>Ga0209986_10003403_pt1 | contig 13958 bp, 15 predicted proteins | sample BlataG_FD_183168 | JGI IMG/M metagenome (GOLD analysis project Ga0209986, IMG submission 183168) | Deep subsurface microbial communities from Black Sea to uncover new lineages of life (NeLLi) - Black_00105 metaG (SPAdes) (version 2) | ecosystem: Environmental > Aquatic > Marine > Oceanic >...
GAGGTGTGGGTATCACTGAGGCGCAAAGGCGCCTCGGGGATCGACTCGTCTGCGGTGCTGTTGAGCGGCGTCATCGCCGGCACACAGTTGCCGTACTGCATGACCTCGCCGTTCTGGCAGAGGCTGCTGGATCCGCCACCGGCCGGGGGAGAGGGCGACGGTACCGGTACCGGCTCAGGGCCGGGGACCGGCTGGGCGTGTGCCGCCGGGGCGGCGCCGAGCAGTAAACCGGCGGCCAGCAGACCGGCGGTCAGACTCGCGGCAGCCTTGGTCATGAACGTCCGTTCTCCTAGCCGGTTACGCCGGTCGTGATGTGCGGAACGTGGGACTTGGCGGCGTTCTCCTGCTCCAGACCGACGCACAGGCCGGTGTTGTCGCCCTGGCAGGGAATCCCGTTCACTTCCGGCAGCATGCCGACATCGCCGGGCAGCGACGAGGTGATGCCCCCCGGCTGAAGACCTGTGATGCCCGGATCGACCGGGTTGAACGTCGTCGGGGTCTTGTCGGTGGTCGGCTTGCAGGCGCCGCTGGACTGGTCGAGGACCTCGCCCGACGGGCATTGCGCCAGCGCCGGCGATGCCGGTCCGGATGGCGTGGCCACCGCGATCAGGATGGGGGCTGCGGAGGCGGCGATCGCGAATCCGCCGACTAGCAGCAGGCGGTGCGCGGTGCTGGTGTGAGAAGCCATGATGGTGCCTTCTGTCGGTGGGCTGCACCGCGGTGCAGGTACGGGTCATCTGTGATTCGCAGACTCTGACGCCGACGTTACATCCGATACTAATGTCGGTGGGGGCGTTATCCATCCGGGCCAGATGACAGGACCAGATCCATGAAACTCTCGTTCACCGACCGTACCTACCTGGTGACCGGCGGCGGCAGCGGAATCGGGATGGGGGTGGCCGCGGGTCTGGCCCGCGCCGGCGCCGACGTGCTGATCATCGGGCGCAATGCCGAGCGACTGGCGGCCGCCGCCCAGCAGATCGGGGCCGATGCGACCGGCGCGGTCCGTCCGCACCCGGCCGACGTCACCGATGAGGAGCAGGTCGCTGCCGCCGTCGAGGCGGCCGCCGCCTGGAGCGGCCGGCTGCACGGGGTCGTGCACTGCGCCGGGGGGTCGGAAACCATCGGGCCGGTCACCCAGATCGATTCCGACGCCTGGCGGCGCACCGTCGACCTCAACGTGAACGGTTCGATGTACGTGCTCAAGCATTCCGCGCGGCAGATGGTCCGGGCCGGTGGCGGTTCGTTCGTCGGGATCTCCTCGATCGCGGCCAGCAACGTCCACCGGTGGTTCGGTGCCTACGGGGTCACCAAGTCGGCTCTGGACCACCTGCTGATGCTGGCCGCCGACGAATTGGGTCCGTCATGGGTGCGCGTCAACGGCATCCGCCCCGGACTGATCCGTACCGACCTCGTGCAGGTGATCCTGGATTCCCCGGAGGTGGCCGAGGACTACCGGCAGTGCACGCCGCTGCCGCGGATCGGCGAGGTGACCGATGTCGCCGACACCGCGATGTTCCTGCTGTCCGACGCGGCGAGTTGGATCACCGGACAGATCATCAACGTCGACGGAGGGCACGGATTGCGGAGGGGGCCGGACATGTCGGCGATGCTGGAACCGGTATTCGGGCCCGACGGCCTGCGCGGCGTGGTCTGACCGGGGGTGCCGGGTCGATGATGCTGCCGCAACCGGAGACGCCGCGTCCCGGGCAGGAATCGGTCTGGGACTACCCGCGCCCGCCGCGACTGGAGCCGATCAACGCGTCGATCACCATCGAACTCGGCGGTGAGGTGATCGCCGAGACCAGGCACGGCTGGCGGGTGCTCGAGACCAGCCACCCGCCCACCTACTACCTACCCCGCTCGGCATTCCGGCCCGGCGTTCTGCGGGACGCCCCCGGCGCCTCATGGTGTGAGTGGAAGGGCCGGGCCCGCTACTTCGACCTCGTCACGGCCGCGAAGGTGGCGCCCAAGGCGGCCTGGAACTATCCCGACCCGACACCGGGGTTCGAGCCGATCTCCGACGCGGTCGCGGTGATGGCGGGGCAGGTGGACCGTTGCACGGTCAACGGCGAAACCGTGGTGCCGCAACCCGGCGGGTTCTACGGCGGCTGGATCACCAGTTGGGTGGTCGGCCCGTTCAAGGGTGGCCCTGGCTCCATGGGTTGGTGAGAGATGGGTTGGTGAGAGACGAGGCCAGCGGGGTGGACTTCACCCAATACGCCGAGACGGCCTACGCCGAGGGCGTGCACGGCCACCAGCCGCTGCGCCGTCCGTCGTTCGGTGACCGCGATACCTTCCGCCGCCCCGAGGGCACCGGGACGTCCGGAGATGTATTGCCCTGACCAGGTGCGGCCCTGCTCGGTACCATTCCGCGCATGCCGCTGGCTAACGGTGAGGTCTTCGCCGGCTTTCAGATTCTGCGACCGCTCGGGTTCGGCGGGATGGGTGAGGTGTACCTTCTCCGGACTAACTTTGGTATGGGGTTGGTGAGGTGAGCCCTCCGGAGTGGTCCAGTTGTTGTGCGACTCTGTTGCCTGAGTGTTCGGGCAGGAAGAATCGATAGCGATATGGCATCGAATACGCGCCGGCGGCATGCGCCGGATCAGATCATCCGCAAGCTGGCCGAGGGCCACAAACTCCTCGGGGCAGGCCAGGAGCTCGACGAGGTGTGTCGACATCTGGAGATCGCTGAGTCGACGTGGCATCGCTGGCTTGCCCAGTACGGGGGCATGACGGCCAACGAGGCCAAACGGCTCAAAGAACTCGAGGCCGAGAATTCCCGGTTGAAGAAGCTGGTCGCCAACCTGGCTCTCGACGTTGACATGCTCAAGGAGCTTTCGGCGGGAAACTGCTGACCCCGAACCGCAAGCGCTGCGCCGTCACGGCGCTGCGCGACCGGTTCGGGGTATCCGAGCGCCGAGCCTGCACCGTGGTGGGTATCCACCGCTCTACGATGCGCCTGACGCCGTCACCGCTCACAAAAGTGGACATCGAGTTACGGGCCTGGCTGCGGAAGTTCTCCACCGAGCGGCCTCGGTGGGGGTGGCGACGGGCGGCCAAGATGGCGCGACGAGCTGGCTGGACGGTCAACAACAAACGCATCCGTCGACTGTGGCGTGAGGAGGGCCTGCGGGTCCCGCAGCGCCGCAAGAAGAAACGGTTGACCGGTATCGGTGTCGCCGTCGGGGCGATGTCACCGATACGTCCGAACGTGATCTGGGCGATGGACTTTCAGTTCGACACCACCGCCGATAGCCGAACGTTGAAGATGTTGAACGTGATCGACGAGTTCACCCGCGAAGCTCTCGCGATCGAAGTCGATCGTGGCATAGATGCCGACGGCATCGTCGATGTCTTGGATCGCCTGGCCCTTCGGCACGGGGCACCGTACTACGTGCGCTTTGATAACGGTCCCGAGTTCGTGGCGCACGCCGTGGGTGATTGGTGCCGATTCAATAGCGCCGGTTCACTGTTCATCGATCCTGGCTCGCCGTGGCAGAACGCGTGGATCGAATCGTTCAACGGCCGGCTACGCGATGAACTACTCAACTCGTGGCGTTTCGACTCGCTACTCGAAGCCCGCGTGATCATCGAAGACTGGCGTACCGACTACAACACCAACAGGCCCCACACCGCCCACGGCGAACTCACCCCCACCGAGTTCGCCCTAAACTGGACCACGACCCACCAACCCCAAGCCGCATAGCGACTCGACCACCAAACGGGTCCCCCTCACCTTGTGTTTGATTTGTCGGCCACCGACCCCGGGGCGGTGCTGGCTGCTGTCGGGTAGGCAAGGCGTGTCTCGATAGGGGCCTCGCCAACCGTCACGATTGACGACGTGGGCGTTAGGCTTCGCGTGGCCGAAAGGAATTCCTGCTGACGGCGCTCCTCACAAGACGAGGGGGCGACAAAGAATCCCCCGCAGTTATCCGGGGCGGAAGTCAACCAGCGAATTCCGGTTCGGGCAAGCCCCGCACTCCTAGGCCGTGCACCGCGAACACGCTGCCCGGTTGCGGGTGCCGCTTCAATTCCTCGGGGGTCACAAAGGCCTGTTGCGACGTGACGAAGAGCGTTTCGTAGTCGGCTCCGCCGAACGTCACGCAGGTAGGCGAGCGGACCGGCATCTCAATTTCTCGGTCGACGCGGCCATCGGGGGCGACACGGACGATCTTGCCGCCGAGGTTAAGAGCGAACCAATAGAAACCCTCGGCGTCGACTGTGGCGCCGTCGATGATCGCGGGCGCGGGAGCGTAGTCCGCGACCGAGAAAAAGGGCCGCCGATTCTCGATGCGGCCCTCGTGGATGTCGAAGTCGAACACGTACACCATGCCGCCCTTCGTGTCGCCAAAGTACATCCGGGTGTCTTGTGGATCGAACGCGATGCCGTTGCTGCAGACGAACCTGAAGTCCTCGGCAACCCTTTCGCAGCGGTGGTCGGCGTCGAAGCGATAGAGGCTGGACGATTTGTCGGTCAGCTTGCCGTCCATGCTTCCGCACCAGTACCGCCCGCGGCGGTCGATCTTCCCGTCGTTGAGCCGACTGAGTGGCTTGTCTGGTTCCGGATCGAAAAGGCGCTCGAAGCCGCTGCGCTCCAGGTCGATCGTGCAGAATCCTGAATTTGAGCCCCCGATCAAGCCGCCCAGTTTGCGGAATCCGAACGAACCAACCTGTTCTGGCATCACCCACACGGTGCGTTCGCCGGTCGCGAAGTTCAGCCGGCGAATCGACGGCTTCCGCGGACCCTTGAGGTCAATCGCCGGGCCGACGTGGTCTGCCCAGTAGAGCGACGACTCGTCCGCGACCCATATGGGCGTTTCACCAAGTCCGTCATTGCACTCCCACAAGCACTCGATCTCGACCATGGCAACTCCCTCGGTTAAGGCCCCCAGGCTGGCAATGTCACGTTAAACGGAGCCAGCGCCGATCCCAACCACATAAGCTTGATGCATCACAGACGACCCTGGGGTTCACGAGAACACATCGCCTCCAATTCCGGTCTGATCAATGGACGTGACAGTGCCCCGGAAACACCGCTGCCGAGATAGCGCCATGTTTCGGGTCGAACGCTAAGGAGACAGGTAATGGCGATCAACCTTCGACGCGTGGTGACCGGGCACGCCCCGAATGGCACACCAATTGTCAGCATCGACGATGTGGGCCGCCACACCGCGGGTGGACGAGAGGGATTCTCCCAGCAACAGATTTGGACCACTGCAGACTTGCCGGTCCGCATTTCACCAGACGGCCAAGACGAAGGAGCGCGCGAGTTCAAGACCAGCATCAAGAACGGGTCGGTGTTCCGGGTCGTCGAGTACGCTCCCGGTGTTGCACCTCGAATCCACCGCACCGACACAATCGACTACGCGGTCGTGATGTCCGGCGAAATCGATATGGAGATGAACGAGTCCGTAGTGCATCTCCGCACCGGCGACGTCCTTGTGCAGCGGGCCACGATCCACAACTGGGTGAACAACGGAACCGTGCCGTGTGTGATCGCATTCGTGTTAATCAGCACTCAAGACGAAACGTCCGCGAGCTGAAGTTCATCCAGATAGTCCCTGGCCGTCCTGGACGGCTGAGCACCGTGAGCCCACAACTGCACGAATGATCCGGTGCTGACGACAACGCCGGGGAGTGACCTGGCGTGTTCCCTGTGAAGGAGTCCGACCGAGTTCGCTCTACAGTGGACCACGACCCACCAACCCCAAGCCGCATAGCGACTGGACCACCAAACGGGTCCCCCTCATTGGGATGGCTCCATAGTGATAGTGGTCGCCTAGTCTCCCGCCGCGAGGTCGCCCCCACGAGGATGTCCCGAAGCGCCACTAGAGAATCGGGTCGATCAAATTCTGTCGGAGTTGCCCAGTAGGGTCCCGTACTGACTGACTGACTGACTGACTGAGGGAGTGCTGGTACGTGGCTACGGCTGGCGGGGATGACGACGTTGATGTGTTACTTGAGCACATCAGGATCAAGGTCACCGAGATGCAAAAAACCCCGGATGGATGGCCGGGGAATGTCGAACTCGCGCTAATCGACGCAGTGCTATCTATTCGAGCGGTCTATGGCGTATCTGCTGAGACCGGCGTTCGCGGCGCTATAAAGCGATACAAGCGCGATTCGGGCCGGGACAGTTGGGACGACCTGAGCGTGCTTGGCGGCATAGACCCCGTGCGGCTCCTGGAAGTGCTCGCCAACAAGCAGAAGACGGGGCGCGTGACGAAGGCCGAAGCGATTGTCTCGGCTGCCGCCCGGCTAGCCGACGCGGGTGCCCGCCACGCAGCGGATATCGACCGGACCTCAGTTGAGCAGCGAAACGCCTACTGCGGCACCCGCGGGCTGGGTCCCGTGACATGGGATTACTTCCTCATGCTGGTGGGAAACGATGGGGTCAAGCCGGACACCCTCTTAACTCGCTTTGTGGCGGAAGCGTTGGGCCGCAAGCCGGGAAGCGGGGAAGTGTCGCGATTAGTGACCGAAGCGGCGAAGCGGCTGGACATGTCTGCCTCTGCGTTAGATCACTCAATCTGGCGACACATGAGCAGGCCTCGTAGAGACTAGATTCGCCAACGCATTTGATGAACGGGGAACCAGATGGCGTCAGATTTTGAGTTCACGGGAATCGAAAACCACCAGGCGGTCTTTCGGGAGTGTGCAACGGGTACGTCTGCCTCGGTCCTGGTGGACGATGGGACGTCCGTCGAACTTCTCGACGGCGACCAGGTTGTGATCACATCCGGTGGGCAACGGGTCATTTGGTCCATACGTGGGCAGCGCGGAGTTGGTTACCCGTAGCGCTCCCTGCCACCCGATGCGACTCCTTGACGTTGCCAGTCGCCTCGGTGGGCAGGGCTTGCCGGCGTGGGTGGTTCGGACAGGGTGTTCACTGCGACGCCATCCCCCCTCGGTCGATGTGCTGGTTGGCGTCCACCGTGATGTCGCAACCTGAGGTGCATTCTCGATTGCGAAGAGCCGATTTGGCTTTAGTGTGGTGACGTCCTCGAAGCCGACATCCGCAAATGGCCAGCTCGGCACCAGGCCTTACGTCGGCTGCGTGGTTCGCGCCATCCCCTGCTGGCGGCCGCGAAGGTGTTCGCCGAGGGGTCGTGCGGCGCTGCGCTCGAGCTACGGGCCCGGAACCCAGCCGCCCGCGGCAGAACATATCAGCGGTGTACCGTCGGGCGCCTGCGCGGCACCGCTGCCGCCTCCGCACGGCGTGCCGATGCTTTGTACCCCATACAGTTTCGACGCCCCCACCCACGTGCCGCTATTGGCCAGGCATGCCATGGTCTCGCCCGTCGCGGCCTTGCCGAAAATGAAGCGTTCGGTGTTCGAGCATTGCTGACCGAGCGCAGCGCCAGAAACCATGCCCGGAACGTCGGCGAGCGCCGCAGCGGGAGCCTGTTGAGGACCAAGCGGGGTCGGGCAAAAGCCCTGTGCGGCACCGATCGAGTTGATTTCCGCGTTCGACCGTGGATCTCCGGCGTAATTGATGAGATTCGTGCATCTGTCGGGGAGCGCGGCGGCTTGTGGCGAGACCGACAGGGCAGCCGCAGATGCGATGGCTGCCAGAAGGACTGCGGACCCGCCCTTCTCCAGGCGATGTGTGGTCATAGCCTGAATATCGCATAGCCCACCCATCCTCATTGCGGATCGGGCGATTTCGGCCGCAACGGTGCCGGAGTTCCGCCACGTAGGGTTGCTCTTCCCCTCGCAGTGAAGTGCGCGTCCTATGGGGGCGCGGCAGATCCCGCAGCCGACCGCCATCGAGCCCGAACGGGACCCATGTAGACGCCGGAAGATCCCGTTCGTTTCGTATAGCGGGCGCGCCATTTCCTAGAATCGGAAGTCTCTGGCGTACTCGCGCCAGGTGTGTTCGTCCATGTTGGCGAGGTGGTCGCCAAGTAGGGCTGTAATGGGCTGGCTGGCGATGTCGTTGCAGAAGAAGACGATCACCAATGCAGATCCGTCCGCACCAGCCGGGCTGGCCGGTGCGATAGGTTCGCTCTTCAGCCAGGCACGGACACGCCACCGGGGTAGGACTCGGAGATCGGGGCGGAGCGACTCCGGCGGGATCATGTAAGCGGACCCTTTTCCCCACGCGGGGTCCATCGTTTCGAGACTTTCCTGGATGACCTCGTCCCAGATCCTGTTCAGTTGGCCGGCGTACCAGCCCGAGGTGGACTTCTCGACGTGGATCGTGTCGAGGGTGACGCGGCGGCCGTCGGCGAGATGCGTGTATAGCGTCGACTGGCCGGGCATGAGTTGACGCCTTTCTTCAACAGTCCAACCATGGTGATGACTGTCGAAGTCGGAGCCACTTCCCTCACTCATGCCGGCGATAGTGTCACATTGCACTGACAAGCGGATTGCGCGCCGCGGGTGGGCGCAACGGTTCCTGTCCGTGTTCGGCAGCATCCGGCAGCACTTCCGGTGAAGTTGTCCTCACCCTTCTTCGTTTTGAACCTTCGACAGTCGAAAATTCGAGCAGGACATGGCGTTGCGCCCAAATGCTCAAGTCCGGCGGGTCACAGCTAAGCGTGAACGGGTGCGGCTGCGCCGGCGGCGACGCTCGCTCAGTTATCTTCGACTTGTGGGACCCGGCTCACGGATCGTCGAGTGCATCGTCGTCGCCGCTGTTGCCGATCTGATCCGCCTCGCCAACCACGGGTACCAACCTGGCGGAGTTACCTCGTCTCTGGGATTCCCAGCGCCACGACGTGTTTGGCGCCATCTTTGGGGCCAGGTCTGTTCATCCGGTCCAGACCAGCGAGTTTGGCTCCCGCGGCGGTGAGGCTGGTTTGCAGTCCTTGAACTTCACCGGTCCAGTCGTTAGCGCGTGCTTCCTTGATACGGTCGCGCAGATTGGCGATGATCTCGACGAGTCGCGGTCGGGCTTTTGGGTCGACCCGCAGGCTCGGGCAGCGGATACAGGCGTGTTCGTGTTTGCACGGGCTGCCGTAGGGCCGACCGCATGTGCCAAGTTCGAGCTTGCGGAGTTCGAAATGCGCTTGAAATTCGTCCCATTCGGTTTGGGTTGGTTCGCGGTATTCGACTTCCGGTCGCGCCGTGCGTCGCTGATCGAGATACGTGCGATAGCTGCGGACGAGTCCGTCGTCGAAGACGGCTGTGTAGGTTTGCGTCGTGTTGATGTTCTTGTGCCCCAGCACCTTCGCGGCGATGTGGATCGGGAGGCCGCCCGCGACGGCTTCGGTGGCGAACATTCTGCGGAAGTCGTGCGGGGTGTAGTGCAGCGCGAAACCCGATACGTCGGTCAGCGCTGTGCGATCCAGTGTTTGAGTTAGCCACCTCTGCACAGTTGTCGGGTGCGGAACCATCCAGTTCCAGCCGTTGCGGTGCTGGAACAGGTGCGGCAGCGCTGGTCCTGTTTCTTTCTGGTAGCGGTCGTATCGGCGGGTGAGGGGGACGGTGCCGTTATTGTCGGCACGCAGTCGGCTGATGATCGTGGCTAGGACGCTGGCCAGTTCGGGGCTTACGAGCAGTAGACGCTCTTCGTTGCCTTTGGAGGGAACGATCTGGAGCATCGGGACGACCTCGCCGGTCTTGGGCACTTTGTAGGACACGAGCCCGAGATGGGTCATTTCGAGCAGTTCCTCGACCCGGACGCCGGTGTGGCGCAGGGTTTCGATGACCGCCCATGACCAAAACGCCTCATGTTCGGTTCGCCCGACGTCAAACACCTCACCGGTCGTGAGGTCCTCGACTTTGATAGCAGGGAGCTGATCTCGCCGCCCTGCTCTACTGGCTGCCGATGACGCGATTCGGCGGTAACTCCGGCCGGCATGTTCGAAGGCAAATTCGACGCCCGCCGCGTTAGTCGCGGCGAGCAACGCGGTTTGGTCCCTGCGACGCCGTTCTGCCGCGTCGACCAGTGCGGGTAGGTGCGAGAGCTGCTCGCGTAGGCGTTGATGGATCCGTGCGGTGGTACGCCGCTTCGCTTTGGCCGCCCCCACGGTTTCGCTGCGGCGGACCGGGTTGGGAAAGCTCCATTGAATCCAGGCTGGATCTTGCAGTGCCCATTCTTGGAGGTCGCGGTAGAAGCCCCGTATGCAGATCAGGACGGCGAGTCTGTTTTCGCGAGGACGTGTTTCACCGTCTGCGGTGGTGACCACGCGGATCCGTTCTTTCCACGATTGCGCGACTTCATCGGGAAGGTGCAGGGTGTCGAGGTCGGCGTGATGAAGCTCGATGTCGGACCAGAACACCCCGACCAGGATGCCGATGAGGCTCTGGAAACTGGTGTAATCCAGAGCGGGACGGCGTTCGTCGAGATATTTGATGAGCACCTCTCGGACGTTGGGGCTGTGAATGCGGTGAGCATCGACCAATTCATGGGTCGGGCGCTGGCCCAACCGGAGCGCTTCCCTCAGGGTGGAGTGTTGGCCGAGCTCGGCGATTCCGTGCAGCACCGACCACGCCAGGTGAACTCCTGGTGCATCATCGCTGCGGCCGCCACGATAGGCGTATGCCCGGTAGGTGAGCAGATCGTCGGCGTTTAACTGATCGACGTCGCGGCCGGTGCGCAGGACGATCTTGCTGATGACGACCACGGCTGCTTTCGATTGCTCGGTGACACCCGCGATGGCGCTGGCGCGTTCCTCGATGGTGGCGAACAAGTCCGGCCGAAACACCTGTCGCACAACCGAATACAGAGTCAATGCCCGATAGGACGCCAGAAATCCGTAGCTCGGGAACACGATCCTGCACAACAGCAACCTGGCCAAAGCCTGCACGAGGACTGCCCGGGCTGTGCGCCCGCGCGGAGTGTCGATCGCGGCCACCGTATGGAGCCACTCGACACCGTCGTCGGCGCCCGACGACATCCACCGTTCCTGCCATCCCACCCCGGGATGCGATGCGAGCCATTCCAGAATCAGGCGTGCACCGGCCTGAACCCCCGCGCAGTGATGTTGTCGTCCTTGAGGTGGCCAATTCGGCAGTGTCGGCAGCAGCGCCACCACCGCATCAACACTCAGCCCGTCATTGGGGCCGCCGGGAACGGCAACGTCCACCAAATCGTCGTACCGTTTGAACATCGGGGCAGGTTTGGCGCTGACCGGAGGCGCATCCAGAGTCGGCACGTTCGTTTTCATGCTGACCGTCCCCCGAACAGGATGTTCAAGTCGTCGCCGTCGTAGCCAGCGGCGACGGCGGGTGGGGGTTCGCAGAGCCGTTGCTCCCGTTCAGCCAGGTGTCGGGCGACGCGGCGCACCACCTCGGCTTGGTCCTCGACCAAATAGGTTTCGACGGTGGTGGACAGGTGGGCGTGCCCGAGGATGGTTTGGATATCGCGGGCGGACAAGTTGTCGTCCCGGGACATTCTCAGCGCCGACGTGTGGCGCAGATCGTGCATGCTCCAGTTCGTCCCCAGGACCGTGTTCGCTCGCGTGAGCACCTTTCGAAGCGCCTCGTAGGTCATGGGCTGTCGCTGGAGGCCGCCGCCCAGGTCGCGTCGGCGCACGGACCACCACAGCGGCTGGTCGGGTCCCAGTGGTTCGGCGAGATCGGCCAAATACAGTCTTAGCCAGACGAATGCGTCGGGGCTGGCCGGTAACCACTGCTCGGCCCGCGTGCCCTTACGAATCACGCGCACTCGCTGATCTCCCCAGTCCAGGTCCACCATCCGAACTCCCAGGACCTCCGCTGCGCGGGCCCCGTTACTGAGGGTGAGCGACAGCAATGCCCGGTCCCGGTGGGACCTCAATGCCCCGAACAGGTCCCGCCACTGGGCATCGCGAATTTCGCGGGGCTGCGCCTTGGGCAGCTTCGGGTTGTACCGAAGTCGCCCTTCAGGACGGAATGGATCGGTTGGATTATGATGCGCATTCGCGCGCTGGCCGCGGTGATCTAGCGGCATGGGATTGATTAACGGGCCCTGGCCCAACTCGATCCAGTATTCGTAGAACGCCCGGATGACGGCGTTGGAATGTCGAATCGTCCTTGCGGCATAGCGGTCGTCGAGTGCACGCTTACCGGTAATCGGATTGACCGCTCCCGCGGTCGCCTTCGACCCGGTGCGCGAGCTGCTCACCGGCTTGGTCGCCTGCATTAACCACAACACCAGATCACGTCCCTCCGCCGGGGTGGCCCTGTTCCACCGCACATCGGTTGCAATGAGCCATCGCCACCATCGCAATAGGTCGAGCGCGTAGCTGCGCGTCGATGCCGGGCTGTTCGCCTGCGCCATAAAGTCAGTTAGATAGCGCTTGATCGGTTCTATCGGTGCTCCGGTGTCGTCAAACACCAGCCACGGAACGATGCCGGAGGTCCGCCGTACCCGACCCCAGCTCGGCATACGGATCGCCGTAATATCCCGCTCGACATTGTCAAACACCTACCGGCCTCCTCTAGCTGGGGACGTTTGATGTCTAACAGCCACCAACAGCAATCCGCCGAAAAGCGCGGGCGTGTTGTCGCTTAGTCCGGTCAACAGATCTCGTCGCGCACCCGCGGTTGCCGCGTCAGGATGCGCTGAAGATCCTGCCCGCCGAGATGTCCGCCGATACGGAGTTCCGGGCCAGGTTCAACCGGGAGGCCGAACTCGCTGCCACCCTGTACAACCCTCATATCGTCGGGATCCATGACCGGGGGGAGTGGGGCGGGCAGTTGTGGATCTCGATGGACTTCATCGACGGCCCGGACGCCGGCAGGTTGCTCCGCGAGCACTACCCCACCGGTATGCCTCCATGGGAGGTGGCCGGGATCGTGACGGCGGTGGCCGATGCCCTGGACTATGCCCACGCCCGGGGCCTGCTGCATCGCGATATCAAGCCATCCAACATTTTGCTGACGAATCTGGATCGCGGTCGCCGCCGGATTCTGTTGGCGGACTTCGGTATTGCCCGCACTACCGCCGAGGTGAACGGTCTGACCGACACCAATGTCACCCTCGGGACGGTGGACTACGCGGCCCCGGAGCAGCTCATGGGGGCGCAGATCGACGGCCGAGCCGACCAGTACGGTTTGGCGGCGACCGCCTACCACCTGTTGACCGGGTCGCCGCTGTTCGCGGCGTCGAATCCGGCTGTGGTGATCGGCCGCCACCTCAACGCCCCGCCGGCACGACTGGCCGACACCCGTCCGGCGCTGGGCGGACTGGATCCTATTCTGGCCAAGGCGTTGTCGAAGAATCCCGAGGATCGCTTCCGGACCTGCACCGATTTTGCGAACGCGCTGAGTCAGGCAGCCGCAACCCCGGTGTCGGGTCCGCCGCGGACCGCGCCCCCAACCACCCGATCGGCACCTCCGGTGCCGTCGCCGCGCGAGCAGCACACTGCCGTCCTGCCCGCGGGCTATCCGGCCGAGGTCATCGCGGATGGGCCTCCGGCCGCCGCCGACCCGGCCCGGTGGCCATGGGTACTGGCCGCTTTGGCGCTGGTAATCATCCTTGCTGCAATCGGTTTCGCTGTCTGGCCGCACCGTGAGCAGTCCACCGCCACGCCGATGACCACGACATCGCGGTCGGCAACCGCACCGTCATCCGCCGCCGCATCGACGGCGGCTGCGTCGACGTCAACCACACCACTGCTCGCGGCGCCGATCACTTTCGAGGCGATGCGGGACCTGGTTTCGGGTTTCTACGCCGAACTGCCCGGCGACGCCAGAAGCGCGTGGTCCATGCTGGACAGCCACTATCAGCAACGCAACGGTCTGGACGACTATCTGGGTTTCTGGTCGACCATTCAGTCGGTGTCGGTGCTGTCGGTGACCCCGCGTGATGAGACCAGTGTTGTGGCAACGGTCCGCTACGCGCTTCGCAATGGTGGGTCCGACACCGAGAACCGCTGGCTCAGCGTGGTGCGACGCGACGGCCGGTTGCTGATCTACGACTCCGAACGGATCGGGCCGGCCTAGGCGGGAATCCTCAGCGCACCAGGTGCGGCCGGCAGAACGCGCACACCCCCGAGCCGAGGCTGGGATAGCCGCATTCG
>Ga0209986_10003404_pt1 | contig 13955 bp, 24 predicted proteins | sample BlataG_FD_183168 | JGI IMG/M metagenome (GOLD analysis project Ga0209986, IMG submission 183168) | Deep subsurface microbial communities from Black Sea to uncover new lineages of life (NeLLi) - Black_00105 metaG (SPAdes) (version 2) | ecosystem: Environmental > Aquatic > Marine > Oceanic >...
TATTTGATGGTAGTGTAACCACCACTGTATATTTGGTTGCGGTAGCAACATTTTCCGTGTCAACGTGTAGCGCATTTGGCGGTATTTACGCACGAAGAGTCAGGTAAACAAAAAAAACTAACTAAGAGGATTTGAGCAATGTCAATTTTAGCATTACAAGTACAACAACCAACAGGCTTGGCAAGCGTTACACCAAGCGTTATCTACATTTTAACCAGTGACACCTATGCGGAAGTAACGGCAACGGGTTATTTGACCAATTCAAAGCAAGAAGGCTTTTCGTTTGCCAATGAGCAAATGGCTTTGGTATACACTAGTGACGATGGCCCTGTTTGGTTTAAGGTTGTTATTACTTATTCTGGCGCAACAATTCAGAATCCTGTTGTTAGTTTGGTTGCTCCTTCTGTTCCTGGTGCTGTTACATTGCCCACAGTTACCGGCAACTTAATTAAATCGACTAACACAGATGGTACGTTGGCTGACGCTGCTGTAGCGGTTGCTGATGTTCAGTTAAATACGAACATACTAGCGGTTCGAAGTGCTGACGAAGGCGGTGCTGGGTCGTCGTTTTCTATTACCAACGCTTCAATCACTGCAAGTAGTGTTGTTATTGCTCAGATAGTTAGTTCATCGAATGCTGTTGAGGTACAAAAAGTAACGCCTGGCGCTGGCTCTGTTGCTATTTCGTTGAGTGGCGACCCGGGTGCCGCATGCGTACTCAACTACATTGTATTTGTAGCAGCACAGTAATATTTTTTAGGCGGTCTTTGTTGGCCGCCGCATTAGATAAAGGACACAAGATGTTAGAAAAATTAAAAGAACGAATTAAAATGATAGAAGACGCTATTCAGCAATCAATCCAAAACCATAACGGGTTATTAGGTCGTCATGCCGAGCTAAAAGAAATGGCTAAAATGGCTGAAGAATGCTGTGAAAAAGATGTGGATGTTGTGGTTGATTCATGTGAACAAGCTGCTGAAATTCCAGCCGAATAAGTTGCTCACATTTTATTCGTTGTCGCATACATGGACAGTCCACAGGTTTTATTGCAAGTAAGTCATTGATGCGGCATACTTTCTATATGTTATTAACTGATTTCGCATTACTTATAATAGTAATAGGTTTTTAAGATCTAATTATATTATTATAATAACTGTTGGGGAAAACCATGGTACAAATCGTAATATCTTCGCTGCCGCCTCTACCGATTGGCACCGGCTCCGCTTCTCCTAAAGGCACAGATTTAACGGTGGGCGTTGATGTTACCGATCTAACCGAAGCCGCCACAGGAACCACAAACAAATATACCCGCTCAGAGGAGCTTAACTTCTCCCTAGGCGCATTAGGACTCACAACCTATACTGCGGCATTAGTTGCATCAACCACCGCTTTAACGGTAACGTATGCTAACGGAACGCTAGGCGTTGGAGCTACACTGACCAACGCAGGCGCCCAAGCGGCCTTGGTAATTGATGGCGTCACCTTAGTAGTAGGCAAGCGCGTCCTAATAAAAGACCAAGTATCCCAATTCCAAAATGGCTTGTATGTCGTTACAAACATAGGTTCAGTCTCAAGCAACTGGGTGTTAACACGCTCTCTCGATTATGACGAAGCTGCTGATGTCGTCCAATATGGCGTTGTTTTAGCAAACCAAGGTACTGCAAACGCCGGCCTTCTATACCAAGAAACAGGCCCAGGCCCTTTCATCATGGGAACCACAAGTATTATCTTCGCTCAGTTTCAAGCGGGCGCAATTAGCCTACCAGTTTTACTAGCAGATGGTGGAACCGCAGCATCCTTAACGGCGGATAATGGTGGAATATTTTACTCAAACGCAACAACAGGCGCGATCCTTGCTGGAACGGCAACAGCTGGTCAAATGTTGCAATCAGGAGCGTCAAGCACTCCATCCTGGACAACAAGCACCTGGCCCACAACCACAAGCGTTAACCAAATCCTGTTTAGCTCATCATCCAACGTTGTCGGCGGAATAACAACGGCAAATGATGGTATTTTAGTTACCTCAGCAGCTGGCGTCCCAAGTATTGGTAATACCGTTGGCGCAGGACTTACGATGCCAAGTGTGACTTTTGATTCCACGACCGGTATTGTTGGGACTACTACCAATGACGCAGCAGCCTCGTTGAGCGTTGGCTCTTTGGTATCCAGTGTTATAGCAGCAGCGTCGGCGGTCTCATTAACAACCGCAACCCCTGCAAATGTCACATCTATCTCGTTAACCGCTGGTGATTGGGATGTTTGGGGGAACGTGAGCTTTATCTCTGCGGCAACCACAAACGTCGTTCAAGCACGTGGCTGGATATCGGAAACTTCGGTTACATTGCCAGATTCGTCATTGTACTCCGGCGTCCAGAACGCGGCATCAGGGATTGTTCCTGTCAACGAGTTCGGTTTCGGTGTGCCAGGTTTTCGCATATCGTTAGCCTCAACGACCACTGTTTACTTGTCCACAACATCAGTTTTTTCTGTTGATACGCTTACGGTATGCGGCGGGATTTATGCGAGACGCAGAAGATGAGACTGGGAGCTGAGCTTGCCAGATGCGTCGTATTACTCGGCCTGGCGGCTCTCTTTTGTGTTTTATGTCTGATAATACAATCAAATGAAGAAATGAAAGCAGTCGAAGCGCACAAGTTCGTTGCAATCAAACACCTTATAACCGAGAATAAAGCTAACGATTTGGCGGTTGAGGATGAACAATGATAGAAAACACAAAAAGGTTTGGCGCACTTGATGATAGACTTATTGGTGTTCTGGTCGAGCATGAAGGCCTGAAACGTAACGCTTACGAGGATTCCTTGGGATTTTTAACCATTGGTATTGGTCGCCTCATTGATAGCCGTAAAGGCGGTGGATTGTCCGCTGACGAGTGTTTCTATTTATTGCGTAATGACTTGAGTTCTTTGCACGCAAGTCTAGAAAAATACGATTGGTTTTTAAAGTGTAATGACGTGCGCCAGGGTGTTATTATTGAGATGGCGTTTAATCTTGGTTTAAAAGGTCTTATGGGATTTAAGAAGACCATAGATTTAATAGAACAGTTTCAGTACGCAGCGGCTGCGAAAGAAATGGCTGATAGTCGTTGGGCTAAACAGATTGGGCCGAAGCGATTGGAGAATATGCAGCTTCGCATGGCCTCAGGGAGATATGTTATTTATGAAGGCAGAGGATGTTGAACAAATAAAGGTGGTTAATTGGGTTAAACAGTGTACAACGCTGCCCGTCATACACGTGGCTAACGAACGCTCTTGCTCCCCCGCACAAGGTTCTATGTTAAAACGAATGGGCGTCAGAAAAGGCGTTTCAGACCTGTTCTTTCCTCGCGCCCATGGAAAATACCACGGATGTTTTATAGAATTAAAGACCCTTAAGGGCAAGCCATCGGTTGAGCAAATAGCTTTTATTGATGAAATGAATGTCGAGGGTTATTTTAGTTTGGTGTGTTATGGAGCAGAAGAAGCAATTGAAACCTTACAAATTTTTTATAATCTCTAGCATGGCGTTGGTTTTATGTGCGTGTGACGACCAAAACCAAGCGGTTCCTACAACAAGTAGTTTAGGAAATAGCGTGGTTTCTGGTATGGCGGCTGGTGTGGGAATGGCGGCTGGTCATCATGCGGTTAATGGTGCTGTTAATAAATGGCAGTCACGTCGTGCGCCAAGAACCCCGCGAACGTATCGAACCATGCCTAGGCATCGTTAAATATTTTTTTAACAATACTGAATCGATTGTATTGGTCTAGTTTGCATACCAGTTGGGTTGGTGTTTTCATTGTGGTTTCTTGAATCATGTGTTTCATCCAATGCAAGCTGTGCATTTGCCGGTAGTAGTCGCTAGGGTTTTCAACATGCATTTTAATAAACTTAGAATACGCAATGTTCTGTGATTTCTCGCTGTTTGTGAAATGAGCCTCGAACGCGTCACCTTCTCGACAGATGTATTTTGCTTGGATAAGGGGGTAGCCAATATGACCTTGTGGTGTTACCCAGTATTCTGCTTTGATTACATTTAGCGTGTGTTTGTCATTGAGCTTACTTAGCTTGGTGTTTGGGTCGATTAACTCATATCGACAGCTTCGGCATTCTCTTGCAGTGATATCGTTCTGTTCATCGCACTGGGGACAGGCTTTGAATTCAAAGTAATATTCGCATCTTTTCTCATCGACAATGCCAATACATCGCCTGGAATGTACGGTATTTAATGTATTACACGTATAACACATGATGCAATAATCTGGGTCGTTCGGGTCTTTTTGTTTTAGTGCTTCGTTGATAATGGGGTTGTCAATATCCCCATGACGTTCTAGGTTGCCTGCGTAGTCGAGCACAATGGCGGATGTTTTTCCTTCATGCAAACGAAGCACTCGCCCAACCCCTTGCGTATAAAGCACCAAGCTCTCGGTAGGTCTAAGCCATGCGGCCACATCGAAGATAGGAAGGTCAACACCTACTGTTAGCACATTTACATTAATCAAATACTTAATAACACCTTGCTTGGCTGCTTCCAATATCTCTTTTCGTTGCGCGTGAGGTGTGTCCCCGGTAACAATCGCCCATTGGCCATCAGGTAAACTATTAGCGCATTCTTCGCAATGTTTTTTAGATGCGGCAAAGATAAACGCACCGTTTCGTCCTCCTTCAATAACTTGAATTAGTTCACGCATAATGCTGCCGGTCAATCGTTCGTTTTGAGAGACCACTTTATTTAATTCGGCGGTATTGAAATTGCCCGAAGAACTTACTTTGCAGTGACTAAAGTCGATTGAACTGGATTCGATAGAACCAAAAGACGGCTTCGTTAGATAGCCTTGGTTGATCAACCAAGGTGTTGTTATTGAACATACTTCTTCTTTGAATAATTGGTCGTCACCAACGATTGACACATTTTTCCCGCGGTAAGGTGTCCCGGTAAGTCCTACAATACGAAAAGAATATTGATCTTGCTGCGCCAGAAAGCCATAATGATTCAAGATTCTCATGTACATGGAGTCGTTATCATGTGGCGAAATATTATGACATTCGTCAATCACTATCAGTTTAAATGGGCGCTGGCTGACTCGGCCTTCGCTCTTGATATCCTGGCAAACGGAGTTTGGGGAGGCAAATATTACGAGATTTTCAGTGTCTTTGGATTTGAGTCCAGCGCAGTAAATACCGGGATTTCCATTTTGGAGCTTATACGTATCGGCGTTTTGCTGTATGAGCGTAGAATTCAACGTAAGACACAATGAGGGATAGCCTGCTCGCTCCATTATCAACAAAAGCTCGGCAATAATAAGCGATTTACCAGCTCCAACGCTTGCATTAACAAGCAACGGGTGGGTGGTTTCTTTCATGCGCCCTACCAAAACATCCAAGCACTCTTGCTGATACGGGCGTAATGTCTTTTTTGTCATAAATCCTCAAGCGCATCCAATCGATGTTCAATGTTCGTCACACGAACAGCAATCCTAAAGTCTTCCTTCCCACGCAAGTACTGCTTATAACTAAGCTTAAAGTGAAAAAACAAACTTAAAACAAGAAAGCCTGAAGCCATAAAGCCCCCGCAAAATCCCGCCATCAAACAATCTATTTCGCTAACCATGCTATTTCCTTAAATGATTATAAATAAAGTTCGGACTTGATGCCCATGTTCTCTCATCATCCGCATCATGTATCCACGTTGGAGGTGGCATCGCCAGACCTATACCAGTCAGATAATACCCGCATTCTTGCGCTAACTCGTCGCGCTGACCTTCCAATCCACGCCGTTCGTCGAATGGAATGTGGATAAAAGCAGCTCTCGTGTGCTTGAGGTGGTCACCAATCTCTTGAATCTCATTATAAAAGTCTATCCATTTCTTCATGCTGTTGTCCTTACTAACCGTGACAAGTCGCCTTATAAGAGCAACGCTTGCAAATAAAATACAAAGGTGAGCGATTAATCTTGTCGGGCGGCTTTGATGTCGAGCCAATAGATAACGCTCTCATTTTCATTTCATGATAAAAGATATCGTCATACTCAACCCATTCGTGATGAAATTCGCTGGTATCTTTGTTTAGCGCAATCAAAACAGCTCTCGGATAACCAGACATTCCCATGTAAGACTGTATCTGAGAATAGTATGTGCTCGACCAAACCTTTAAGCCTTTATTTTTGAAGGTCATGAAGCTACTGTTCTTAGCCGTTTTGATTTCCACAATGGCGGGAGATTGGTTTTCAAGCAACAAAAGACCGTCAGCGTGACCTTGGAAAAATAAAATGTCCGCATCATGGAAAAACAACCAGTCGTTATCTTCGGCAGGCCTTACAATGCGAAAGCCTGCTTTTTCAAGATAGTCAAGCGGCAACGTTTCAAGTCGCTTCCCAATTTCAAACGTAGTTCGCAACCGAGCCGGAAACTCCTCCCGGTCAGCACCAACATAGCTATACCAAATGGCTCGGCTGCAATCGTTGCCAATACTGCTAGCACCGATATACTGCCGAGGCTCATCAGGTGGAATCTCAGCTATTGATTTTGTAATTATTGCTGTGATATCCATTTCACTCCTTGGTTACTTGTTAGATCAAAAGGGAAGATCATCCTTCAAGTCGACTAAAGTTGAGTTCCGATTTAACGCAGAATCAACCGAGCGAGTCACAACGGCCTGCTCCATTTTGGTTCCTGTTTCAGCTGGTAGTGCGCCAGACGCATGGACTTCTGATACAAAGTTGCCTTCAATGTTACCAGGGCCGTCATTTTTAGGCATAGACCACTCACGAATTTTAATACACACCATCTTGCCCATTGTCGGCAGCAAGTCAATATCGGTAGGCGCGTCTTTATGTGTTGGCGTGTAATCACACAGCGTTAAGACCAAACGTAACATATTTAATGCTCGGTCAACCTGTGCAGGTGTGCCAGAAAACGCTTTAATCTTTTGCGTTACTTCGCGGTTTTTATAGTCACCAGAAACAAGTTTGTATGTTAATTCGTAATACTTATCAGTTAGACTTGTGAACTTGTTGTCTTTCTCAACCAAGAAGAACGACTTGATAACCGCATCAGCTATTGTTCCGTTCGGAATGATTGTGAATTCTGGAATAAACGCATCATCTGACGTACCTGTAATCTTTTTGCCACTTCCACTTTCCCAAAAACCCATTCTATTCCCCTAATTGTTTTAAAAACGGTATGTATTGCGCTATTAGCTCATAATCCATTTTAATTTCATTTGGCATTCCAAACCGGTTTTTAGAAACATGACCGTCTGAAACGCCCGCCATTATCATTCTATCGTTAGTGCTGCGAATTAATGCCCTGCCTGAATCCGATTCCGATACAAAGCTCTTTAATCGACAAAACAACACACAATCTACATCATCAATGTAAACAGACCTAGACTTTTCGTGATTCATTATCAACGTGTAAACGTCGTAATCTTCTTGGTCAGGTGATTTGTGCTTAACAATGCCTAAGTGACCAACGTAAACAACGCAAATACCGCGCTCCTTGAACTTATCAAGTAAACCCTTGAGTGCGGCATGTATGCTTGCGGCCTTTAAGTAACCCGCACCATATCCGCCACAGGCTGACGTAAGGGTAGGCGATTTACCGCCAATCTTCCCCGCAGGCTCATTATCTAATATGTATTCAACAATGAGCTGATCTAACTTGCTGATGCTATCAATCACCAACGTCTTAAACGGCAACACATCCTCATCAAGCAACGCCTTAACGTTACTCCATACTTGTGTGAAAGAGGTCGCAAGAGGTAACGCGTTAATACCGGGCAACTCATTATCCTCGGTTAACAAGAACAACGGCTCTGGAAACTGGCTGGCTAGCGTACTTTTTCCAATACCAGGCTTGCCATAAAGCGTAATGCGTGGCGCACCTGATTTTGTAATCAAAATGTTATCTAAAATTCCCATGCTTCATCCTTTTGTTTAACAAGCCGCATTTATCTTCATGTGTAGTTTTTTAGGTTTCTTATGAATTATCTGACTCATCAACAAAACGTCTTCTTTAGAGCCATACGCTTCGCAATCACGAATGATTTTCTTGTCAAGTTCAAAAGTGGTTTTCATTTTAACGGGATTGAAACAGGAAGCGAGCCTTGAGCCAACTTGCTCGTATTCGTCTTTGTCTAGGGTGTAGTTGAAGCCGGTGCTGATAGTGATTTTATATTTGCCTTCAATGTATGATTTGCTGCCTTCTTCTGGATGTTCAATCAACCCGTTCAGGCGAGCTTCTAGCTCTTCTTTGATGCGTGCAAGCTCAGCAATTTGGTAGCTTACGTTCTCTAATGTACCGCATAAATCTAAAATCTCATCTTGCTTATTCATGGTTCTCATCCTATTCAATTGCGTCGGAAATGACGTGGGATAAGTATACCGCCAAACGTATGGCTATGTCAAGGTATTATTGTTATAATAAGTTTTATTTTAGAAGATCAACTATGACCATCGACGACGTATTAACTTATTATGGAACAGCGACTAATATGCAACGGGTTTGTAGGATGTCGCATTCTAATATCCAGAACTGGCGGAAGCGGGGCTATATTCCGATTGATTCCCAAATAAAACTTGAACGCTTAACCGAAGGCGAACTAAAGGCGAGCTTAGACCATGTTGAACGGTAAACCACCCGTAACGAGCTTTGTAGAATGCCTAATTATTTATGCATTCATCTACGCAGCATTTCATTTTATTATTAAGTTTTGGTGATCTGATGATAGACGACTTCACTATCCAATTACACGCAAGACTACTTGTCTTAGAGCATGACTATCAAGAACTAAGAACACGGTTTGAATTGCTTATTAACTACATAGAAGAAATGAAGCAACAAGACAAGGAATCATGACGTAGAATAAAAACAGGCAATAAGTTAGGATTGACCCTCGAGGTATTGGCGTACCTGGAAGGTCATGGGGCGTAGCCCTTTGAAAAGTAACGCACTTAATTGAAGTATATGCGTTAAATATAATGAGTCACGCACAATTTTGAAGAGGATGCGTAAAACATGCACATATTATATCACAATCAAATCTTAAGTAAACATCATTTATGCACTATTTTATGTAGTATTTTTATCGTCTTGAATTTAAGGGAGTTAATGAAGAGTGAATAGATTACATTTTGCGTTAAACGACATGAAGCACAAAATAGGGTTAATTGCTGCGGATACGCGACAAATAACAGGGAATATCACAGGGGAGTATGAGCGGTTTACGATAGAAGGTGAATCACCTAGGAAAAAATCAGGATCCGTATTCTTTTTTGATGATGGCGGTTATTGGGCGATGGATTACAAGACCTCGCAAACGTGCTCAGGCCATCCTAACCATGGTGGGGGTGGGGTGTTTGTTAAAAAACAACCTGATGTGAAAGCCCGCATCGAGTTAAGCCAATCTCAAGACTATCTACGAGGCGTGGCGAAGCACTTATACGCCAGCGGACACCCCGTTGATGTTACGTTTCTTGAGGGACACCCATACCTTAATCGTAAGCAAATATCGTCAACTGGGATACTTAGTTGCCAAGATTGCCATATGGAATATAGACGTGATTGGCTAATGTTCCCGCTTTTAGATGAGAAAGGCATTGCCAACATACAGTTTATATCTAAGATGGGTGATAAAAGATTTTTAAAGGGTGCTAAGAAGAAAGGTACGTTTGGTAAGTTTGGATTGTATAACAAGGGCAATCCGGTGGTGCTTGCCGAAGGTGCGGCAACTGCTCGTACTTTGTATGACGTACTTAAGATGCCGGTATTTTTTGGAATTGATGCTGGAAATCTAACGCACGCTTTAGCTGCTATAGTATCTAAATATAAACTTGACCCGCGAATAACCAAGATCTCAATCGCGGCCGATTATGATGAGAATGGCATCGGACAGGCGAAAGCCATTCAGGCATTAAAGGACAATTTCGTCCCTATAAATAAATCATCTTTGATTTTACCTAAGGTAAATATAAGCACGGATTGGAATGATATTTTAGTTAAATATAATAACGGAGAGCAACACATAATAGAACGTTTCTTAACCAACAACAATAATAAGGGAGAATAAGCCAATGGATAATACAACTGACGCACGACCGGACGCACTTGAGTTAGGGGAAAACGAAGTCAAAGAGTCCCATCCGCTAAGCGCTGAGAACTTTCCTCATAGTTATTTTAGCGCAAGGTCTGAGAAATGGGTAGTAAAGAATACAATTCAAAATCTTGAGCATTTTCTAAAATATCATGGCATTGTAATTCGATTAAATGAAATGAATTACAGGGTTGTGGTGAGCATGGGGAATCATATTGAATATAGCGCCCCGAACCTAGACCACTTTGTTGTAATAAAGAGCCTTTTAGCGGAGGCCGGATACGAGCGCGTTCTAAATGTTAATGATTACGCCACCCAGATTGGCCTTAAAAACATGTATCACCCCATTAGAGACTGGATTGATTCAAAACCACTGGTTACAACCGGAAACATCAAACGATTAGTGACCGCTTTAAACACAAGCAACCCTGAGCTGACCGAGTCCCTTTTAACAACATGGATGATCAGCGGTATCGCAGCATGGTTTCATAAAGATGGGGTTGCGGCTCAGGGTATGTTGACGCTATGCGGAAAAACAGGGATGCGGAAAACAACATTTTTTAAAGGGCTTCTGCCATCCGGTATGGTTCTTGAAGGCCATGTCTTAAATGCCAATAATATTGACAGTAGAATCACCGCCCTCTCTTACGGAATAACGGAAGTAGGGGAGGTGGGCGCATCCGTTCGCGCCTCTGGTAATGACAGCCTAAAAGGCTTTCTTACCACACAAACAGACTCAATGCGTGTTCCCTATGGTCGAGTGGACACAATAAAGCCAAGACGAACTATATTCGGAGGGACTGTTAACGATCCGAAGTTTTTAACCGATGAAACTGGAAGCCGGCGGTATTGGGTTATTGATATAGACAGTGTAATCGACACGGAACACGGAATTGATATGCAACAACTTTGGGCTGAGGCCAAAGCTTTGTATCTCAGCGGGAGACAATGGCATCTGACATACGAGCAAGAGGCAACCGTTAGCGAAGTTAATAAAACTTATGAAGTCGAGAACCCAATGGAGGAACTTTTATTAGCCAGATACGACTGGGACGCTCCACGCATCAGATGGTTTAACTGCGCTGAAATAATTATAGCCCTTGGCTTGCCGATAGGGCAAAAATCAGTAGAGAACAAAATGCGTTCAGCACTTAGAAAAATGGCTTCGGAAGCAGTGGAAATAAAAACAAAAAGAACGAAAAAAGGATTGGTCTATAATCTTCCTAGGCTGCTTCCCATGTAGTTTTTTGTTTTTTGGAAAAAACTACACCGCTACTACACCGTAAATACATCGATAAGAATCCAGTCTGGTACTGGCTTATATAGATACTGGTGTAGTTATAGTGTAGATGTAGATAATATCCCTATAAGGGGACGTTGTGTGTAAAATAGATGGATGATAGGATTAACACACACAGTGTACCCTTATAGGAAAACAACTACATCGCTACACCCTTTTCATCCTTTTGGGGGGTAAACCCAGTGGTGGCGCGCCCTGTAGGGGATTTAAAAAACTACACCAAACTACACCAAACTACATTTTATGTAGTTCTACACCGATTCCCATCGGTCAGTATGTTAATGTTATAAGCAAAAGAGGAAAAACGATGATTGAAAAAGATAAAAAAGTATCACACGTCAGTGGTGAAGGGTGGGGAGACTGTCATACTTGGTATGAATTTAAATTTACTACAAGTGAAAACCATATTTTGCCGTATTCAACTTGGAAATGTCGACGTTGTTGGGCTGTATTTAACCATATGTATAACTATATACCGGACATATTTACTGCAATGAAAGCGTGCAAAGTTCCTAATGTATGTTCTCGAAAAGTTACCGGCGGTCCATCAAGGTATGAAATAACTGGCGTTAGAATGGAAGACAAAGAAAACAAATTATTAACACAACAGAGGAAGAGATATGAGATACAGCAAAGAAACGTTACTACAGGAAAGAAAGAAAAACTTGTACAAGGATGAGGGCGTGTATACCCGGTGTGATTTAATGGATTTGGAAAAAGAGATTATGGAATGCGCCTGGGAGGGCTCAATTCATCCGGAAGTGAGCAAGCGCTTGATGGAGAAGATAAACGGAATGATTCAAGGATTTAATGAAGCATGCGTGAGAATAGAGCAGGGATATCCGGACTAGACTAACCATTCGCAGTTCTAGATTCAAGAATTGCGAATAACCATTTTTTTTGGCATTCTAGGACTGCGGTTAATCAATCAAGGATTTTAGTAATGCCAAAAGCACATGTAACACTAACGGGGAAAATTAAGTGGTGGAACTCAGCCAAAGGCTTTGGGTTTATAATCGTCGGCGGAATAGATTATTTCGTTCATTACAAGTCGATTAAGGTATCAAAACACGACGACCAAAGGAAAGACTTACAAGATGGTCAGTTGGTATCGTTCGTGCCGGAAAAGGGCCCTCGTGGGCTTCAAGCGTTAGAGGTCGAAGCCATTGAGCCGGATGGTAATACTCGGATTACTTAAGCGCGCGGTTCCTTTTTGTGAATACGCTCCCAGACTTCCTCGCGATGAACTGATATCTCGCGAGGTGCTGTTATACCTAGGCGAACTTGTAGTGTGCCCGGGTATTTTGGCTCTAGTATTTCGACAATTATGTTGTCGCCTATTATTATCTTCTCATTTGGGTTTCTAGTAAGTATTAGCATGGTTTAGTTTGCTCCTTTTTTAACTCATCCTTACGCGCGTCGAGTGCTAGTTTTAAAGTCTTGGCAAAGATATCTTCCATTTCTTCGGTCTTTCCTTCGCAAAAGCTATTAGCTAAGCTATCAATCATTCTAGATGTTGGCATGACGACCGACGCTATACCGTGATTGATAAGTAATTGCGGGTCGTTGGAGTAGTTTTGATTGTTAAGTAACTCAGCTACTTCAGTTGTAAATTTATTTACTATCTCTAAAAGCCTGTCGTTTATGTCTGTATTGGTCATTTTTCTTCCTTTGTTGTTGTTGTTTTTCCTAGTTTTGCGCCTGATACGTCGCAGTATTCTTGTGTGTCAAGGGCCAGCATTGTTATAGCATGCGAAAGTAATAACATGGCTTCTCTGATTAGTGTTGTGGCTCGTTCTTTTTCGTGGCTCGTCACATCATTCTCCTAGGCACATTCCGCTCTAAATATTCATGTGCTTTGTTATACGAAGAATAAAACTCGCGTGAGTCAATCCATTCGTCATTGATTTTAAGCAGCTGAATCCATGTTACGCACTCAACCGCTTCCACTAAGTGGTCTATAATATGGCCGTCTTCTATTGACCAAACGACATCATCTTTTTTGAATATCATTCGATTTCTCGCAGCTCGTCGGATTGCTGATTTATTATGTTATCCAAAAGGCTACTTGCTGTGTTAGCACCTTCTGGGCAAGCAAAGTCTGGTTTATCATCGTGCAGCCTGCTTACCAGGCGAATGTATTCGTGCGCTATCGCCATTAGTGCGACAATCTGATGTTCACTTATTATCATCACAAATCCTAGTTAGTCGGGTCAAACTCCATGGCCTGTAAGTTTGGCTTGCTAAGCTCAACATCAATCGCATAAGCGATGTTCCTACAGTTCTGCATTACTTGCTCAAGCTCGAATCTGTACATGTATGACTTCATGCTTCCAATCTGTAGCTCGTAACCCTGCGGATTATTCTTGCATGCGATATCGATTTGTTCTTTTAGCTCTAAAATATCCATCTTTTTGTTTCCCGTTTAGTTTGATTTTGACCCTGACCTTGACCATGACCGTGACCGTGACCATAACCCTGACTGTGACCCTGACCCTGACCTTGACCCTGACCATGACTCTGACCATGACCATGACCATGACCTTGACCATGACCTTGACCCTGGCCA
>Ga0209986_10003405_pt1 | contig 13950 bp, 18 predicted proteins | sample BlataG_FD_183168 | JGI IMG/M metagenome (GOLD analysis project Ga0209986, IMG submission 183168) | Deep subsurface microbial communities from Black Sea to uncover new lineages of life (NeLLi) - Black_00105 metaG (SPAdes) (version 2) | ecosystem: Environmental > Aquatic > Marine > Oceanic >...
ATTATTTTCGTGTTATAATAATCCCCGCTATGGGAAGAATAACAGTTGCCAGGTAAAAAGATTGACTTTTAATCTGTGTAATCAGGTATAATGAATATTATACCAGGAGGGTATATGAGAAAGTTTGTATTCGTTTGGTCTATACTGCTTTTTGCCATTCCTCTCTTTTGTGAGACGCCTGAGAAGTTTATAAAAGGGACAGCAGAGGAAATACTTACCGAGTATAGCAAACCCTTGGTTACTGCGTTCGGAACTGCAATGGGAACGGATTTTATTGATAGGAAACATCATGGATTTCTGGGTTTTGATCTGGATGTGAAACTATCGTGGGTTTCTATACCAGAGAAAGCAAAAACTGCCACATACGAAATTTCTCTTGGTGATACGCTCGATACCTTATTCACAGGTAACACGATATTTGGTGGTGCTGAGCCGGTTGAAGGCGATCCTCTCAAGCTTACAGGCCTTGGATTACCTGGTATACCTTTTGCTGTTCCTCAGGTAAACATTGGTCTTGGTAAGGGTTTGAATGTGAGCGTGAGATGGGTTCCATTCCAATTGAAGGGGACATCAGGACAAATTTTTGGTGCTGGTCTGAAATATGCCACTGATGATTATCTACCAGTCCCGATGTTCTCTTTGAACTTTATCGCAGGTATTGGTTACCAGTATTTCCAATTTGGAGATATAACAGGAACAAATAATATAAATGGTGCGGTTCTTGCAAAACTGGGCATTTCTCCTCCCCTCTTGCCGTTATCTTTCTCTCCATTTGTCGGAGTAGGTATGGAAAACACAAGTATGAACTTTAAATACGATTATGAGGGCATAAACATAGATAAGACCATAAAGGGGGCCAATACATTCAGGGGAGTTGTGGGACTTGGTATAGACTTTCTACTCTTTGATGTAGATATAAGTTATAATATAGGGGAGATGAATGCTATCGGATTGGGAATTGGGGTCGGGATTAGGTAAGGCAGTAATCGGTAATCAGTCTTCGGTAACTGATGTTGTGTAAGAGAGAATGAGTTATATTTAGTAGTGACACCGCAAGGCAGGGTGTGGCCATAAATTTTGCATTTTGATATATAATTTTGATATTTGATTTTTGATATTTGTACTTTGTTACTGGGGGTAGTATGCTTGAGGATAAACTTTCTATGAGGGCAAAGGCGATGAAACGCTCCGAGATAAGGGAATTGCTGAAACTGGTTGCAAGACCGGAGATAATATCCTTTGCCGGTGGAATGCCAGACCCAACACTATTCCCATTAAAGTTAATTGCAGAGGTTACATCTGAAGTGTTGGAAAAAGAAGGAGAGCGGGCTCTTCAGTATGGCCCCACGGAGGGTGATACTGAATTAAGGAAGAAATTGGCGGAATTGGATAAGGTTGACATAGATAATATCCTTATAACCACCGCATCACAGCAGGGGCTGGACCTTGTGAGCAAGATATTTATAGATCCTGGAGATACTGTTATAGTTGGTTATCCAACATATTTGGGTGGACTTCAAGCATTCAATTCTTACGATGCAAAATTCATCGGTATACCCTTGGATGACGAGGGAATGAAAGTGGATGTACTGGAAGGCACACTTCAGAAACTATCAAGAGATAGAAATCTTCCAAAATTCATCTATATAGTTCCCGATTTTCAAAATCCGAAGGGTGTAACAATGCCCACGGATAGGAGAAAAAGGGTGCTGGAACTTGCGTCTAAATATGACCTCTTGATTTTATCAGACACCCCATACAGACCACTCAGATACTCGGGAGAACCCTGTCCCAACTTTTTTCACCTTGATGATGGAATGGTAAGGGTTATCACTCTTTTTACCTTCTCCAAGATTCTCTGTCCGGGCTTCAGGCTTGGATATATTATTGCTCCTCCAGATATTATAGATAAACTGGTTGTAGCTAAACAGGGAACAGACCTCTGCACGTCCCCCTTCAATCAAGCGATTGTAAGAGAAATAATAAAACAGAGCAAACTCGATGGACACATAAAGAAATTGGTCTCTGTGTATAGAGAGAAAAGAAATAGAATGCTCTCAGCCCTTGATAATTATATGCCAAAAATGGAGGGACTATCCTGGACGAGACCAGATGGAGGGCTCTTCCTGTGGGTGACTCTTCCGGTGGGGATGGATGCGAACAGGATGTTTGAAAGGGCGCTTGCAAGTAATATAGCTTATGTTGTTGGTTCTGCGTTTCATTATGACGGTAATTGTAAAAATACGATGAGATTGAATTTTTCCTACCCCACTCTGGAGAAAATAGACGAGGGTATAAAACGACTTGCCAGGGTTATTGAGGAAGAAGCAAAGGAGGTATTATGACCAGAGGAGTAAATGCCCTTCTTAAACTCGGGGAGGTAGCAATAACCAATCGATACGCAAGAAAATTTCTCTTGAGTAGTATTGAAAGGCGTATCTACAAAGACCTTATAGAAAAGAATCCTGATGACAGACCCCGCAAGGTTCAAGAGGACAAGTGTCTTCTTGGCAAAGCGCTTCTACATTCTATAAAAAGGGCTTTTGATAGAGGTCTTGTATCGAATCAAACTGCAAGAGGACTTATACAGGTTTTCCTTGGTAATGTGTTTTTTGGCGGTTTTTATAAGAGACGCAAATTTATAGAAAAGCATGGATTCAAACCCCCTATGTTTATCACGATATCTCCTATTAAATCTTGCAATTTGAGGTGTAAAGGGTGTTACGCAAATGCGGACGATACTCCAAGAAAACTGCCCTATGATGTATTTGATGGCATCATAAGAGATGCGAAAAAATCATGGGGGGCAAACTTCTTTGTGATATCCGGCGGAGAACCTCTTATGTATAGAGATAAAGGCAAAACCATATTGGATATTGCAAAGACGCATGATGATTGCTTTTTTCTAATGTATACAAACGGTACTCTTATAGATGAGAAAATGGCGGAATCTCTTGCATCTGTGGGTAATATAACACCTGCAGTTTCTGTAGAAGGTTTCAAGGAAGAGACAGATGCAAGAAGAGGCGAGGGTGTTTACGAAAAAATACTCATTGCAATGGAGAATTTAAGGAATGTTGGTGTCCCATTTGGTATATCAGTTACAGTTACAAAGAATAACTTGGATCTTATTATGACTGATAAATTTATTGATTTCTATCTTAATGAACAGGGTGCTATATACGGATGGTATTTTCATTATATGCCTATAGGAAGAGATTATACATTAGAATTACTTCCTTCGCCAGAGGATAGAGTGAAACTCCTTCATGAAGAGTGGAGATTAGTTAAAGAAAAGGATGTATTTCTTGTGGACTTCTGGAATTCGGGTACTGCATCTGATGGTTGTATATCTGCTGCAAGAGGGGGAGGATACTTCTATATAGATTGGGATGGTAATATATGCCCGTGTGTATTCATCCCGTACTATCTTGATAATGTAATTGAACTATACAAAAATGGCAAGAACCTCTCTGATGCTATACAGTCAGAGCTTTTTAAGAAGATAAGGAAATGGCAGGCTGATTACGGATATGAGAAACCTAGAAATAGGGTAGGAAATTGGTTGAGACAATGTCCTATAAGGGATCACTATGATGTGATGCACGAAATTCTTACTGAGACGAATGCCAAGCCAAACGACCCCTCAGGAGAGGAAGCACTGAAAGACAAAGAGTATGTGAAAGGGCTTTCTATGTATGGGAAAAAGATAGAGGAACTCACAAGAGAAATATGGGAAAAGGAATACCTATCTGGAGATCCAGAAAAGATGCAAAACGACTTTTGAGATAAGTAACTTGGATTTTTGAATTCACCATGATTCAGTGATTGGGATAGGAGGTGGATGTGGTCAAGATAAGATTACTACGAATGGGTAAAAAACATTTTCCATTTTACAGGATAGTTGTAGCCGATTCTCATTCCAAACGAGACGGGAAGTACATAGAGGAGATAGGTATATATAATCCCCTGAGGAAGGAGGAGACAAGACTCTCTCTAGAGCGCGCATCCTACTGGATTGAGAGAGGTGCTAAACCCACTGAAACAGTAGCCCGGTTGATGAAGAGCTGGGAAAGGAGGACATATGAGTCTAAAGGACCTGATAGAGATGATGGCAAAGGAGCTGGTTGACCAGCCCGATAAGGTCAGCGTATCCGAGATCAAGGGTGAGCGTACCGTCGTATACGAACTCAGGGTAGATAAATCCGAACTTGGGAAGGTGATAGGGAAGGATGGGAAGACTGCGAGAGCTATGAGAACAATAATTACTGCTGCATCTATGAAGGTAGGGAAGCGCGCTGTGCTTGAGATACTTGAATGATGCGTGTAGATATCTTTACAGTAGCGAAGGAGATTTTCTCTGGCGCTATTTCGAAAGGTAATATAAAGCGTGCTCAGGAGAAAGGGTTATTAGAGTTATGCGTATGGGACCTTAGGAATTTTTCTCCCGATTCCCATCGTGGAGTAGATGATTATCCTTATGGTGGTGGACCGGGGATGATATTGAAACCCGAGCCTATATTCTATGGAGTTAGAAAGGTTCTTATGCCCCAATCGCGAGTTGTTCTTCTCTCCCCTCAGGGGAGGATTTTTAACCAGGAGATAGCGAAAGAGTTGTCTACACTTCCTCACATCGTATTGATATGTGGACATTATAAGGGTGTTGATGAGAGAGTAAGAGATTATCTTATACAGGATGAGATATCCATTGGTGAGTATGTCCTTTCTGGGGGTGAAATTCCATCACTTGTTGTGCTGGACGCGGTAGTGAGACTTATTCCTGGAGTAATTGGCGACCTGGAATCAGCAAAAGGCGATTCGTTTTATTCGGATAGTCTGGATGCGCCATATTATACAAGACCTGCAGATTTCGAGGGCATGAGGGTTCCTGATGCCCTGTTGTCTGGAAATCATGAGGCGATACGTAAGTGGCGGGCAGAAAAGAGGAGGAAGAGGAGGTTCTATGGAAGAGATACAGGATTTCACTGTAGGCGATAAGATAAGGGTATACATGAAGATAAAAGAAGGCGACAAAGAGAGAACCCAGAGATTTGAGGGTATTGTGATAAAAGAGAAAGGAACTGGCATAAGCAAGACATGTACAGTGAGAAGGGTTTCGTACGGGATAGGTATAGAACGTATATTTCCCTTGCATTCGCCAAACATACAAAAGATTCAGGTGGTAAAACGAGGCAGGGTGAGAAGGGCAAAACTCTATTACCTGCGTGGGAGAAAGGGCAAAAGTGCAATGAAGGTCAAAGAGATGTGAAAAGCATGGATACCAGAAGGCAGTTTGGTATGGGTGGAGAAGAGAAGGCAAGTGGGTTTCTCAGGAGTAAAGGTTATTGTATCCTTGACAGAAATTATAGGAGAAAAGGTGGAGAAGTAGACATTGTCTGTGAAAAAAAGGGCACAGTGGTCTTTGTTGAAGTTAAAAGAAGAAAAACAGATCTATTTGGGGAGCCGTTTGAGGCAGTTGATGAGAGAAAAAGAAGACGCATTGCAAGGAGTGCAAAGCGATGGTTGTATGAGAAGAAACTTCTTGGAAAGTGTGATGTGAGGTTTGATGTAGTAAGTATCATTCAAAGAAGTGGAAGAGAAGAGATTGCTCATATTGAAGATGCCTTCAGACCTTAACCTATCATAAAATCGTAAAGTAGAATGCGAATGTAACCCTACCAGCAAGTGTCAGGCTTGCTTTTATCAGAGAATAAAATCCTTAATCTCATATATTATCTCCTTCAACGGAGGGGTATCTCTAAACCAGATTCTCTGGGTGATTTCGTTGGCAATATCCTTGTAGACCATAGAAATTAATTCAGCGAGTCGATATGGTAGAGAGGGTGGAAGGGTATCTACAGTTTTTTTCCAATTCACTTTATTTTTCTTTTTTGCCTCTTCTACCTCCTTATACCAGGATGTTTTCCTATAAAATATTCTCGCTATCTCCTTACACATAGGTATACCCTCAAAAGTAAATCTGCATTCATCAGGTGTGCCGAGCACATCTACAAGTACAATATCTCTAAATTCATCAAACCCAAATTCCACCTTGCCGTCCTCATTGAACAGACCTATCCTTTTAACCTCTTCTGTTATAAGTTCATTGATTGATAAGGTTATTCTTTTTATCTCTTCTATTTCGCTCTTGGTAGATCCTGTCAGTTTTTCTGCCTCTTTCCATGTTATGTATCTATCTGTTGATTCCAGTTTTGTTGATACATCAAGCAGTGGAGTCTTCAGTTTTTCTCCGGGTAGAGGTATCCTCTCAAATCCAATATCTTCCAGTTTTAATGTGCCGTCCTTCAGTCTTTTTAGGAAACTGGAGCCCTCTGGAAGTGAATTACGATATATCACTTCAAGTGGTATGAGAAAATTAGTCCTTTCCTTTCTATAGATTGAATAATCATAAGAATCATTTTTCTTTTGAGGGGTTATTACACGAAACAGCTTAAACTCCATGCAGTTTGAAGGCTCATTAAGTTGGGATAGATGTTTTGACTTTTCGTTTTCTACTACCCCGAGATAGTGGGTTTTTATGCCTATCTCTTCGAGCCTCTCAAAGAAATAAGCACCCGTCACACAGAGAGCCTTTCCCTTATCCTTTATATGATTTGGCATCTCACCCCAATCAAATACTGAATATCTATCAGAGAATATAAAACGCCCGATTCCTGAGTTGTTGTTATCGGGCTTTTTCAGAACTATTAAATCTTTCACACTACCCATTTTGCATCACCTCGCTGTCATGTTTTTCTATATCTTCTTGGTTTTTTTGTTGGTATTCCTTTATTCTTCCTGCCAGTTTTTCGTCCCCGATAGCAAGAATTTTAATGGCGGCAAGTGCTGCTTCACCGGGTTCCAGCACAATCATTGGGCAGACCCCTGACGGCATTCTCAAACTTGAAAAGATGTCCACTTGCGCGAATTTGCTGTTATTAGGAGGAGTGGCAATGACAGGTTTTGTGGTATTGGCGTCCACAAAACCACTCAAGGCATTGCTTCTTCCGGCCACCGTAATGAATACCGTTCTTTCCGTCTCGTATTCTTTAATAACTTCCAGTACCTTAAGAGGGGTTTTATGTGCAGATGCAATTCTCAACACGCAGTCAACACCAAATTCTTTGAGAACAGCAGATACCTTCCTGGAGTGTACCAGGTCAGCCCGTGACCCCATTATAATTACTACCTTGCTCATTTTTTATTTTTTACCTTTTCTTTTATGGCTTTTCATTAACCGTATAAGTTCTTCATTGAATTTTACTGTAGAGTTAATGCCACTGAGTTTGAGTAGTTTATTAAGTGCAATTACTTCAACCAATGCTGAAATATTTTTTCCTGGAACAAGAGAGATGGGTATTTCAGTAAGTTCCACATCCAGAATTTTGCAGGTCTTGCTCTCTATCCCTGTGATTTCAGCAGGAGTTTTACAGCGTGCTTCGTATAGGCTTACTACCAGTTCTATACCCTTCCTTCTCCTCACTCCCCGTATACCAAATATACTTCGCAGATCCAGTATACCTATTCCCCTTATTTCAATATGATACTTTAGTTTTTCGTTTTTCTCAATTCCCTCACCCTCCAACTTTCCATCCCTTCTCTTAATGATTCTCACCACATCATCTGCTATAAGTCGATGTCCTCTGAATACGAGATCAAGTGCACATTCTGTTTTTCCTATACCGCTTGTTCCCTGTAATAGAACACCCATACCATACACATCTATAAGCGTGCCGTGAACAAGAACAGATGGTGCAAATTCTCGTTCTAACCGATACTCTATTTTATTTCTTGTGTCAAAAAGAGACAAATTAGTAACGAGAAGGGGTATCTTGTTTCCATTACAGATCTGTATAAGACTATCTGGCGGAGAAACATTGTAAGGAATGATTATACAGGGCGGGCTGGTTTTAGTTAAGTTTTTCAGAAGGTCTGGATTTTCTTTTGCATAGTTTAATGCGTCATAGGAGATTATTTGTATGCTATCTTTCCCACTAGTAATATCAAACCCGGTTATAAGAAGTTCAGGGAAGTATATAGCATCATTTTTTATCTTATTATCTATCCCTGATTTTCCGGCGATGATATCAAAAGAGAGTCCTTCTATTTGAGTGAGGTCTTTTATATTCATTTTTTTCTTATTCTGGTTTTGTATTCTGATATCTCTCTTTTTATCTTCTTATATACATCATCAATTGCAGCAGAGAGGTTATAGGCTTCCTTTTTGGCCGTTATAGTTTTATGTCCAAGATGCGTTCTGATTTCTGCAATATATCGGGTATTATTTTTTTCCAGCAGAACATTCACCGATATTATGTTATCAAAAAATTTTTCCAGTTTGTCTATCTTTTTCTCTATCCGTTCCATTGTTGTAGGTGTAATTGTGACTTCTTTCAGAGTTATATTTTTCTCCATAAGACCCCCACCGTCGGGTTAGAATAATATAAAAAAACCTGCAATGTCCAATAGTTAATAGTCAATTGTCATTAGTCATTGGTCAATGGTCATTGGTCATTAGATTATTGTATCCCTCTCGTAATTTTGATCTTTATAGGGATAATCCTCTACCCAGTGCAAACCCCTTGATTCTTTTCTTTGTAATGCACAGGAGATGATAAACCTTGCAACAAGCACCATATTTCGCAGGTTCGAGAACTCCATGTTAGGTTTTGTCTCTTTCTCCCATAAGGAGACCTGTTTCGCCAAGGAAGAGATCTTTCTTTCAGCATCCATCATTTCATTTACCTTTCTTATTACTCCAAGATTATCCCACATGACCTTTTTTATCGTATATTTCATTGTTTCTATCTTCTCGTGTGGAATTACCTCCGTCCCTGTAGTATAATCTGTCAGGCGATGCCGTTCTCCGGATATGTTTGAAATAGCATGATACGCTGCCCTTTCGGAAAATACCACACTTTCAAGGAGCGAGTTTGAGGCAAGACGATTTGCACCATGCACCCCCACGCATGTGGTTTCTCCTGCTGCATAAAGTCCGTCAACTCCTGTGGATCCATTTCCGTCAGTTAGAATCCCTCCACACAGATAATGAGCAGCAGGGACGCAGGGGATTGGCTCTTTAGTGATATCTATACCGTAGGAGAGGCAAGTGTTATATATATTTGGGAATCTATTCTTTATTCGCTGGCTGGGAATCCTTGAAAGGTCTAAGTAGACATATTTATCTCCTGTCCTTTTCAGTTCTTTCGCTATAGCACGGGCAACAACATCCCTTGGTGCAAGAGAGCCCATCGAGTGGTATTTTTTCATAAAAGATTTACCGTTTTTTAATGTCAATACAGCACCTTCTCCTCTGACTGCTTCTGATATAAGAAATGCTCTTTCAACAGGATGCTCCATCCAGAAGGATGTAGGATGGAATTGTACAAACTCCATGTTTGCTACTTTTATGCCACATCTCTTTGCCATTGCTATCCCATCTCCTGTTGATACAGATGGATTTGTTGTGTGCAGATATACCTGTCCCGCTCCACCCGTTGCAAGCAATACAACCCTTGCAGATATAAATTCTATTTCACTGTTGGAGGTGTTGACTGCCCATATACCAACACATTTATTGTCCACTATGCCAAGGTCAAGTGCAACCATATCCTCAATAATTTCTATGTTTTTATATTCGAGAACCCTCGCAATTAGAGCCTTTTCTATTGCTTCCCCAGTTAAGTCTTTTGCATGGACAATTCGTCTTCTAGAGTGGGCTGCCTCTCTACCAAGATCATAGTTACCTTTTTCATCCATGGTAAACTCAACACCAATATCACGCAGTTCGTTGACAAGCCTGGGAGCTTCTTTCACAATTAATTCTACCCTGTCTCGGTTTGAGAGTCCATCTCCTGTCTTTATAGTATCCTGTATATGAAGTTCAAAGGAATCGTCCTTGCTAAAGACCGCTGCAATTCCTCCCTGGGCAAAATTCGTGCTGGCATCTTTTCTTCCTTTCTTTGTGATTATAGTTACCTTGTATTTATCTGGAACCTTCAGAGAAAAGAAAAGTCCCGCTATTCCACTTCCAATAACAAGTATATCAGTATCCATAAGTTATATATCAAATATAATTTCAACACTGTATCCTTTTTTGTCCTTTTTTACCTTGAGGTTATGATAGGTAACTGCTTTTATCTCCGCCTTTGCATTCTCCGGGTCCACTACCTCTCCATATGCAGTTACTTTGAGATGGGTTTCGTCAAGTCCTCCGAACTTAAATTTTGAAAATGCTATATTGTCTGTTTCATATATATAGAGTAATTCTGAAAGCCAGTCATGTAGAAGATCCTCAAGTATGTTGCTCTTCAGTGATATCTCTACTTTCTGATCTACTCCAGTGTTAATATGACCAATAATTTCGAACATGCCTATAGCGGAATCTATAAAAAGACCCTCAAGGGTTTCGGCATTTACCTTTATTCCAATATCTGCTGTGTGGTCAATCAATTCGTAAGGCATTATTTTTCCCCTTGTATAATTATACAATAAAACCTTGGTTTTGTCAATTTAAAAAGTTCAATGCAGGAGCTCTATTATTTTATTTGTGAGAGAACGTGTTTGCCAACAAGGATTAGTGAAGATATACAGACTAAATATCAAGCCTTGCTCAAGTGAGAACCTTAATCAATCTATAGTAATCTTCTACTTCTATATCCTTAGGTTTGATTGCCTCTTCTAAAGGAATAGTAATTAATTTATTTTTGCTCAACGTCACACACTTGTCAGTTTCCCTTTCTTTTAAAAGTTCTACAGCAAAATTTCCATAACGCGCAGCCAGGATTCTATCAAAAGCCGTGGCTCTGCCTCCTCTCTGAATATGTCCTAAAACAACCTCTCTTGTCTCTAAACCAGTTATCTCAGTGATTTTTTTTGCTATATCGTAAGCCCTTGCCTTTCCTTCGGCTACGATAATTATCCAACTGATTTTTCCCTTTGTATAACCTTCAGTGATTTCCTCGCATATCTTTTCGATATCGAATTCTTTTTCAGGAAGCAAAACCTCCTCACAACCTCCTGCTAATGCGACTGTTAAAGCAATGTACCCACAGTCACGGCCCATTACTTCCACTACGAATATTCTTTCCAGACTCATCGCTGTATCTCTTATCTTATCTACAGCATCCAGAGCAACATTTACTGCTGTATCTGCACCAATGGCTGATTCTACGCCATTTATATCATTATCAATTGTTGCCGGAACTCCAACTACAGGAATATTGTGTTTAGTAGCAAGTTCATGCGCCCCCCTCAATGATCCATTGCCACCAATCACAATCAACCCTTCAATGCCATTGTTTTGCATAGTCTTAACTGCTTCTTTCTGACCTTCTTCTGTAAAGAATTTCATTGAGCGGGCAGTCTTTAAAATTGTTCCTCCCTGGTTGATTATTCCTGAAACTGAACGCCGGCTGAGAGGAACAATCTTGTTATCTATTAAGCCTTCATAACCCTTAAGTATTCCTGCAACCTCTATATTGTAAAAGTAAGCAGTCCTTACAATCGCTCTTATAGCTGCGTTTATTCCTGCACAATCTCTGGTTACAATGCCTATTTTTTTCATAAAACCCTTGTTAAGAAGTTAATTCTCTTCTTGGAATGCAATCTATGGAGTGTCTGTTTTTTTCTTGATATCATAATGAAAGTATAAGCATATTTTAGATTTTGGCTTTTTGATTTATACCTATCTGTGAGAATCTGCGTTAATCTGCGTCCAATTTTTTTCTTGATCGTATAGGAAAGTATAAAACCACAGAGTTGCCTTGCGGCGACCTTCGGTTCACAGAGAAAGTCACTTTTATTTTATTCTCTGTGCACTCAAACTCGCTGAATGATTTTTACTTGTTTAGAATAAATGAGATTGAACAGATTTGGAGTTTGAAGGAGAGCACAGAGGTTTTTTTTTGATAAAGATTCTCTGTGCACTCTGTGGTTAATTTTTTTCTTGACATCTGTCTGGTTTTGTGTTATCATATATTATATATCTGTCTTGACCGTCTTCGGTGAACAGTTCGGCGAGCTCAGGGCCGAGCCGCTCAGTCGAACCGTCTCATCCGGGATTATGAATCTAACATATCTACTTTCAACATAATAGTTCCAGTTCGGTCCGGCATAATAACGAGCGAGTGCCTTTTCGTAATTATAGTCAGATTCCGTCAGGAGTAAAGAAAGAAAGGCAAAACCCAGATTGAGATTATTGTTTTCGTTAAGCAGGTTATACTCTGGATAATCTATTATGTCTGCTATGAGTTTCGCAGTTCCCGGCATCAACTGGCATATGCCTATTGCACCTTTTGAACTTACTGCCTTTGGATTAAACCTACTTTCTGTATATAACCATCTTATGGCTATATCAAAGTCCAGTCCATACTGTACAGATAATCCGTATATGCGAGCCAGAAATAATTCTGTCTCTTCTCCTCTGAACGGGGAGACGAATTTGCTGTATTGTTCTATTTTTTCTCCCTTTGCTATCTCGTATGGCTCAAAAGGGGAGTCCCCCAATCTCCCAGAAATGGGGGATGGGGCATGAGAGTAGAACAACATAGTTAGAATACCTATTGCTATTATTTTATTTTTCATATAATTCATTTAAAACCATAAATATAACCTATGCCTTCTATGATACTTGACATAGTATTATTTCTCATCGTCGTTGGTGCTACAGTTTCCGGTCTCCTCCATGGCGCATTGACCGAGATATTCTCGGTGCTCGGTGTGGTCGTTGGAATATTCATTGGCGCAAGGGTGTATGGCGATGTTGCCTCTATGCTTGGCTTTCTGCCGCAAAAACTTGCTGTTGTCTTAGCGTTTGTAATCATAATTATCATTATGGTACTTATATTCTACTTAATAGGAAAATCACTTCGTCGATTTTTAAAACTTCTCCATATAGGATTCATAGACAGTGTATTTGGGTTATTATTCGGATTCTTGAAGGGTAGCATAATTGCTGCGATAATCGTCCTTGTACTATCATCCTTTAGTATTTCAAAGCAATGGATAGAAGATTCTAAACTGTCTCCATTTTTGCTAAAGGAACTCACCATACTTAAAGGTCTACTTCCTGAAGATATTATGCTTCGCTGGCAAACCCCAAAAGAAAAGCAGTCTTGTTTATCTCCACCGTCTTCTTTGGAACCCGTTTTTCTAACACAGAAAGCCAGCTCTCCTGTTTGAACGGCAGAAATCTCGCAAGCACACCTAAAAGCACCACATTGGTAGTCCTTATATTCCCAAGGTCTGTTGCAATCTTTACACCATCTACACAGATAAGATTTTCTACTTTCTTTTTTAGGGTTTTTATTATGTTTTCCGGATATATTGCATCACCGGATGCCACTGTTATAGGAAGCCATTCGTAATCATTTACAATCATCTTACCGTTCTTTTTGAGATATGGAAGACTTCTTAATGCTTCAAGTTTTTCGAATGCAAGGAGAATGTCTCCTTCACCCAGTCCAATCAGAGGGGAGCATACCTTTTCGCCAAATACGCAGTTTGATATAACACTTCCTCCTCTCTGTGCCATACCATGGACCTCACTCTTTTTCACATCATATCCCTCTTCCATAGCTACAAGAGAAAGAATATCAGATGCGAGGATAGTTCCCTGTCCACCTACACCGCAGATTACTATCTTCGTCATAGTACCCCCAATTAAATATCAATCACCGAGGTTGCAGTCTTACAGTCATCGCTACTTTTATTTAAGCTTTTCTAAATATTTCAAATCCAGTTTATCTTGCTCTCGTCCAACTGCCCTCTTTGTTTTCATTAAGTTATCTAAACTTATAAAAAAAACATTTTGGTTTCCATATTTTCCCTTAACACGGTTTTGCCATATATTATCAAATTCCACTCCCTCAATGGAGCACATAATGTCAATTCTATTTGGAGCGATACCCAGCTGAATAATGGTGTTGGGATCGCATAGATCTTCAAGAG
>Ga0209986_10003406_pt1 | contig 13949 bp, 12 predicted proteins | sample BlataG_FD_183168 | JGI IMG/M metagenome (GOLD analysis project Ga0209986, IMG submission 183168) | Deep subsurface microbial communities from Black Sea to uncover new lineages of life (NeLLi) - Black_00105 metaG (SPAdes) (version 2) | ecosystem: Environmental > Aquatic > Marine > Oceanic >...
GGTATTCATGTAGCCAAAATACTTTTTAAACCGGTCGTATAAAGGAATATAAGCATCCAATTCTTCTTTAAGGGTAGTCCATTGTTTTACTATTTCACTAATGGAATTTGGCGGTAGTAAAAGCCTGTCTTCGGCAAAGAAAATAAATAAAAATCTGTCGAGCAGTTTTTGGGTTTTGTTGAAAAGCAACAATTCATTTTTGTCAGGGTTATTTTTTGCAATGTTTTCAAAAATCGCTTCCCTGAATTTTGAATAATCGGCATACAGTTTTTTTGTTACATCTTCTTCCTGTAAAACAGATGATTCTTTTATCGTGAGGGGTAGATCATTTAGAATATTGTCTTTTGACAGGCAGAGCCAAAGCAAAGAAAATTGCTCCTTGCTTAGATTGAACAAATCAAATTCAAGATAATCTACTGCATTTTGTATATAGAACCTGAGTTTTTCAAAATTTGAAGTAATCACATAAACGCATTCCGGATGATGGTTCTTATATCCGAAAGCTTGTGTTTCAACTGTGTCCAGGTCGGTTGTTGATGTTGATTTGAGTTCGATCACAGCTGTTACATGATCATTTTTTAATATTGCTCCGTCGGCTTTTTTAGTGTCGTCAACGTTTTTCTTTTCAAGCACGATATTGTATTCCGGCTTTGGTTTTAGTGTATAGTTAAAAATGTTTACGAAAAGCTCCCGGATAAACCCTTCCTGAAATTCCTCTTCTTTTGAATTCCGAATGTTTTCCTGTATTTCGGTATTTCCAAAATAATTCTGAAAATCACTGAATTTTTTGTCAACCAGAGTGGAATCAAGCTCGTTTAAATATTTTTTCTTTACCGATTTTTGAAATAAACTCATCTTTTATTATTAATCCCTTTTTAAACCCATAGATTTTCTACTAAAATACATTTTTCCAATAAGAATCCACCCTTTTAGATTATGCAAATGTAAGCGGTGGCAAAAAAAGCAAGTGTGTGGAAGCGAAGGGATGGTTGTGGGAAGGGCTGGAACACTCTTGCTTTGTGAGGTGGGTTTTCTGCTTTTCTTTTCTCTTGCAGTAAAAATTTCATTGTTTTGGTCTTTCTTCGGCTTGTTGGTAACGTTTCGCAAGTAAAAAATCGTTGGCGGATTTACCTACAACATTTTATTAGTACTATTACATTCCACAATTACTAATTTCTTTTCAGTTAACTACCTCACCGCCAATGTTTTTTACTTGCTGTTAGCGGTATGTGCCTATTTAATTTTATTGTCTTTTTTTAATCTATTTAATATATCATTTGTAAGTCTCAAATCTTCACTATCAAAATAAGAACTATTAGGATAACCTAAACTGATTTTTACTTGGTTCGATTGTAATGAATCCAAATCAAAGTATGGTTGAATTATTGTAATTGTTGGATAAATCATTGAGGAAGTAATTGGTACTAATAATCCTGAATATTGTCTCTCATCGTCCAATGAGACCACGAATTGCTTACCATAGTTATTTATCCTATTTTCAATTAATGCATGGTTTATAGTTAACTCCAAAATATGTTTAGATGTGTCATATGTTTGAATCTCGTTATAGGTAATGAATGGCTCTGTTTCCAAATCCAGAGCATTTATAGGTGTTTGTAAATGTAAACCTGATGTGTCGGATTCTGATTTAATAACAAGATAAAAATTTAAGCCATTTCCTATTAATTTTGAATCTCCTGTCAACATACCGAGATTTGAAAAAGCATTGATGATTTTAGAGTTATTTCTTGGATCATTACCATGAAAATGTGAAAAATTTGGATAGCCTGCACTAATTTGAATTTGATTTTCTGTCAATCCATTTAACATAGGTTCTTCAATAAAAATCCAGTTACAGGGCACTGATGATATGATTGACCAAAAAAATCCACAATAAATAGGTTTTTTATCAACAAGGACAACAAACATTTGTCCATATACTCCTGATGAAGGAAAATCCAAATTATCCCTGGATTTTTTAAGATTAATTATATGGTTTATTGTGTCATAGCTTTCTATATCATTCATCGTTAAGAATGGTGTAGAACTTAAATCAATCGTGTCAAGATTAATTTGACTATAATCAATCGAACCATTATAACTAACTTGATCTTTAGTCATAAAAATCTCAAAGCCTTTACTGTCAAAAGAATCTAAATTTGATTCATCAGAGCAGGATAGTTGTATCAATGTTATCAATGATAAAACTATTAAAATAGCTGGTTGGAATTTTAAAGTTTTCATGCCATTGATTTTTAATCATAGATGAATATTTAAACTATTAGGTTGTTTGTAAGGTAATTTCCTGCGTCATTACCGCTAACTTGTTTATAAACGAGGTAAACTTTCGCTTTAACGACTTATATAGTTTATAAAACGAATGTTTTGTTCATTTTATTTAAAGTACCAATTTACCTTATATTCTTAAATTATCCAACGGATTTTATATTCATTAAATTTTTTCTGCTTACATAAGTATAAATCTCTGTTGTTTTACTGCTTGTATGCCCCTATAGTTCTTGTATTACTCTTAAATCAACACCATCTTCCAGAAGATGTGTTTTAAACCTGTGCCTAAACGTATGGGAAGTGACCTTTTTCTTAATGCCAACTTCCAGAGCTTTATTTTGTACTATACTCTGAATACTTTTTCCGGAATATTTTGGATCACATCGATCAGAAGGTCCCAGAATTTTTCAGTAGTTGTAATATCCAGGCGTTCTTCAGGTGAATGAACCCCTCTGATGGTAGGTCCAAAGGAAATCATATCCAAGCCAGGATATTTTTCGAGAAACAATCCACATTCCAGACCTGCATGTATTGCCCTGACAATGGGCTTTTTGTTAAACAATTTCTTATAAGATATTTCCGTAATACGAAGTATTTCCGAATTCGTATCGGGTTTCCAGCCGGGATATCCGCCTGAATGTTCGATTTTAGCGCCGGCTAATGAAAAAACACTTGCCACACGATCGGAAATATCTTTTTTTGCTGATTCAACCGAACTTCTCTGGCTGGTTATTACCATAATTTGCTCACCCCCAATTATTTTTATAGAAGCCAGATTGGTTGATGTTTCTACCAGTCCTTTTATCTCCTGGCTCCAGGCAACGACACCGTGTGGACAGGCATACAAGGCATTTAATAATTTTCGCTGTGTGGATTTCGACATAACATTAGCTGGAAGAGTAGTTTTTTCCAGTTTCAGGTTTAGTTCCGGCTCAGTAATAGTAAATTCATTTTTGATCTCTGTTGAAAATTCAGTAAAAAACTGTTCAAGATGATCCTGTTTTTTACGCTTTAAGGTAAATGTTGCAAAAGCTTCTCTTGGAATGGCATTCTTGAAATTACCACCGTTAAAATCGTTGAGCATAATTTTATGCTTATGGGTTGCATTCCGGAGAAACCGGTTTAGGATCTTAACCGAATTGCCTAGTCCTTTATGAATTTCATCTCCTGAGTGACCCCCTTTTAGTCCGGTAAGACTGATAGTAAAGGCTACAGATTTATCCGGAACTTTCCTTGTTTTATATTGAAGGGTTGCAACGGTATCGATTCCACCTGCGCATCCGATAAATAATTCACCCTCGTCTTCCGAATCAAGATTAATAAGTATTTTTCCTGAAAAAAAGCCGGGTTTAATATTTTTCGCACCGGACATACCGGTCTCTTCATCTATGGTAAACAAACATTCAATTGGACCGTGGTTTATTTCATTTGAAAACAGAATGGCAAGCTGGGCAGCTATACCAATGCCATCATCTGCACCCAGGGTTGTTCCTTTGGCTTTTATCCAATTACCATCAATGAAAGGTTGGATCGGATCGTTTTCAAAATCAAACAACGTTTCGGCATTTTTATCACAAACCATATCCATATGGCTCTGTAAAACAATTGGTTTATGGTTTTCATAACCTTTTGTTGCCGGCTTTCTGATCAGAACATTGCCGGTTTTGTCTCTTTTTGTTTCCAGTTGGTATTTCCTCCCAAAGTCAAGCAGGTATTGGATGATTTTATCTTCCCGTTTCGATGCTCTTGGTATTTTGCAAATTTCAAGAAAAAACGACCAGACCGGTTGGGGTTTTAATGTTTTAAATGATTTCATTTGATTTTTATTTTGTAACTATTCTCCTCCCAAAGGGATCCCTCCGGGAAAAAGAGTCCCGTGGATAGTTTTCAAAAGTACAAAAAACAATAAATGATCTTTAATGAACAAATCAGTTATAAAGCATAAGGGTCATTAAGCATATCATCCTTTTTTATTCTTATTTTTATGGCTTGTATAAAATATTAACTAAATAGTGTCTGTCTATAAAGTAGAAGTTTTTTTAATTAAAGCAACAAAAATCAATATTTGTGGTTTGGAATTTCATTTACATGATGTCAGGTGTTTCCACCTGACATTGAATACTGGAGTAATTAAAATCTTGTCATATCATTAACTGTCGGATGGAAACCTGCCAGACGTCAGGCAGGCATCCGACAGCATCGTAATCCGCTAAGCGGATATCGAACTCACGTTAACTAATAAGCATATTAGCTCATAGCTTTCAGCTAACAATTTACGTTTAATAAAGGAGTCAAAAAATGGCAAAAAGAACAATTGTATCACTTCCGGGCGATGGTATTGGAAAAGTTGTACTAAAGGAAGCAATCAGGGTATTGGATGCGGCTGGTTTTGAAGCAGATTATATCGAAGGGGATATTGGTTGGGAATTTTGGAAAAAGGAGGGAAATTCATTGCCAGAGCGTACTATCCGGTTGCTCGAGCAGTATAAAACCGGACTTTTCGGGGCGATTACTTCCAAACCAAAAGATGAAGCTGCCGCGGAATTAGATCCATCGTTACAGAATAAAGGTTTGGTCTATTCCAGTCCGATAGTTGGCCTGCGTCAGCACTTCAATCTTGAAATCTGTGCCCGTCCCTGTAAAACCTATAAAGGAAATCCGTTAAACTTCGTCAGGCGTGGCACCGGGGATACGATAGAGGAACCGGAGATCGATGTAATTATTTTCAGGCAAAATACGGAGGGTCTCTATGGTGGGGTGGAATGGTCAAACCCTCCGGAACAGGTGTATAAAGCACTATTAACTCATCCGAAGTTTAAAAAGAATTTTGGTGATGTCCCCGTGGAGGAAATCTCCGTATCAACACGGATATTTACAAAAAAGGCTACTGAGAATATATTGAAGGCTGCTTTTAGCCATGCACGGAAACAGGGTTATAAATCGGTTACTTTGTGTGAGAAACCCAATGTTATCAGGGAAACATCGGGCATGATGTTCGTTTTGGCAAAGCAAATTCAAAAAGAAGAATTTCCTGAAATTGAGTTATGGAATACCAATATCGATGCACAAATGATGTGGCTTACAAAGAATCCTGAAGTTTACGGGGTAATTGTAGCAGGAAATATGTTTGGTGATATCGTTTCAGACGGATTTGCCGGATTGATCGGAGGACTGGGATTTGCCTGCAGTGCCCAGTTTTCGTATGATGGTGTGGCGCTTTTTGAACCCACACACGGATCAGCACCTAAATATGCAGAATATGGTGAATCCATTGTCAATCCCATTGCTATGATAGAATCATCGTGCATGATGCTGGATTATTTAAACGAAAACGACATTTCATCCAAAATCCGGAAAGCCATAGCCAAGGTGGTTGCAGAAGGGAAAGTTCGTACATACGATATGCTGAAAATGCCTGGAAATCAAGATGTTTTGAAAAATGGAGCAGCATCGACCCGGGAGATAACGGATGCCATAATTGGAAAACTTTAAGTTAATTGGGAATTAGGTATTAGCGCATGGCTTGCAGCTCTAATTAACAGTTATTAGCTCGTCGATTTGCTCCTCGCGGTAATTTGCCCGCCCGCCTGAATTATTCGGGCAGGCAGGTCAGGAAGAACCTTGGCAGCTTATTTCCAGCCGAATACAATTCGGCTCTACTGAACCTGCAACTTGTAACATGCTATTGGGAAAAAAGTTATTCTTATATTTAACTGATCATTTTAAAGATTGACAAATACCTGATATGAGAGAAGAAGTAAATCAATTATGGCCTGAATTGGAATGGATTAAGGATAGAAACTTAAGGGAAAAAACAGCGAAAACCTGGGAACTGGCACTTGAAAAAAGTGTTTTAACACCAGAGGATCTTTGTAACATTCCATTTACCTTACTTTGCGGACCGGATCTGAAAGTTAGTTTTATTAGTCATAAACGTTGTGTGGTACATATTGCAAAAGAAAGCGGAGAGAAAATAAATGAATTCTTTAAGGATGAACTGCCGGTTGACATGGACACCTTACTATCAGGCGCCATTCTCGCTGATGTTGGTAAATTGCTCGAATATGAACTGGATAAGGAGGGAAAGGCAGTTCAGGGAAGCTATGGTAAATATGTCAGGCATCCGTTCTCCGGAGTATCCCTTGCCGAGGAATGTGGTGTGCCACCACAGGTTTGCCATATCATTGCTGCACATGCAGGAGAAGGAGAACTGGTAAAAAGAAGTACGGAAGCGTATATTGTCCATCATGCGGATTTTATGACCTTTCTACCATTTAAAAGCAGGCTGAGCATTTAATTAGTGCTTGTCTATAAAGTCGATAAAATCAAAAAAATAAATAAATACCGATACCAAACCAATCTGATGATCTATGGTCCGGGCGGATATGCCTTTAAGGACTTTTTTAAGGTAGGGTTTCCTTTAACTATGATCTATATGGTGGTTACCGTTGCGATTTTATGCCTTTTGTACTTCTGATCCATTATTACTTATTATATGAAGGGAGCTATTCATGTTGATGTTTTACTACCTATTGCCATTTCTGCAGCAATCAGGGGAGGGCAAAAAATTCTTGAAGTTTATCAGTCCGGCGTTTTTGATGTTCAGCTAAAGACGGATAATACTCCTGTCACTCTGGCCGACCGGTTATCCCATTCAACCATAAAAAAGATCCTCGATAATACCAACCTGCCTTTTCTTAGCGAGGAGGGGAAAGAAATACCTTATATTGAACGAAAAAAATGGGATCTATTCTGGCTGGTAGATCCGTTGGATGGAACGAAGGAATTTATCGGGAGGAATGGAGAATTTACCGTAAATATTGCACTGATCCGAAAAAAAGAGCCAATACTGGGTGTCATTTATGTTCCGGTGCAGAAAATCCTTTATTTTGGTATGGAGAATACCGGGTCATACAAGGTGGATTTAGGTGTTTTAAGCCAATATCCTGATAATATCGATGGATGGTTAAATGAAGGGAAAAAACTACCGGTTTCAGGAAAAACAGGGAATTTTAGAATTGTTTGCAGCAGGTCTCACATAAATGCTGAAACAGAGGCTTTAATTGAAGATATGAAGAAGAAGTACGAAAGGGTTGAGTTTGTCTCAATAGGGAGCTCACTTAAATTGTGTATGGTGGCTGAAGGATTGGCATATCTTTATCCCAGGCTTGGGCCTACGATGGAATGGGATACGGCAGCCGGACATGCTATTGCAAAGTTTGCCGGATGCAGTGTTACAGTTTATGGTAAGGATATTCCTTTGGAGTATAATAAAGAAAACCTACAGAATCCGTGGTTTGTTGTAAATTCGGCATAGTACAACGACTTTCAAAGTCGTTCGAGCAGGATGTAAACCAGTCAGGACTTGACTTGAAGTCAAACCCTGACTAATCTTATACGCTAAAACGTAAATTGTTTTGTGCAAGGAAACAAAAAAAGTTATTTTTGTTAAACAAGAATTAAATATGAACCAAGACACATTGAAAAAAATAAGAGCTTATTTAGTCAGCCAACCCATTGAAAAGGCATGGTTATTTGGTTCGTATTCAAGGGGAGAGGAAGACAAAAAAAGCGATATTGATTTAATGGTTAGATTTTTAAATCCAAATAAAATAACATTATTTGCTTACATACACATAATTAATCAATTAGAGGAAATAACAGGTAAAAAAGTAGATTTAGTTGAAGAAGGTCAATTAAGAAATTTTGCAGTTAAAAGTTTTAAGCATGATAAAATATTAATTTATGAGAAAGAGACTGCAGGATAAAGAGCGGTTACTTCATATTATAGAAGCGATAGAGAATATATTTGAATTTACAAAAGGTAAATCCTTTGAGGAATTTGAAAAAGATAAAATGCTTCGCTTTGCAGTTTTTAAAAATCTAGAAATAATAGGTGAAGCTGCATTTTTTTTAACAAAGGAATTTAAAGAAAAGACTACCCATATTGAATGGAAAGATATTATTGGTTTAAGGCACGTATTGGTTCACGGGTATTATCAAATAAGGAATGAGATCATTTGGGCAACAATTGAAAGAGATTTGAAACCGCTTAAACAAAAATTAGAGGAATTAGTAAATTAATCAATATTTTCATTTTTCGTTAAAAGAATTAGTTCGTTACTACAAGTAACATTTATTCCGGTAGCAAAATTATACCTTTTGTGTTATTAAACCGTTTGTCCAATATCTTTTAAAACGACTCTTCTCCCATAGGGATCCCTTCGGGACAAAGGAATGCCTCGGCAGGAGAGTCGTTCTACTGGTAAACTTACCTGGACATTCCTGATCATAATATGTAATTTCATTAAATTATTTAACTTATTTAATTCGATGAAGCAAAGACTTATTTTTTTTGGCTTGTACACCCTCTTTTGGTTCCTTTTTTTTATCATTTGTAAAATCATTTTTTTATTCTTTTTTTATAACCAGTCATCTGAATATCCATTAACAGATTGGTTCCTGATCTTTTCCCACGGGTTTAAACTTGACCTTTCTGCAACCGGCTACGTCCTTCTTCTACCGGTAATGATCACAGCACCTGGTTCCTTCTTTAAAGGCAGATGGTTTACTTACTTTATTAATGTTTATACGATACTTATTGTTCTGATTGCCAGCTTTGTTCTGGTAATCGATCTTGAGTTATACCGGCATTGGGGATTCAGAATCGATACAACACCCTTATTATATATCGACCAGCCTAAGGAAGCTTTTGCTTCGCTGAGTATTTTAGTCATCTTTCGACAGATTATTCTGGCAATCCTTATTTTTTCAACAACAATATTTATCTACTTCAAATACATAGCCCGCCAAACTATCCGTTTGAAACCCGGAAAATGGTTGCAGCTTTTTGTTTTTTTATTTTTAACCGGCTTCCTGATAATTCCCATTAGAGGTGGGTTAGGTATTGCACCGGTCAATACAGGTTCTGCCTATTTTCATAAAAAGGCTTTTCCGAATCATGCCGCACTGAACGTGTTCTGGAATCTTGGATATTCATTGGCTAATTTCCAGCCCATGGAAAATCCATATCAATATTTGGAAAAAAATGAAGCACAGATACTTTTTAACGGATTGTTCGATCACGAGGATCGAACCGATCAGGTTCTGAAGCAGGGAATGCCTAATGTCATTATCCTGATACTGGAAAGTTTCAATTCGAAAATTATTGAAGTTCTTGGAGGAAGGGAGGGGGTTACACCTCAATTTAATCAATTGACACAGGAAGGAATTTTATTCAAGAATTTTTATGCAACGGGTGACCGGACGGACAAGGGCCTTGTTGGAATCCTGAGCGGGTATCCTGCACAACCAACGTATTCCATCATTAAGTTTCCAAAAAAAACAGCAGGTTTACCCAATGTTGTCAGGGAAATAAAAAATTTGGGTTACACAACATCGTTTTATTACGGTGGCAGTATCGATTTTGCGAACATGAGATCATACCTGGTCACTTCGGGTTTTGACAAGATCATCAGCAAGGTCGATTTTGCCCCATCCACTTACAATTCCAAATGGGGTGTTCACGATCATATTTTACTGGACAGGTTTACACAGGATATCTTTGGTGCTGAAACTCCGTTTTTCAGTGTTCTTATGACATTAAGCAGTCATGAGCCGTTTGAAGTACCGATGGAAACCGTAATTACGGGAGAGGATGAAGAGAGCCGGTTCTTGAATTCATGTTATTATACCGATAAGAGTGTTGGAGATTTTATCCGTAAAGCACAAAAGGAAGAATGGTGGGATAATTCACTTATCATTTTGGTGGCAGATCACGGGCACAGGTTACCTGGCAATACTCCTGTTTATGGTATCGAAAAATTTACGATACCCATGTTATGGCTCGGGGGTGCCTTAGCAAAAAAAGATACAGTTATTTCAAATTTTGGCTCCCAGCATGATATTCCTGCAACTTTGCTCCGACAAATGGATATTCATACGGATTATCCCTTCAGTAAGAACTTGTTAGGTGCTTCTTCCAAATCATTTGCCTATTATTCCTATAATAATGGTTTTGGGTTCCTTTCTGATTCGCTCAGGCTTGTATTTGATAATGTTTATAAGAAATACCTTGTGAAAGAGGGGGTACGTTCTGAAAGGGATCTTAAATTAGGAAAGGCTTTACAGCAGGTTTTAATGGAGGATTTTATTAACAGGTAATAATTAGTTAATAGTCGGCAGTCTACAGTCTATATAAAAATGCAAAGTATAATGAAATTAGCCATTATCAAGCCATAAACATTAAAATTCCGATACATAAAAAATAAAAGGGAGCTATGAGCTCCCATCTTTTTTTTAAACTTAAATTATCTTAATCATATAACTTCACCGATCCGTATTTACTCCAGATATTAACTTTAGCCTTCGGACTTTCTTCACTGCCAATAATTCCGTCAACAGAGGAGGAATTATTTTCTATTATCCGACTGAGCATTTTGCCTTCCGGATGATGGATCTTTCCATACTTTGCTTCTGCCTTCAAATAATAGGAAGCATTTTTTTCAATACCAAGGGTGATACCACCGTATTCGTTTGTTATTTTTATGCTTTCAAAATCTTTGGGAATATAGCCAACCTTGCATCCGCCATACTTTGAGGTCAGATCGAGTTTTTTATCGATCTGGTCGAATTTGTAATTGGTATAGCCGCTTTCGGATACGAAATTTGTAACATGGCCTATCTCGTAATCATCGTATTTTGATTCGGCTACAATGGAGCTCCCTTCATTAACATAAATTTTAGAATATCTACTTACAATAACGAGGGCTTTACTCTTTTCAATCTCCATTTTAGAGTATTTGATATCAGTTTTCAGCCAATTAACCTCTTCGATGATTGCCTTCCCATAGCCAATGGTCAATTTACTTAAGGGTCTGGTATTACTTCTCAGAATTTTATTGGCTTTTAAATTCCCGTATTTTATTTCGATCGAAACTTCTCCGGTGAGCTCGTTTATAAATGTATTGCCGTATTTATTACTAAGATCCAGCTTGAGATCTTTTGGCATATTCACTGTATAATCGATGCTAAATCTTTTTCCTTTGCTTCCCCATGACCGGTTCATTCTATGGAACTTCTCATCTATTTTGGTTATGGCTTTTATGGTATTGCCTTCCTGGCTGAATTCCACACTGAACATACTCAATATCCTTTCAGCCCTCTCCTTATCGGGATGTTCTACCGTTATAACTACATCGATTTCAACAAGGTTCTTGTCCCAATCCTTAATATCGACTTCACCGTATTTGTTTTGGATTATCAATTCAGTGTTTTTGTTTGTATCAAATTCTTCGTGATACTTTTTTGTAAATTCATCTTGTATTGTATAAGCGGTTGTAAGACCGAATGCAACAATAAAGATGAATAAAATCCCGAATTTAAATTTTTGTGCTTTCATATTTTTTTTTGTTTATGAGAGTTTCATCATGTATCTGTTTTAGTTGATGCAGGATATGGTTCATTACTTCCAGTTTCAACTGATAATGTTCTATCATTGCATTAATAATCCTTTCATCATTTGGATTTGTACGGAGCTCCTCTTTCAGATTGTTGTATATTAAGTCCATATCAGACAGTTCATTAAGCAGTATTTCCTTCTGGAGGCTGTCCGATTCAAAATCCATCTGGTCAAGTTCATTGTATTTTAAATTAACCATTGAAGTATAATATAGTTCAACTTCTTTATACTCGGGTGACACATCTCCGAGTGATAATCCTCCGGAAGAGGATGAGCTCCTGATCAGATTGTCATAAGCCCAGAGTGATGACAACACAACGAGAATAATTACAGAGGCAGCTTTCAGAAGATAGGGTAATGAAATGATCCTGCTTTTACGATGCTGTCGTTCCAGTTTGTCAGCGAACCGGTCGAAATGACCTGAACGGGGTTCTGCAGCATCCAGCGCCTTTCTGTTCTCAAAAAGATATTTTTCCAGATCGTTCATTATTTTCAACGAATCAGTTGATTTATTATTTAGTCACTAACAACTTGGCAGAACTGATTTAGTTACTTTTTAAATTTACGTTTTTTATTTGTTCAATAAGTCTTTGTTTTGCCCGGGTATATTGTGATCTTGAAGTTGAACTTGAAATACCCAATATCTCACCTATTTCTTCATGATCATAGCCTTCAAGTAAATAGAGAGATAAAACCACCCTGTATCCATCCGGCAATTGATTTATTGCTTCCCTCACATCATCAATTTTTACATTAATATCTTCCTCACCATGAGTTTCATTCTCATCTTCAATATTTAAAGCAAGATCATCAATGGTTTCAAATTGCACTTTCTTTTTCTTCAGGACATCGAGGGAGTCGTTGATCACAATCCTCTTAAGCCAGGCTCCAAAACTTACTTTTCCCTCATAGGTTTCAATTTTTTCAAAAGCTGACAAGAACGATTCCTGCATAATATCTTCAGCTTCCAAGCTGTCATTTACAATCCTTAAACTAGTGTTATACATTGCTTTATAGTAAAGCTTATACAATTGAAATTGTGCTTTTTGGTCACCCCTCAGACATCCGTCAATAATATCCTGATGGATGTTCTGATAAACCGTATCTCTCTCATTCATTGTATTCAACCTAAAGACGAATCAAAAGTTAAAGTGCTGCACGGTATAAAATTAGAGAAAAATTTTAAACAGAAGAGTTACATACTTTTTTTCTATACTTTTGCACCTCAATCCGGAGCAGTATCGAAAATGATTAGGTATATCAAAACAAATCTTTTTTTGTTCACCTTATTTCATTGTATCTGGATCTACGGACAAACCGATACGATTGAAATAAAGGAGATTGTGGTCAGTGGGCAACGGAGTCCTTCAATCTATTCTGAATTAAACCGTGTGGTAACCATTATTCAGAAGGAGCAAATCAGGAATGCCCCTGTTCAAAGTTTGCAGGAACTTCTGGAGTATGCCGTAAATATCGATGTTCGTCAAAGAGGTAATTTTGGGGTGCAAGCTGATCTTAGTGTACGGGGTGGGAGCTTTGAACAAACATTAATACTTTTAAATGGAATAAAAATAAATGATCCGCAAACAGGGCATCATAATCTAAACATTCCCATTGATATAAACAGCGTTGAAAGGATTGAGATACTGGAAGGGCCAGGCTCAAGGGTATTTGGTCCGAACGCATTTAGTGGCGCTATTAACATTATAACTGAACCACATGAATCCAACATTGTGAATATTTTTTTGACAGGTGGCGAACATGGATATTTTAAAACAAACTTGTCAGGATCGGTCAGCCTGGGTGAATTGAAAAACTTCGTTTCAATTGGAAGATCAGTATCAAACGGATACATGCAAAATACAGATTTTGGGATAGCCAATATATTCTACCACGGATCAGTAATTTTCTCTCATACAATCCTGGACATCCAGGCTGGTTATCAGGATAAAGCATTTGGCGCAAATAGTTTTTATACTCCAAAATATCCAAACCAGTATGAACAAACAAAAGCGACACTGGCTAGTGTAAAACTGACAACAGGTAATAAAATTAAGATCAGCCCTTTGATTTACTGGAGAAGGCATCAGGACCGTTTTGAGCTGTTCAGGGATAATCCGGCAGCATGGTATACAGGGCATAATTATCATTTAACCGATATATACGGTGCAGAAGTGAATTTCACTTTTAGTACCAGCTT
>Ga0209986_10003407_pt1 | contig 13949 bp, 12 predicted proteins | sample BlataG_FD_183168 | JGI IMG/M metagenome (GOLD analysis project Ga0209986, IMG submission 183168) | Deep subsurface microbial communities from Black Sea to uncover new lineages of life (NeLLi) - Black_00105 metaG (SPAdes) (version 2) | ecosystem: Environmental > Aquatic > Marine > Oceanic >...
AGAAGAGCTTTTAAGGGTTCAAAAACTTGAATCCGTGGGGATACTTGCAGGAGGTATCGCCCATGATTTCAACAATATTCTGACAACGATTCTCGGCAATGTTTCCTTAGCCAAGGATCAAGTAACACCTGATGATAAAATATTTGACTTGTTAAAAGAAGCAGAAACGGCTTCAGCGAGGGCTCAGACACTGACCCGGCAGTTATTGATCTTTGCCAAAGGGGGGTCGCCGGTAAAGGAGACCGCCTCAATCAAAAATAGCCTCAAAGAATCTTCCCTCTTTGTGCTGCGAGGCTCGAAATCCGGCTGCGAGTTTTCAATAGCAGAAGACCTCTGGCCGGTTGAGGTTGACGTCGGGCAGATCAGCCAGGTCATCAATAATATTGTCATTAATGCAAACCAGGCCATGCCGGAGGGAGGGATCATTCAGGTTGCCGCAGAGAATCTAATAATAGAGGACGGGTATGGCTTGCAGGTTAAACCAGGCAGATACATCAAAATATCCATCACGGATCAGGGGGTTGGCATAGCCGAAAATCACCTTTTAAATATATTTGATCCTTATTTTACAACAAAACAAGAAGGAAACGGTCTCGGGCTTGCCACGACCTATTCGATCATCAAGAAACACGCAGGGCACATTACGGTGGAATCCCAGTTGGGGGTTGGTACAACATTTCATATCTACCTGCCTGCTTCCGAAAAAGCCGTTCTTGAGAAAGAAAAGGTTAAGCTAATAAAAGGTCAAGGCAGGATTCTGGTGATGGATGATGAAGCGCCATTACGGAAAATGGTTGGGAGGATGTTGAAAAACCTTGGCTATAAATCAGAATTTGCAAAGGATGGCGCTGAGGCGATTCGGATGTTTAAAGAAATCAAAGAAGCTGAAAAACCCTATGATGCCGTTATCCTGGATTTGACCGTTCCCGGTGGGATGGGAGGAAAGGAAGCCATTAAGAAATTGCTGGAGATAGATCCTGAAGTAAAGGCCATTGTCTCCAGTGGTTATTCAGATGACCCAGTCTTGGCGAATTTTCAAGAATACGGTTTTAAGGACATGATGCCCAAACCATTTGAATCCCTATCATTGGGCAAAGTGTTACATGAGGTGCTCCAGGGTAAAATGGACGTTCAGATGCCTTAAATGGATGGTCTTGAACTGGGCTTTGCTGCCGGTGCGAACGACTATTTTGCCAAACCTTTCAGTCCGTTGGAATTGACAAAGAAAGTGGAAGAGGTTTTGGGATAGGTAAATGTCCGGGATTCACCTAAAGGTGATCATAAAAACATCGCCCGTAACATATAAGGAACTCTTTCATGGAGATATATAACTTTTCTTCCGGTTATTCTAATACTGATCAACTGGCAAAATATGCAGATGATCTTGCTAAGGCTTACAAATCTGAAAAACAGAAACAAAAAGATCTTGAAGCAGCCAATCGGCAACTTACAAAATATGCGGATGACCTGAACAAGACTGTCTCGGAACTAAAAGCTACCTATCAGGAATTACAGGGGGCCTATTTGGATACTATTCACCGACTTGTACTAGCCGCCGAGCACAAAGATGAAGACACGGGCGACCACATCGTTCGTATGAGCCGTTACAGCGTTCTTTTGGCCGAAAAACTGGGACTGCCGCCAGATGAAGTTCAAAACATACGATATGCCGCTCCAATGCATGACGTGGGTAAAATCGGAACCCCTGATCATATCTTGCTCAAGTCGGGGAAATTGTCCGACGAAGAATTTGAGTTAATGAAAATGCATACAACCATAGGGGCAAAAATCCTGGGCAATTCTAAAGCAAAAATATTACAGGTTGCAGAGCAGATAGCACTCTCCCACCATGAAAAATGGAACGGCAAAGGATATCCCCGGGGCCTTTCCGGGGAAAATATTCCCCTGGTCGGCAGGATTGTTGCCCTTGCGGATACTTTCGACGCCCTTACGTCCAAACGCCCTTACAAGGAGCCCTACCCTGTCGCAATTGCTCTTGAAATTATCAAAAAAGAGCGCGGACAGCATTTTGATCCTGATGTGGTAGACGTATTCCTGGAAAATATAGATGAAATTTTGAAAATAAAATCAGAAGTGGGGCCGACTGAGGATAGTTCACTGTCCGGTTTTACCTTGAGCAAACGAGATCAAGCTGAAGGAAAAATATTAAAGAGGTCTGTATAATGGCCAAAAAGCCAACTTTTCAAGATCTTGAACATAAGATTAAAGAATTAAAAATTGCTTATGAACAGTCAATTATCTATGCAAAAGAACTCAGGGGAGAAATAAAAGACCGCAAGAAGGCTGAAAGCGCTCTGGAAGAAGAACGAGCAAGGTTTGAGAGACTGGTTGAGCTGTTGCCTGACGGCGTTATCCTGGTTCAAGACGGAAAAATCCTGCTGGCAAACAATTCATTTGCCGAAACGCTCGGTTATTCTGACGCTAAAGAACTCATTGGAATAAAAATTGTTCAATTCTTTGAAGGCAAATACAGGGAGTTATTTGCCAGGGTTTTTGAGTCCGGAGAGAACCACGGAGATCTTGAACCCTTACAACGGGGAATTTGTGTTACCAAAGATAACAGAAAAATTTGGATATCGACCAACATCAAAGTGATTAACTGGAAAACCAGACCGGCAATCCTCGCTGCTACAAGAAATATTACCCATGACGTGCTTCGAGAAGCGGCTATTCAGGAAGAAGCCGAAAATATCCGAAGGGAGAATATCAAGCTCAGGTCTTCCATTAAAGAACATTACCGGTTTGGCCGCCTTATCGGAAAAAGCGCTCCCATGCAGAAGGTCTATGAACTCATTCTAAAGGCTGCTGCAACCGATGCAAACGTTATTATCCTGGGCGAGTCCGGGACAGGCAAGGATCTGGTCGCAAGGTCCATCCATGATATGAGTAATCGTAATAATAAAGCTTTTGTGCCCGTCAATTGCGGAGCTATTCCTGAAAACCTGGTTGAAAGTGAGTTTTTCGGACATCGCAAAGGCGCCTTTACCGGTGCGGATATTAACAAAAACGGTTACTTGCATGCTTCCAACCAGGGAACATTATTTCTGGATGAAGTCTGCGAGATCGGCCTGAATATGCAGGTCAAATTACTGCGGGTGCTTGAAACCAGAGAATATACTCCTGTGGGTGATACCAGCGCCAGAAAATCTGACGTCCGTATCCTTTTTGCTACCAACAAGATCCCTTCAGAAATGGTTGAAAAGGGGTTGATGCGGGAGGATTTCTATTACCGGATCAGTGTAATTCCCATAAACTTGCCCCCCTTAAGAGAACGAAAAGAGGACATCCCTTTGCTCATTGAGCATTTCCTTCAATTATACCGAAAGGGTAAAGAAACACCGGCCATACCCGGAAAAATTATGGATGTTTTATATAATTATAATTGGCATGGAAACGTTCGTGAATTGGAAAGTGTGATTCGAAGGTATCTTGTTTTAGGGGATTTTCCCCTTTTGGACATGGGTAAAAAGACCGATAAATTGGTAACCGGGATTGACCCTGACCTTGGAAATGAAGTCACCGGTCTTGCACACGCCATGGAAATCCTGGAAAAACGGCTTATTTTGAATGCGCTTGAACAAAACCGCTGGCAAAGGGGAAAAACCGCTACCTCTTTGAAAATAGATCCGAAAACTCTTTATACAAAAATGGGAAAATTCGGGATATTATGACTGAGCATCGGGCTTAACTGCCTGATTCCTACTATCTGATATATTATCAGTTAGATATGCATTAATTCCCTTCTTTTTTTAGGGTGTTTTCACCCGACTCCACGGGCTTCCCCTGACCTCACCTTTCATCCTAATCATCAAATAGCAATTAAATCAATAAGTTAAAAATGCAGGGTCGGTCCTGGCACGCACCTTGCTCTTAAGGTGTATCGAGTACGAAAACGTAAGCGATCTTTTAAATTCATCAAACCATATTCGATACAACTACAGAGCGAAAGGGCAAACCCGCTGAAAGGCGGGGACGCAAAACCACGGGTCTAACGCTTAAAAAGCCATGACAGCCGGGTTGCCGAAAAGATGTAGAACTGAGTCCGCGCACGGCAAAAGGCATCGCGCGGCAGGCCATTCAGGCGCCTTTCTCTCTAGCAGTTATCAAGTTCAGAGAGAAAGGGGTGCCTCATGGCTATTTATAAAACATATCGATGCAATTATGTTTTTTTCTTTTGTTTTGTTCTTTTTACATTCAGCTTCATGTTTTTTATCACAACCGATGCTTCAGCGGCGACTCAGGTGACGCTGGAGTGGAGTCCCAACAGTGAACCCGACCTGGCGGGCTACAAAGTTTTTGCCCGCGAGGAAGGTCAAACCTATGATTATGCCAACCCGTCCTGGGAAGGCACAGAAACCACTTGCACAATCTATGACCTGGATGAAACCAAGACGTATTATTTTGTCGCACGAGCGTTTGACACTGAAGGATTTGAGAGTGGTGACTCCAATGAGGTGTGTCTTGAAGCAGGGACAACGCCTAATCAACCGCCGACAGCAGATGCCGGTCCGGATCAGACGGTTGGTGAAGGCCAGGTCGTAACCCTGAACGGATCTAACTCCACAGATCCGGATGACGGCATCGCCTCTTATCATTGGGCTCAGACAGGCGGACCTCAAGCAAATCTTTCTGATCCCAATGGACAGCAGTTAACCTTTATGGCCCCTGATGTTGGCACAGAGGGCGGCTGTCTTACTTTTGCATTAACCGTTACTGATCATAGCGGGCTCGAAAGCACGGATTCTTGTATTGTCAACGTTACCTGGCTAAACGACCCGCCTGAAGCTAACGCCGGAACTGACCAGAATGTGGATGAAGGGGTTGTTGTTACCCTGGATGGATCTTTTTCTTTAGATATTGATGATGGCATTGCTTCTTACCTGTGGAGTCAAATCGGCGGGCCGGTTGTCACTCTTTCAGACCCAGCTTCATCCCAGCCGATATTTACGACACCGGACGTGGGTCCGGAAGGTGCTTCACTTACCTTTAATTTAACCGTAACAGACGCCGGCGGGCTCCAGGATACCGACTCTTGTATTGTCAATATCAGCTGGCAAAACCAACCGCCAATAGCAGTCGTTGCTGAAGAGTATATAGAGGCTGACCAGGGTACGACCGTTACATTGGATGGATCAAGGTCAACAGATGCTGATGACGGTATTGCCTCATATCTCTGGACCCAGGTTGATGGTGATCCTGTTACCTTGTCCAATCCCACAGCAGACATAACGACTTTTACCGCCCCTGAAACAGATCCGTATGGTAGTAATCTTACCTTCAAATTAACAGTAACAGATTTTGGAGGGCTTCAAAGCTCAGCCAATTGTTCTGTTTATATCACTCCGGAGACAACGGATAACGTGGCGATCACGTCAGCAACGTATTACGCGAAGCGAAAGAAACTTATGATTAAGGCCGCATCAGATGCCCCGGCAGGATCTGTAACTTTAACCGCATGGGCCAATTATGGAACGGAAAGCGTTAAACTGGGCAATCTGAAATATTCGGCTAAAAATAAAGTTTATAGCAAAACTTTCAGAAGAATTGATTCGGCTCCTGATACAGTAACAGTCACAAGCAGCGGGGGCGGGTTGGACACCAAACAATGCCTTATTAAATAAAATCGTATTACGATTTTTTGGACTCTGACCTGGCGAGGCGTACTATGACAGAGAAGCAAACTGTAGATCTGACAACCCAAAAACAGCTCATGAAATATGCTGAAGACCTGGTTAAGCTACATCATGAGCTGAAAAAAGAAAGAAAATTACCGTCAAAATCCAATGGGAAAGAGTTTAAGGTACACATTACAAGTATTACAAAAAGACATATTTTTCTTATCCATTTGATGGTTACCATTATCACTTCCTATCTGACAATCTTCGGACCGACAAAGGATAACTTGGTTATTTGGTCACACATATTCATAGCTTTTTATCTCTCAAGCAACCTTTTTATACTCTATATTCCAAGCCGATATTTTATTGAAAGAACGATATTTTATCATCTGATATTTTTCCATAGCTTCATGATTTGTTCGGGCATGTATTTATCGGGCAGTGCCGGCACGGATTTTTACCTCATTTATTTTCTGATCATGGGCCTATCATCTATGAGTATAAGTTTAAAGTATCTAATGTTAAACACAACCGTTTTTGTTTTTGTTTATGGATATATTCTTTTTCAAAAGGGACTTCTTGTGGGAGACATGGGGATCAGTTATGCACTACGATTGCCATTTATAATTATTATCGCCCTCCTTTTTGGCTATATTGTAGATATGCTAATTAAGGATAAATCCAGAAGTCTAAAAGCATCAGAGGAGAAATATCGATCCTTAGTGGAATCTACGGATGATTCCATATACATGGTGGACAAGGATTGCAGATATTTATCTGCAAATGGTACATTTTTATCAGAACATGGTTTAACGGAAAGCCAAATTGTAGGAAAAAAATTTAGCGATTTTCATTCGCCTGAAGAAACAAGAGAATTTGTCAATAGAGTAAAAAAAGTTTTTGAAACCTGTAGTGCGACACAGTACGAAGCTTACAGCGAAGAACTTGGAAAATGGGTCATGCGAACTCTGAGCCCCATTCAGGAACCTGATTCTACCAAAATAAAAGCTATTTCTGTAGTGTCAATGAATATAACCGAGCGCGTGCAAGCAGAAAAAGAATTGAAAAGTACTTATAACAAACTTAAAGAAACTCAAAGCCAATTAATACAAAATGAAAAAATGGCGGCTTTAGGACGATTGGCATCCGGGCTGGCCCACCAAATCAGAAATCCACTGGAAATTATTATAATGGGTGTAGAATTTCTTGCCAATACTATGCCCAACAAAGACCTGAACTCTGAAAAATCTATTGAGAGAATAAAAGCGGCTGTCAATAGAACAAACCAAATTATTACTGACTTTTTACGATTTTCAAGAAAATCCGAATTAAAGTTTGAATCGGTAAATGTATGTGAATTGCTGGATGAAACCATAAAATTAGTTGAACACAGGATTAATATGAAAAAAATAAAAATAGAACGAAACTATTCCCAAGAATCTATGGAAGTTAAAGCTGATAGAAACTTGCTACAGCAAGTATTTATGAATCTTTTAAATAATGGAATCGATGCCATGTCAAAAAGAGGTGAAATTAGAATCAGGGTCACCCCTGATAAAGCAATGCAGATAAAGGATAAAATCGGTTACAAAGAAAATGATTATTTTAAAATAGGAGATAAAATGACCGTAATAGAATTTGAAGATACCGGAAAGGGAATTCCCAAGGATGTATTATCAAAAGTATTCGAGCCGTTTTTTACCACTAAAGAATCCGGGAAAGGTACAGGCCTTGGGCTCAGTTTGGTACATTTAATCATGGACCGCCATCAAGGAATAATTAAGGTGCAAAGTGAAATAAATAAGGGGACAAAATTTACTTTAAAATTACAACCAGCTATCAATTAAAATCAGGCATACAATCGCTTCGCGATTCTATATAATCCCGCCTGGAGCGGGACTACGCAGATCTAAAAAAAGAAATTTTTATACTTCAAGGCAGGTGAAATATGGGAAAGCAAGAAAAAAATACTATTAATTGATGATGAAAAAGATTTTTGTTTCTTTGTAAAAGGCAATTTGGAGAATACAGGAGAATTCGAAGTAATAGCCACTGCTTCAGGTAAAGAAGGGATTAAATTGGCTTGTAGAGAAAAACCGGATTTAATCTTGCTGGATTTGAATATGCCTGAAATGTCTGGCGACGAAGTAGCTCAATTTTTATCTGACAGACCTGAAACAAAAGCAATACCCATAGTATTTCTTACAGCGCTTATAACTGAAGATGAAGTTGGATCTGAAAGTATGGCAAATATAGGAGGAAGAAACTTTATAGCTAAGCCGGTAACAACAAAGGATCTTATCGCCAATATAAAAAAGATATCGGGTGAAAAAAACAGTATGGATATTTCACAGGCTAAGTTGTCCTGAAAAGAGATCCAAAAACTCCTATTACAAAGTTCATTATTCTGGAAGGTCGGGTCAAAATAAAAAAGGAGGTGCTATTTTATGTCATATAGGCCTGGAACTATAGATCGATACGAGAAACTCTTCGGACTCATTGCAATAGAAAAGGAGTTGATCTCTCGGAATGATCTCATCAATGCGCTAACAATTCAGGCCAAAGAGCATGCTAAGAATGGCAACCAACGATTTATTAGAGATATTTTGTTTGATCAGAATATTATGTCCGTCAATCAAATCGAAGAAGTAGTTAAAGCCATTTTTCAAAAGTAAGCAGATCGACCGTTTTAAAATTTAGCGGCCACTATTTGATCTGATAATATTCTTTTCAGAATAACAAAACAGCCATGAAAAGTGTATAACAGGATGTATTAATGAACAAAATTTGTTGTCCTGAAAAATCACTGCAACTCGCGAGGATCCTGGCAATCGAAGAAAAGCATCCATGAATGGGCTTATTCGAAATACAGCGGTTTTGTACCTTTTTTATATGCGATAGATATGCGATTATGCGGCCAGGGCAGCACAAAAACTCAATTAATGTTACAAAAACTCGTTTAATATTTAATAACTTATTGTTATTATAGTAATTTTCGCAACTCCGGCCTTCGGCACCATAATTTGATTTATTAAATCAGGCACTTAGAATTTTCTCTAAGTGCCTGATTTGCGTATCAGGGAGAGGTAAGCCATAAAAACCAAAACCATAAAAGTCGGAATCATGTCTTACGAAAATTTCAAAAAATATGACATTGTTGATCTTATTGAAAATAAAAATTTAATTTGGTTTTTATTTCACTGTGGTTTTGGGATTAATTAAATTATATACTTTATATCTCGACATCATTATATCAGTTTTATTCCATGTCTTTTTTGATTGATTTCAATAAAAAACTATAGTAATGGTAATTCATGACTCGAAAACCTTTATCAACCAGAATTGAAAACCATCTCCAAAAAGAAATTAAAAAACTTGCGATTGATTTGGAGAAACCCCTTAACGACCTTCTTGAAGAAGCTATACAAGACCTTCTCAAAAAGTACGAAAACAAAGCTGATGACAAATAATGATAACAAAATTGGTAGAGAAGAAGTATACAGTAAAATATTGGCAATCATTTCTACTTTATCAGAAGCACAAATGCGAAAGCTCCTGAAAAGTTTGGAAAAATGGCAACAATCCAAGTTCGATGAGAAGAGAAAATATCATAGAAAACACACGTTCATCTGGACAGAATGTTCAGCCAATACACGCTTTTTTACGGATTTTATTCAAAATCTAAGCGTTAGCGGACTATTTATTGAAACTCAATTTCCTTTCTTCGTTGGAGAAGATCTTTCAATGACTTTTTCTCTCCCGGGTGCTGATGGCCCTATAAAAATCACTGGAAAAATTGTCAGGGTAGATTCAAATGGAATCGGCGTACAATTCGACGAGCTTTTATCTGATATTTAATGATCCCTTCTCGCTCCGAAGCCATTAGAAGGCTTTGATTTTTTGTATCCGTTCACGGTGTAATTGAGTTAGTGGAAATTCCAAATAACAAATCACAAAAAACAAATAAATTTCAATGACCGAAATTCAAAATCCAAAACAAAAAAACAATCGCTTTGAACCGGTTTGGAGTTTGAGATTTGTTTGAGATTTGGTGCTTGAAATTTGAGATTTAATTGTAATTTGGTATTTGTAATTTGTGATTTAATTGATCTTTGGCGCTTGGAATTTTGGGTTTCAAAAAGTCCGTGAACGGCTTTGATTTTTTTTGATCTGACTCCAGGGCCTCAACGGGATCTGTTTTGGCTTCAATCTGATATCTCAAACGCTCAAGTCTATAACGTCCAACTCATACGATCAGTTCTTCATCATCCTTCGTTTCTGTTTGTAACCGCTTGTTTCTCGATAACCGGAAAAAATACGCTACAGGATGTCCCCTTACCAAGCTCACTCTCGACTGAAATCACACCGTCATGGCTTTTAACTATACCGTGTGCCACCGATAAACCCATACCCGTACCCTTCCCAATTTCCTTGGTCGTAAAATAGGGATCAAAAATTCTGCCAATGACGTCAGGAGCAATCCCTTGACCATTATCACTAACCGTTACTTTGAGACAGTCACCCGGATTTAAGTCACAAGCAATTGAATGTGAATCTTCATCTACAACAACAGGTTGTATTCCGATATTCAGAATTCCTTCTATTTGCTGTGGTTGGGTTTCCTGAATATGATGAAACCTTGAGACGTCTTGAAGGTGAGGGAAAAGATCATTGGCAGAAATCGTGAACGCAAATAGGGTACCCAAAATTATTCATCGTCACCGCCCTCATCAGGAGGTTCCTCCAGGTTAAATATATACATTTTTTTATCACCAACCATTTTAAGGGTTACAACGCCATATGAATAATAGAGATATCCGTAAAGAAGTCCGGCCGGCCCTAAAATTTCATTGAGCCAGGGCTCATGCTGAGTGGCCAGAGAAATCCGTTTTGTCATATCTGCCAACGTCTTTTGATCACTGACCTTTTTCCACCGATCACCCACCAGCGTTGTATCATTATTTTTCGGATCGAACATGATGCCTAAAGGTGATCGAAAACTAGGTCCGGCATACTGGTCGGAACAATAAATGTGGTAATCATCCCATTTACCGATTAAATTTTGAATGGTCAGATGGTTTGGGCCGTTAGGTATAGTTTTAAGCTTGCCGTAGTTTTTTTGCCACGAAACACAACCGGAGATAATCAGAGCAATTAATAAAACACTCAAGAATATATATTTTTTTGTTTCCATTTTTTTTGTCTCCCGACCAATGGTCTTTCTTTGAATTTGTGAAATAAATATAACACTTTAAATTATCATATAAATAATTATTGGAAAGTAAATGTCAATTATAAATATAATTTTTTACTCCAGGTTAAAACTAGCATATCAATACCACAGGGCAGCGTATTGAATTCGGATCAGCTGAAGGAAATTCCCTTCAGTGATTAATTGTTGCTTTACAAAGGGTTGGGTCTTTTTTATGTCAATTTTCCTCTGCATGCTGTATGAATTTTCCTTCACATATTCCTCTTATTTTTAAATAAATAGATTGAATTTGTATAAAATTCATTGTATTATTTTTTAAATAAATTTGGCACATCAATTGCTCATATATAACCGATATATAACCGACCTGATTTAAACCCTTAGCCGTAGTGAAATAAATTATATTTTCAGTGAATTCGTAAGAGAGTCTAACCTAAATCGACCCATTTTTTATTCGATCTGAATCGATCTCTTGTGCAGCAAGGCACCGTGAAAATTATCTACATACCCGCGGCTATGCCTGCGGTTTTAGCGAATGTTCGTGCAAGTTCAATTTTATTGAGAAAAGGAGGTGATTAGGGGTAGTTATTCCTGTATGGTGATTTTATGAACTCATGATTGTAAACAGAAAACCAAAGAAAGGAGATGAATATGAAAAGAGTTGCAATTATATCTTTAACCTTGATTTTTAGTCTTTGTGTGGCAACAGGTGCTTTTGCAGTGGATAAAGATGCTATCGAGAAACAAGTAGATGACATTGTTGTGGCTATTGATGGCGGGAAAACAGCTGAGGACTTTGCAAGTGCGGCACAAAATGAACCCTACTATGTATTTATAATGGAAGAAGGGGGTAATCTTTTGGTTCATCCGTCATTGGTTGGGCAAAGCCTTAAAGAGAAAGCAGAACCTGTTTATAATGAATGTGCCACAGCGACTGCTGATGGTGTATGGGTGGGTTATGTATGGAAAGAAAAGCAAAAACATACCTATGTCAGGAAAACCATGGGCGGTTTGATCGTCGGAAGCGGGTACTCCGAGTAATAAATAAGCAGGGCCTATGCCAAAATTTTTAGAGGAAGTGTGATGTCGCTCATAGAATTTATGGTTTTATGGGCGACATTTTTTTGTCAGTAAGAGCCTACTTCAAAATCTCCTCGAAATGTCAACCGAAAATTGACCCCCTTCGACAACCGAATTTTGACCCCCCCTAATTAAAGTAAAAGTTGCCTTATCAATATAAGAATAATTTTTTTAATTTTTGTCAAAAAAGTGTTGCAATATATAAATTAATATGTTTATAAGATTAAACATAACTTATTAAAGGGTTCTTAAAATAAATTTACCGTATTCCAAAATCATTATTAACATTAAGATAAGGTAAAAAATATGTCTGCAAGATTTGAATCTTTTCTACAAAGGGTTTTTCAAGCAACCGGAGTAACATCGCAAACTGAATTAGCTTCCGTTTTAAAGATCAACCGATCGGCAATTACACAAGCCAGGAAAAAAAACTCCATCCCGGATAAATGGATATTGAAGTTATATCAAACCTATGGATTAAATCCTGACTGGGTTGAAACCGGGTCCGGTCAAACATTTATCAAAAAATCTGTTTCCAATGATTCCATATTTAAAAATATACCCAAAGTAAAAGCCAGGTTGAGCGCGGGGGGCGGTTCTTTTGAAGTCGGCTCAGAGGTTGAAGGTTACTATACATTCCGAAAGGACTGGTTGACAACCAAAGGCAACCGGAACAAGATGGTACTGATGGACATTTTTGGCAATAGCATGGAACCTGAAATGAAAGATGGAGATACTATTCTGATAGACGAATCTCAGAAAGACATTTTAGCTGGCGCCATCTATGCGGTTGGCATCGATGATACGATAATGGTCAAACGAGTGGAAAAACATCCCAATAAGCTTGTTTTGCTCAGTGACAACAAGGATTATTCTCCGATTTACCTGCAAGGCAATGAAATAAACAGTGTCCGTATTATTGGGAAGGTCATTTGGATATCCAGGGAACTAAGGTAAATTTTTTTGCCTGTTGAGTTCATAAATATAAACACATGGGCATTTAATTAAACATAAAGGGTTATATAATGCAACGGATGTTTTTTGTCAGGTCTGGCTTTTAAATGATAATTAACATATTTTCGGGAGGACAAACAAAATGACAAGATATGCGTTTTACGCTCATTATCAGGACCGTTACGAGTACCATGGCAGTACAACGATTGAAAAAACAAGAAAGGAGGCCGGCAGGACTGTCAAAAGGGAATGGATATTGTTTGATTCGGTTGAAGAAGCTCTGGAATTTTTCAACAGTAACTGCGGAACTTAGGGTGGGAAATATGTTCAATACAATTGTTGACTTGATATTAGATTTCATTTTCATGATAATGGTTTTAATCATGTCAGTCTTGGGTACGGTGGTTTTTGGGTTATAAGGAGATATAAAGAACGTTCATTGTAATATGGGTTTATATCTACTTCCGTCCCCTTGGGCACAGTTCCTCGCATATTTGGCATTGGTTACACAACGCCATGTCAATTTCACGCCTCGGTATATGGGCTTTGGCGGCTTCCACCTTAATCCGACCGGACCTGCAACAGGGGGGACTGGGTGACAGACCGTAGTTTCTACATCGAGGCTCTCGACACAGTTTCGCCAAATCCTCCTCAACTTAAATTTCAGTGGTGCAAAAAGTCTTTACCCCTTGTTGTGAGGTTAGTGATGAAGGCCTCCGCTTATGGAATATTTCCGTGAACTAAGCCGAGGGCTTGATGACGTCTAGTATAAGTCTGGTGTTGACGGTCTCGGTGGAGGCCTCCTCCACGGGACCGGAACTTCCTGCGGTCACCCGCGTGATGTCCAAGCCGGCAGTCGTTTTAAGATCGGTTACGATGGCTTCTGCGCGCCGCTGAGCAAGATCTAGGAGATCGGTGTCGGTGACCGGCTCCAGTGTTACCAACTCCTTGAACATTGCCCGGTAAAAGGCGGTATCTGAACTTTCCCAACCGAAAAATGCCAGGGCGGAATTCACCCGTTTGGCCTTCTCGCCGGTCACTTTTTCGTATTGCGTTTTGAAATC
>Ga0209986_10003408_pt1 | contig 13948 bp, 16 predicted proteins | sample BlataG_FD_183168 | JGI IMG/M metagenome (GOLD analysis project Ga0209986, IMG submission 183168) | Deep subsurface microbial communities from Black Sea to uncover new lineages of life (NeLLi) - Black_00105 metaG (SPAdes) (version 2) | ecosystem: Environmental > Aquatic > Marine > Oceanic >...
TATTTGGAATGAAAGAGAACAAAGAACTCATTGACCGCTATTATGTAAGCGAGAAAAAACGTCAAAGTTTCATAGAAGCATTGAAGTCCACCTTAAAACAAAAAAGCTTTGTATATTATGTCATACTCTTCTTTGGATTTATGATAATTACCGGTTCTTTGACAGCTTCTATTCCATATGCAGCGAATTTTGTTTTGGAGAGTGATCTACCTATAGAAATGAATATGATCCTTCTATTCGCAAGCTTTCTTACTGGAGCGCTGATATCGGTTCCGTTCTGGACTTGGTTCGCTAAAAAAAATGAAAACAATAAGCAAACTGCAGTGATTGGAGGGTTTTTACTAGTTATGGGGTGTATTTTGACCACTTTTTATATAGGTGTAATTGATTCGATGATTTACATGTTTATTTTGGGTTTCACAATGGGAAACCTTTGGGTATTAACTACAATTTATTTTTCGGACGTGCTTGATGAAAGAGTGGTATTAACTCGTTCAGATGTGAGGGGTGCAACCGTAGGTGTTGTAGCTTTCCTATCGCGGCTTTCTCGAGGAGCTCAAATTACAATATTTGCACTTATTCATATACTCACTGGATTTGTAGAAGGAGCAACTACGCAATCAGCTTCAGCACAATTGGGGATTCGCCTACATATGAGTGTAATTCCAGCCATTATTTTATTGATTTGTACAATTATATTTTGGAAAAAATACCCTCTAACACCTAAAAAAACATCTGAAATTAGAAAACAATTGAAGGAATTCGGTTTTTAATTACAACAGTTTATTTTATCTCAAATTTTTTTTTTTTTTTTAGTTTTCAAATAAACTTGATTTTTATCTAAAATATTCCAATCAGGAAACCTAATAAAATTTCCATAAAAAGTTTTAAATATAGTTAAATATAATTGTTCAATTGTTTATGATCGCAAAAGTGCTTACAGAACAGCAGATTAATAAAATACACCAAACATCTCTTATAATACTTGAAAGAATTGGTGTAATTATCCCGCATGATGAGATTTTGTCTCGTTTCGCCGAGAAAGGGGCGAATGTGGATATGAAAGATAAACGAGTAAGAATTTCAGCTGATTTAGTAATGGAGCTGCTTTCAAAAGCGGGAAAAAAATTCATTCTTTATGGACGTGACCTTTCGAAAAAGGCTGAGTTTGGTGTTGGGAAACGCAATTACAACACTTCAGGCGGTCAAGCACTATGGATTGATAATATTGATAATAAACGAAGATATTCGTCTCTTAATGATGTCGCGACTGCTGTTAAATTTGCCGATGCTTTAGAAAAAATTACTATACCAGGAGCCATGGCAGACCCACATGAACTTCCAGCGGAATGGCGATGTGTAGCAGTGGCGTTTGAAACTATTAAAAATACTACTAAACCGATTATATTTTGGTTCCATGATAGAGCTTCAGCGAAATATTTAGTAGATATTATTATCGCCCTTAGAGGAGATGAGAAAAAAGCCCAGAATTTTCCAATGTTTCATCCCTTACTTGAACCTGTAAGTCCTCTGTCCTTTCCATTTAACGGAATTGACCTATTATTTGAAACTGCTCAACTTAATATGCCGGTTTCAATTGGACCCATGGCTCAAATGGGATTATCTGCGCCTGCTACAATTGCAGGAACATTAGCTCAAGAAAACGCTGAAATTTTAGCGGGAATATGTATTACTCAACTTATACACGAAGGAATGCCAGTATGCTACGGTGGGATATGCCATGCTTTTGATATGAAAACTACGCAATTAATTTTCAGTGGTCCTGAACAGGCTATATTCAGTGTCGCAATGACTCAGATGGGAAAGTATTATAATTTGCCTGTCTATATTAATGTAGGGTTAACTGATTCTAAACGACCAGATGCCCAAGCTGGTCTCGAGTGTGGTTTAACTCTGGCATTAGGAACTGCAGCTGGAGCTGATATTTTTGGCCATATGGGGATCTGTGGTGTGGATCAAGCAAGTTCTTTAGATTTTCTTGTTATGCAATCTGAAATCATATCATATGTAGAAAGTATTAATAGAGAAGTAAAATTTGAGGAAGAGACATTTGCTATTGATATTATTGAAAAAGTTGGCCCCAAAGGTTCTTTTCTTGATAAACAACATACAGTTGAACATTTCAGAAATGAATTATGGTTCCCGACTCTCTTAGACAGGGAATATTACGATACGTGGAATAATAAAGGCGCTTCTAGTATGGAAAAACGCTGCCGTAAACGCAAAGAGGAGATCTTGGCAACCTATAAACCGGAACTACTTGTAGATGATGTGACTAAAGAACTGGAAGAGATAGTTAAGAAAGCACAACGAAATCTTACATCATCGGCTTGAAATAATCAAAAATTTTTTCAATTTATCTAAGTAATCATTATTTTTGTAAGTTTTAAATAACAAATAATAGAAAATCTATAATAAATTAGTTTATTTGTTTTAATATATTTAGATAATTTTTTAGAATAGGAGAGAGAATAATATGTCTCAAGAAAATTTATATAGAGAAATTTCTGATGCAATCGTTAATTTAAATGAAGCTAAAGCCACAGAATTAGCCAATAAAGCAATTAATGAAAATTTTAATATACTTAATGTTATTGAAGAAGGATTTGGAGCAGGAATTCGGCGCGTAGGAGAATTATGGGATGCGGGTGAATTTTTCCTTCCAGAGTTGATGAGAGGGGCAAAAATCATGCAAGATTGCTTGGATCTTCTTATACCTCATCTACAGGGTGGCATAGAAAGAAAAACATTAGGAAAAGTGGTAATAGCAACTATTGAAGGTGATATACACTCAATCGGGAAAACAATTGTTGCAACAATGTTAAGAGCGTATGGTTTTGAGGTTTATGATTTGGGTGCCGATGTTCCAGCTGAAAAGATTATTGATGCAGCAATTGAAAAAAATGTTGATATTATCGGAGTATCAGCACTTCTAACAACTACTATGTTAGGACAGAAAAAAGTTATAGAAATTTTGAAAAAAAGAGGGGTCAGCAATAAATTTAAGGTAATACTTGGTGGTGCTCCAGTTACGAGTAAATGGGTTGAAGAATGTGGTGCAGATGGTTATGCTGGAAATGCTGTAGAAGCAGTTGAACTAGCAAAATCTCTCCTACATATATAAAATATATACTTTGGAGGAATTTTATTAAAAATGTTATTTCACGATTGGTTAAAAGATGATTCCAAGATAATTTTATTTGATGGAGCTATGGGTACAGAAATATTTAAACGAGGAATAGAACCTGGTAAGATTCCTGATCTATTGAATATTGAGAAACCTGATATTATTTCTGAGATACATAAATCTTACTATGATGTAGGTTCTGATATGTGCCAAACATGCACTTTTGGGTCATCTCCATTAAATTTAAAAAAATATAAACTTGAAGATCGAATAGAGGAAATTAATCAAAAAGCACTTGAAAATATAAAGAAAATATGTCCTCCCAACTGTTTAATTGTAGGAGATATAGGACCAAGCGGTGAATTCAGACCTCCTGTAGGAAATATTACTATTGAACAATGGCAAGCAAGTTTTGCTAATCAAGTAAAAATACTCGAAAATGGAGTTGATCTCTGGCATATTGAAACAATTTCAGATATTGAAGAAATGAAAACAGCAATTAAGGCAGTGAAAAAAGCCTTTAAAAAGCCGATAATCGCCTCAATGACATATAAAAAGACTCCAAGGGGATACTTTACGATAATGGGTGATTCCCTTGAAAAATGTATTCAAATCTTGGAACAGGAAAATGTAGATGTAATCGGAGCAAACTGTACAATTGGTTCTAATGAAATGATTGGATTAATAGAAGAGAGTATTAAATTAACTAAAAAACCACTTTCAGCTAAACCAAATGCAGGACAACCAAAAATTGATGAAAATAGTAGACCGTTTTATGAATATCTACCAAAAGATTTTGCACGAGATATTCATGATATGATTAACTTGGGAGCAAAAATAGTTGGCGGATGTTGTGGAACATCGCCTCAAACAATTATGGAAATACGTAAAATTATTGATTCATTATAAATATAAGATTTAATCGAAAAAAATATAGTATGTCAATTATTAAACCAAAAGTTCAGTTATTAGATAATGAGCACAAGAAATTAATTTTTGAGGAAGCAAAAAATATTTTAGAAACTCAAGGAGTTTTCATAGAAAATCAAGAAGCTATAGATTTGTTTTCGCAACAAGGGCTTAACTATAAGGAACAACGCTTCTACATCCCATCTGACTTAGTCGATAAATGTTTAAAATCGGTTCCAAATGAAATAACCTTATTTGACCGAGAGGGTAAGGAACATATTTCATTGAAAAATGACCAAGTTCATTTTGATCCTGGATCCGCTGCAATTTTCATCTTGGATGAGAATACAGGCGAAATTAGAGAAGCTAATTCAAATGATTTCATTAGATTTTCAAAAATCGTTGAACAATTAAAATATATTGAAGCTCAAAGCACTGCGTTAATCTATCAAGATGTACCTAAAGAAGCTCAAGACTGGCATAGGTTATATATTGCCCTTTCCAATTGTTACAAACCAATTGTAACTGGAACCTTTAGAAAAGAAAGCTTTTCAATTATGCGGGAGATCCTTTTAGCTTGTCGATTATCGGAAGATAATTTAGCAAAAAAACCTCTAGCAATTTTTGATGCTTGTCCAAGCCCACCTTTAAAGTGGTCAGATCTCACTACTCAATCAGTAATTGATGCCGCTAAAAGTATGATTCCATCTGAGTTTGTTTCAATGCCATTGGCTGGTGCAAGTGCTCCAATTACATTGTTGGGATCAATTACTCAACATTGTGCTGAAACCCTTGTTGGGGTTGTAATTGCTCAATTAGCAAAACGTGGAGCACCATTAATATGGGGTGGATCACCGGCAGTAATGGATATGAAACATGGCACAACACCGATGGGAGCTATAGAGACTATGATGATAAACATTGGTGACATAGAAATGGGAAAATTTTTAAAAATGCCAACACACGCTTATATGAGTCTAAGTGATGCAAAAATTCCTGATGCTCAAGCTGGTTTTGAAGCTGGAATGGGAGCACTTCTAGCCGGGTTAGCTGGAATTAATATGATTTCAGGTCCCGGAATGCTTGATTTTGAATCAACACAAAGTATTGAAAAACTTTTAATTGATAACGAAATTATTGGAATGGTTAAAAGATTCCTTCAAGGCATTGAGGATTATGGATCTCCTTTTGCTTTAGATATCCTAAAAGATTTTGGAGAGAAAGAAGAACTATTATCCCACCCATCTACTTTAAAACTTTTCAGAAAAGAATTATTTTTTCCAAGTTCAATTATTGATAGAAAGACCCGCGATTTATGGAAAAAACTGGGTTCCAAATCCGCAAGAAAAAGAGCGCATGAAGAAGCTGATAAATTATCACATAAAGAACCTCTAAAACCAATTAATGAATCTCTTGCAAAAGAATTGGATAAAATAGTCTTAGAAAATTTGTGATAAATTTAATCTATTAAAGTAAAATTTGTGAAAGAAAATTTCTGACTCTATTTCCACGACCTTAATTCTAAACCAAATATATCTCTAAATTTTTCTTCAGTAGAATAGATAATTTTGGTATTATGCTTCTTGCAAGTCATAGCAATGATCTCATCATGTAGCTCGTGACTTTCAATATTATTAAGCATTAATTTAAGAATTTTAAGATCGAAATTATCAATTATAATATGGTCAGCTTTTTCCCATCTTGCGAGAGCTGTTTTCATGCTCTCCGTTTTTCCTACCTTTCTCATTTTCCAAAATAGTTCCGAAATAGCAATTGTGGGGATAATTACTGTTATTTCCCCTCTTATTACCTTATTCTTTAGTTCTTGCAAAATTAATGGAATCTTTTTATAATCATAATGAAAATAAAATAAGACTTGTGCATCAACTACTGCTTTCTCCTTCATTTCTTATTCCTTTTGAGATTAAGATTTGATTATTTACTTGTGGGAAATAAGGAGCGTTTTGCTTCTTCTAATTCTTCTTCTGTAAAAGGTGAAACACCATTAAAAAGATTATCTTCAATTTCCAGCGGATGAATCTTTCGCCTAATTATAATAATTTTATCATCGTTTAATTCCATCTCGACCAAACTAGTGTCATCAATTGATAACTTGTCTCTCCATTCTTTAGGAATAACAATTCTTCCATTTGAAGAAACTTTTTGGATTAATTTTTCAGTCAATAATTTCTCACTATTTTATTAATTGTCATTATAATAATAGAAATGACAATAATAAATTTTTTCACTTTTTTATTATCTAATAAAAAATATAGAAAATTGTTTCATACAATATCACTACATTCTCAAAGATTGTATTGCCCAGATAATATCTAGATACATACGGATCTTCGTGAAAGAACTGTTTCATGAACTTTTATATATATCTGCATATTACACTAAAATTCAATCAAAATGTAATACGCTAAGATGATCTATTTCTATAAATCGAAAGATATAATATATTTTTCGGAAAATTGAAAAGTGTATTATTTGGATATTCTATTAGGAAATTTTAAAACATTACATAATATTCTTATTATAAAAATGTCAGAACTTCTTAAAATTGATTTAAAATTTAATTTAGAAAATTATGATTTTGATTCAGGCAATAATGAATTAAATGAATTCTTATTTAAAGAATCAAAATCCTTTTTAAAAGAAGATTATTGCCAAATATATATTTTAAAAGAAGAAAATAATTCAAATATTATCGGCTACATTTCTATTTCTTGTTGTCATGTAGAATTTCACAAAGATTTTATAGATACAGATATAAAAATTAGATATATTCCAAGTCTATTAATCGGTAAATTGGCTATAGATAAAAAATTTCGGAGACAATACTATGGAACGGATCTTTTGAAATATGCCACTCATATCGGTTTAGAAATTTCTCAACAAGTAGGATGTAGGCTTTTAATTGTTGACGTTCTTACTAATACTCAATCTATAAATTTTTATAAAAAATTTAAATTTGATTATGTTTTTGAGTCTATCGGAAAGAGTGTTGAAGATATTTTAAAAAAAAATCAAAAATGTGAAAGAGATACTATTAAAATGTATTTTGATCTCTCAAGTATTAAGAAAACTACTAATCCTTAGTAAGGTCTTTAATTCTATTAGTGAAATTTGAACAAAATTCCGCTAATTTTTCATCATATTCAGCTCTTTTTAATTTCTCTAGGAGAGCGTCAATATCTTCTTTAGAGTTTAAAATCAAGCCTTCACTAAAATCAGTTGAAATAAAGAAATCTTCTGGTTCACTAATTTTTTCAAATTCATTTAATTTAATTTCATTTGTTTTTTCTTTAATCTTCATAATAAAATCTTTTTGATTTAATTTTTTTGAAGTCTTGTTTTTAAATTTATTCCAATTTTGTATTATTTAAAATATATTTTTAATTATCTTAAATTTTTGGAAGAAAATTAAGTTCTTTTATTACTTCCTTGAGATTTTTCTTATTTTAATATGTTATAATGGGAATATATATTTCGAAAAATCGAAAGATATAATATAATTTTCGGTAAATAGAAAAATGTAATATTTAGATATTATTAATACTATGTTATGAAAACATCAATACATTTATATACCTTTTTTCATACAAATATATTGGTGATTAAAAAATTGCCTAAACCTAAAAAGAAAGGAACGATTCAAATAAGAGTTTTACCGGAAGAGAAAGACGAATGGCAAGAATACGTAAAGCTACATAAAAAGGAATTCCCTTCACTCTCTCAACTAATAAGATTTGCTGTTGGTGAAGTAATGGAGAAGGGAATTACTACAACAATTAAGAATGGTGAAAATACACAAAATAAATTACATCAAACTAACTCATTGATAAAGGCTTTATCTGAAGAGAGAAAAGAACTACTTGAAATCGTAAGAGATAAAATGAAAGCAAACAATAAATCAAAAGATGTATCCATTGAACACGATATTAAAGGGAAGATCTTGAAATGGATCACTAAATTTAATGGTAAATTGGATCTTGAAAGTATTGCAGACTTAATTAATACTCCGGAGCCAAAAACTTTAGAATATCTAAATAAGCTAGTTGCTCAAAACCTAATAACATTCAATAAGAAAATGCAATATGAGGTTGTAAATAATGAGTGAAGTAATAAGCATTACAAAAGAGGATTTTGATTATCCAATAGAAAAATATGATCTCGAAATTGTAAATGGATATTTAGATAAAGTTAAGAAGAGGTCTAATGGTTCTTATCGAAATAATAAGGGAGCTTTAAGAAGATGTTTAAATTACATAAAGAAAGAAATACCTAAAATCACAATGCTTGATGTAAAGAGGTTTCTTGAAAACGATATAGATAAAGATACCAAATTATCCTTAGATTCAAAAGAGAATTATAGATCTTACATAAAATCTTTCTTTTACTATGTTCAATCAATGCTACTTTCTGAAAATATAGACTTTCGTAATCCTACACCGATAAATAAGGTATTCGAATTTACTCAAAAAGAATCCGATATTAAAAAGATTTCCGAATCAAAAGGAGATATCTATACCGATAAGGAATTAATTGATATTCTTGAATTATCCAAAAAACACGATAGTACCAGGAGAGACTTTATCATATTCGGTATTTTAATATCTACCGGTATGAGAATATCGGAGGCTTTAACGATTAAGCTGGAAAACATTAATCTAAAAGAACGATACATTGAGACCGGTTTTGTAATGGACGCTAGAAAGTCAAAAAAAGGTTTGCTGTTCTTTATTCGTGAGAATTTTAAGCCTTATCTTGAGAGATACATCAATTACTTGGGAAATAAAAGTATTTGGTTATTTCCGGGAAACAACACTCATTTATTACCAAAATCTTTTTACAACTATTCGATAAACAATTATGGAAATGAATACGCCAGGTTTCACACTTTCAGAAGAACAATGATTACAAATCTCGTAAAGAATAATTGCCCTTTACTCATTAGTGAAATGTTAATGAATCATAAAGCCTCGAGTGTTGAGGGAGAGCATTACGTAAAACTTTCCATTAAAGAAAAAAGAGATTTATACGATAAGTATTTTCCTTATCCTAAAATCCAATATTTTTAATTTTTTTTTTTATTTTCTACTTTTAAAATGGATTCTTTTTAATTCACTATTTGCAATATCATATATTTCTTGATCTGTAAGTTGTTGTAATCTAGGGTCTTTCTTTCTGTAATCTTGTTTTATTTGGTTATAATAATCCATTAGATTAGGGACTTTATTCAATTGTGAATCTATTATTATTGAGAAATTGAAATTCTCTAATTCTTGAAACACTAGCCAATTTTCTGGATTCATTATAAAATATTCATATAAAATTTCTGTAATCTTATTTTTTAATTCATAATATTTTTTTCTACCTATTATGATGTCCTTAATAATTTCCTTTTGAATTATTTCGATTTGATAAGATACATCAATAATTCCCTTCAGAGACTGTTTGTTTATCCTAACTTTTGCTTGTTCTCTCATTTCTTCAAAATACTTCAAGACTTTACTCTTTATATTCCCATAAGGAAAAAACCGAGCTTTTAGTAAGTTTATCTTATATATTTTCTTTGTTGGTTTATCTGGATCTGGAATTCTTATTTTTATATATTTATTTCTTTTCAATGCTTTTAGATTGTTAATTAAAGCTGGTTTTCTCATATATTTATCTAAATCTCTTGCCAGATTTCCGAATCTTATTTCCTTATCCCTATTATTCCATAAATAATTTAATATTCTTACTTGATTTTGTATTCCCACCATTATTATCACTAAAAGAAAACATTACCTTTTTTTTGATTTGGTAATAAAATACTTACCCTTCTTTATTAACATTATGGAAAGTTTATTTAAAATTAATAATAGGGAGTTGATAAAAAAAGTTGTCTAAAGTAATATCTATAAGCATTGACTCTGAAACAGAGAAGAAATTCGAGGAAATAAGTCAAATAATGAAGAAAAATAGATCTGAATTATTTCGCCAATTTGTACATTATTTCTATAAACATAAAGATAATCTCAGTAATGGAATACATATAAAATTACCAGGTGAGGAAGTTGAGTAGTGATTTTTACAAATTCTACAAGAAAACTGAATCGAGAATTAAGGAGATCAATGAACAAGAAGAGCAATTACACAAGGAAAAGGAAGAATTAGAAAGGCAATTACAGATTCGGGGTGAAAAAAATGAGTAAAGAAAAAGAGAAAACAACTTATAGCTTTTCTGGAGACTTAAAAGTTCAAACCTCAAAAGCCTTTCTTGTGAATTTAGATACTCCTGAGAAATACAAGGGAGATGAGACTTGGATTCCAAAAAGTAAGATTATTGGAGATCCTTATCTTTTAGACTTAGATATCGAAAGTGAATTTACAGATAAATCTGGAGTACCTAGTTTCAAATATAAGAGTGGAAAAATCAATGGAGTTTGTGAAGCTTGGGTAATATCTAGTAAGCACAAGAAGGAAGAGAAAGAAGCCAAATCAAAAGAGAAAGTAGAACAACCAAAAGAAGAGATTAAATCTGAATCAAAAGCTGGAGCTCCTAGTGTTGTAAATGTTAATCTTGATACATCTAGTTTGGTAGTTATGTTAAAATTAATTACAGAACAAATTAGCGATCTATCTAGTCAAATAATCGAGGTAAAAGAGTTATTAAAGCCTAAGAAATCAACTAAAGCCAAACCAAAAATTGAGGCGGATAAATAAAATGCCAAGCGTATTTGATTTCTTTAGACAATTCTGGAGACCCACTAAAGAGGAATTAAATGATAGACTATTTGAATTAACATTTAAACTATATAAAGAGAAAAAAATCGGAGAAGATTCAAAAAATGCCAGAGGATAAATTTGAGCTTGTAGGATTTCCATTTGGGAAGAACCTTCCCATTTTAATTTGTCCCTATTGCGGATTTCACGCTCAACATTTACACGGAGTTAATACCGGTGAGAAAATGAGAGGCTCATACATTACAATATATATATCTTGTGAAGGTTGCAGTAAATACTATGATTTAACCCTTCATTTTCACAAAGGAGAGATCTACATTCAGACCAAGACATCAAAAACAATAAGACCGGAGATGTGGAGAGATTAACATTGAAATTATTAGAAAACATTTTATCGGTAGAACTGATGCTTACGGATTATATCAAAATGATCATTGGATTACAGTAAAGGAAGAACTAACCGACGATATAATCCAAAAGCATCTCGATCACGAAATTACAATAGGGATTTATCCCTTCTATAAAGATAATGGTAATTGGATTTGTAAATGGATCTGTATTGATATTGATGCTCATGAAGAACCTAAGATTGAGAAAATAATCAGTAAATTACAACCGATAGCTAGAGAGATAAAGAAACTAATCCGACAAGACTTTAATATAGAATTCAATAATACAATGATCGAATTTACCGGAGGAGGCTTTCATAATTGGCTATTCCTACAAGAAAATACTTCTTTAGAATTAGCTTACCAATTAAAAAAAGTACTAAAAAAAACTATCCTCGAAAATCTCGACATTGAAACCGAAATATTCCCCAAACAAGACCAAATTAGCGAAGACTCATTTGGTAATTTTGTGAGATTGCCTTTTGGTTATCATCAAACCAGAGCATACAAATCACGTATTTTGGATAATTTTGATGTCGATAATATTGAAGGATATAAAATCAAACTCGAAGACTTACCTAAAATCGAGCCAAAAATAAAGCAAAAAACAATAGCCAAACTACCAAGTTATCTAAAGGATGTATTAACCGGAATAGACCAAATCGAGAAAATTGATAATGAACATGTTAAATGGAAAATCTTTTTTCATGATTTAATCAATTTTCATAATTTTATTCCTGATGATATTTTCCCGTATTTAAAAAAAAACCAAACAAATTTTGATATTCAGGAAACTTTAACACAATTAAAGCATTGTGATTTCGAAAAGATACATTATAAAAATGAAACAAGAAAGAAGTATTTCCCAAACTATGAATTCGGAAAAAATAATAATTATAAACCAACAATAGATAACAGAGATCTTACCGAACAAATCCTATATGAACAAGAAAATAAAGATCAAGATATTCTTACATTACGAGATTCAAAAGAATTCTGCACCTATAACAATGGAGTTTATCTCAGAAATCGAGACACATTTATCGAACAAATAATCATACAAAAATTGAAGGAATTTGGAAGATCTCCTTCAGAGATAACATTTAATAGTCTAAAGAGAGACATAAGAGTTCAAACTTACAAATCAATCTCAGAATTTGACAAAAACCCAAACATCATTAACTTTAGAAATGGGTTATTTGATATTGAAAAATGGGAATTAAAGCCCCATGATAAAGAATATTATTCCTTCCGACAAATCCCGCATGATTATAAAGAAGATGCATCATCTCCTATAATTGATAAATTCCTTGAAGATATATTCCATGAAGACGATATAGAATTCATTGAAGAGGCTATAGGATTAAGTCTAATCCCGGAAATGAAATATCAAAAAGCATTTATGTTATGGGGAAGAGGAAATAATGGTAAAACAACTTTTCTAAATTTATTAACTTATCTTGTCGGAATAAATAATAAAGCCGGAGTATCACTTCTCGATCTTGATAAACAATTCGAACAAGTCAAGTTAGAAGGTAAATTAGTCAATGTTGTTAGTGATATAGGCTCAACCAAAATCGGAATAAGAAAATTCAAGCAATATGTCGGAAACGAACTTACAATAACATGCAATAGAAAATTTAAAGATGCTTATGAACAAAAACCATGTTCAAAATTATGGTACTCATGTAATAGCAACTTCCCGCAACTGCCCCCAGATACAGATAAAGGATTCTGGAGAAAATGGACTCTTACAGAAACTCCTAATGATTTTGACCTAAATGAAGATAAAGACATCTTCATAAAACTAACTAACGAAAATGAAATGTCTGGTCTAATCAATAAAGCATTAAGAGGACTCAAAAGACTTATTGAAAGAAAAGGATTTGACGATAAATATAATAATTGGCTCGATGTCAGGGATCTATGGATGCTAAAAATTGATGACTTCAAAAATTTTCTAAAAGAAAATGCCAACTTTGGAGAATATAAAAATGCAAAAACCGATCCGACAAATGAATTTTGGGAAACAAAAGAATTTACTGTAAAAAAAATGAATGAATATCTAAAAGATGACAGCAAAATTCCCAATTATTCCCAAAATAAAATAACCAGATTAATAAACCAAGACCCTAGACTAGGAACAACCCGAAGAAAATACATGGGGAAAACTTACCATATCTATACCGGCTTCAAACTTCAAGACAAATATACCCAACCTCAATCCTCCCTTAACATGTAAGATATGTCAAGAAATATTTTCTTTAATTAACTACCTACAATATATACCCCCCCAATTCTAAACAATATATCTAGTAGAAAAATACTTGACATAATTAGCATCTTCTTTTACTAATAATAACACATATATGAGAGGATAAACATACTTAAACTAAGGATTGACAACGTTATAACAGTATAACAATATGGTTTCTCTAAGGCAAAAGGTATTCAAATATCTAAGGGATCATCCTTTAGCAGATAATCAAGAATTATATGAAGTATTTAAGGATATTAGCGAAAGTTCTTTACGACAATATAAAATGCAGTATATTAGTGATTTTGACTCTAAACTTGCTGGGATTGATTTAGATGAGGTTAGAGAGGGAAATTCAATACAACAATCAGATAATACTAAGATATTCCACTATTAGATCTTTCGATTTTTGGAATAACATAATACATTTTTCGATTTTAAAAAAAACATAATGTTACCATAATACTCTCTTCTAATTTACGAATAGCAGAATATCCATTTCGATTT
>Ga0209986_10003409_pt1 | contig 13947 bp, 8 predicted proteins | sample BlataG_FD_183168 | JGI IMG/M metagenome (GOLD analysis project Ga0209986, IMG submission 183168) | Deep subsurface microbial communities from Black Sea to uncover new lineages of life (NeLLi) - Black_00105 metaG (SPAdes) (version 2) | ecosystem: Environmental > Aquatic > Marine > Oceanic >...
AAGGGTCTCGAACAAAAAAAGGGGTCGCGTCTCAACATTTAACAAAAAGATTTGAAAACAAAAAATAAAAGAAATGCTTCAAATGCAGCTCATTTTACATTTTTTTGGCATGATTCTTGCCTATATAAATATTTCAGGGTAGAGGAAATGCAATCACTTCAAAACATAGATTATCAAATCCAAATAGAAGAAGCTTTGAAAAGGGCAAAGTGCAAAAAAGTTTTCTATTTGTACGACGAATCAGGAAACAGGCAACTATTAGGTGTATTCAGTATGAAAAAGGCTTCTCAAATCAAAAAATACTTTCAAAACAAAAAATTAATTGACCGCCTAGCTGAATTTGAAATAAGAACAACCGAGCCTGACAGTAGTTTTAAGTGCTGATAATTACTTTTTTCACTGATCTTTCGAGGCGGGACATACATTTCATCATTTAAAATCTCATATCATTATATTATTGCTGTTAGTCATTAACATTGTATATTTTTTTTACAATTTACAACAAAGGCTCTAGAATACAATTTTAAATTTTGTCCCTTTATTCCTTCTAAGTTCAATTGTCCCGTCAAGCTGTTCCACCAAATCTGTTACTATTTGCATCCCTAGCGTCTCTGTCTCACGAAAATCAAATCCATCCGGAAACCCAATCCCTGTATCTCTCACAATTAAAATATACTTCCCTTTTCCATCCGGATGCATCTTTATATCTATCTTTCCTGTCCTGCCATTTGGAAAAGCATGCTTCATCGAATTCGATACAAGCTCGCTTATGATTAAACCACATGGAATCGCTCTATTAATATCAAGATGAACATCTCTTACTTTCATCTCAAAATCAATATCCCTTACACCAACTCCATATGCAGAAAATAAATGCCTCTTCAGCCTTCCTATATAATCAGAAAAATCAATTCTTGCTAAGTCTTCGGATTGATAAAGCCCTTCGTGAATGAGGGCCATTGATTTTATACGGTACTGACTTTGATTGAATATCTCAAGGACTTCTTCGTCTTTAATTTTCCTTGACTGAAGTCTAAGTATGCTCGATATAATCTGCATATTGTTCTTAACACGATGGTGAATCTCCTTGAGGAGAACCTCTTTTTCCTTGAGCGAAGATTGGATTTGTTGCTTACTCGCCCGTAGAACCTTTTCCACCCTTTTGCGCTCTGTGATTTCTTGCTGAAGATTCTCATTAGCAGCCTTTAAATCGTTGGTACGTTCTTCTACACGCTCTTCAAGTTGCCTAGATTGCTCTCTGATAGTACGTGTTCTAATCTGATAAATCGAGGCTAGCAATAATAAAATGGCCATGAGGACAAAACCTCTAAACCACAAGGTCTGCCAAAACGGAGGAGTAATCTTTATTCTTAATGACACTCCTTCTTCATTCCACACACCATCGTTATTCGAGCCCTTTACTTTAAAAATATAGTTTTTAGGAGAGAGATTGGTGTATGTTACAAAGCGTCTATTTCCTACATAATTCCAGTCTTTTTCAAATCCTTGCATCATATAAGCATACTCGTTCTTTTCTGGAGAAACATAGTTCAATGCTGCAAATTCGAAAGAAAAAACATGATCTTTGTAAGAAAGCTCAATTTCTTCGGCTTCTGTGATGGACTTTTTCAGGATTAAACGCCCGTTTGCTCCTTCTCCTATAGGAACAGATTTATTGGACATCTGGAAATCTGTAATCACAACCGGAGGAATGTGCGGATTATCTCTGATGAGGTTAGGATAAAATGCATTAAATCCATTCACTCCACCAAAAAACATCTCTCCTTTTTCACTTTTATGATAGGCTCCTGAATTAAACTCGTCACTCTGTAACCCATCATTTACATCATAATTTCTAAAAGTTTCAGTTTGCGGGTTAAACTTAGATAATCCTTTATTTGTGCTTATCCAAAGATTGCCTTTGTTATCTTCCAACATCCCATAAATAACATTATTCGGCAGCCCATCCTTTTCTCTGTAATACGTAAATTTTCCTTTTCCTCGATCAAATCGATTGAGTCCTCCACCATAAGTCCCAAGCCAGAGCACTCCAGCTCTTTCTTCATAGATTGAAAGGACACGATCATTACTCAAGCTATAAGGATTATTTGCATCGTGCTTATAATGTGCAAATTGTTCCTTCTCCCGATCAAATTTATTCAATCCACCGCCAGTTCCAATCCATAAAACACCTGCTCTATCTTCATAGATAGAAACGACACGATCATTACTCAAGCTATAAGGATTATTTGGCTCGTGTCTGTAGCTCTTAAATTGCTCTTTTTCTCTATCAAAATTATTCAATCCCCCGAAAGTTCCAATCCAGAGCACACCAGCTCTGTCTTCATAAATTTTCCTTACATAATTATGACTCAAGCTGTCAGGATTATCGGGTTCGTGTCTGAAATGCGTAAATTCTTCTTTTTCTGGATCAAATTTATTCAATCCATCATAAGTTCCAATCCAAACCATACCATTCTTGTCTTCATAAATTGATCTGACATTATCATTGCTCAAGCTGTTGGAATTATGAGGCTCGTGTTTGTAATGAGTAAATTGCTCATTCTCTCGGTCAAATCGACTGACCCCCCCACCATAGGTTCCAACCCAAAGCACACCAGCTCTGTCTTCACAAATTGAAAAGATAGTATTAGTACTTAAGCTATTGGGATTATTAGGGTCGTGTATATAATGTAAAAACTTTCTCTTTTCTCGATCAAATCGACTTACTCCCCCACCAAAAGTTCCAAGCCAAATCATTCCAGCTCTGTCTTCATAAATTGAGTTTACAAAATTGTTACTCAAGCTACTGGGATTTCCTGGTTCGTATATCCAATGCACGAAGTGCCCATTTTCTTTGTCAAATCTATTGAGCCCCCCGCCGTAAGTTCCAAGCCAGAGAATTCCTGCTCTGTCTTCATAAATTGAGTTTACAAAATCATTACTTAAACTATTAGAATTACTAGGATTGTTTCTGTAATGCGTAAATTGCTCATTCTCCCTATTAAATTTATCTACTCCTTCGTCAGTTCCAATCCAGAGCATACCAGCTCTGTCTTCACAGATTGACCTTACAAAATCATTACTTAAGCTGTTAGAATTATGAGGATTATGTCTGTAATGTGTAAATTGTTCCTTTTCTCGATCAAATTTATTCAATCCTTCATCAGTTCCAATCCAAAGTGCTCCTGTTTCATCTTCATAGATTGAGTTGACAGAATTATGACTTAGACTATTATGATTATTAGGATCGTGTTTGTAATGTGTAAATTGTTCCTTTTCTCGATCAAATTTATTCAATCCTTCATCAGTTCCAATCCAGAACATGCCAGTTCGGTCTTCACATATAGAGCTTACAGAATTATGACTTAGACTATTATGATTATTAGGATCGTGTTTGTAATGTGTAAATTGTTCCTTTTCTCGATCAAATTTATTGAGCCCTCCGTCGTAAGTTCCAATCCAAAGTACACCTGATCTATCTTCATAGATTGACAATATATAGCTATCAGAGAGCGAGGTTGAGTCAAGCTTGTCGTTCTTATAGATAATGAAGCTATATCCGTCAAACTTATTCAATCCATCTTCTGTGCCAAACCACATAAATCCCTTATGATCCTGGAGAATACAACTTACCGTATTTTGAGAGAGTCCCTGTTCAATTGAAATATTCTTAAATTTAATATCATGCCCTTGGCCAAACACGATTGCCGAGAGGTTCAGGCATATTAGTATAAATAGGACAATTATCTTGAACGATAAAGTTCTGGGATTTATTTTAGAGCTCATAGTCACACAACACATTTCAAGATAATTTTCTGTTTATTCATTCGTTATTTTGTAATAGCTTTCAAATTTATTCAATCACCTATAGAGATGAATTTGGAGGTGATATATGTTATTTTTTTTAACTGCTTAAGCAGATAATTTAAATAAAACTTCATCTAGAATACAATTTTAAATTTTGTCCCTTTATTCCGTCTAAGTTCAATTGTTCCGTCAAGCTGTTCCACCAAATCTGTTACTATTTGCATTCCTAACGTTTCTGTCTTATGAAAATCCAATCCATCCGGAAACTCAATCCCTGTATCTCTCACAATTAAAATATACTTCCCTTTTCCATCCGGATGCATCTTTATATCTATCTTTCCTTTCCTGCCATTTGGAAAAGCATGCTTCATCGAATTCGATACAAGCTCGCTTATGATTAAACCACATGGAATCGCTCTATTAATATCAAGATAAACATCTCTTACTTCCATCTTAAAATCAATATCCCTTACACCAGCTCCGTACGCAGAAAACAAATGATTCGTCAGCCTCGCTATATAATTAGAAAAATCAATCCTTGCAAAGTCTTCGGATTGATAGAGCCCTTCATGAATGAGGGCCATTGATTTTATACGGTACTGACTTTGCTTGAATATCTCAAGAATCTCTTCGTCCTTAATTTTCCTTGACTGAAGTCTAAGTATGCTCGATATAATCTGCATATTGTTCTTAACACGATGGTGAATCTCCTTGAGGAGAACATCTTTTTCCTTGAGCGATGCTTTTATTCGTTCCTCTGCCTGTTTAAGCTCTGTGATGTCTTTTACTACACATACAATGTTGACTATTTCCCCTTTTCTGTTTTTTATCACTGAGCCGCTGAAAATTACTGGTATTTTCTTCTCATTTTTAGTGAGACAGCCCATCTCAAAATTACTGACAACTCCATTTTTTAGAAGATCCTTCAATATTTTACTTTTAAAGAACGCTGTTTCAGCCTCAGTCTGTCCTTTTTCTTTCTCCTTTCTAAAAAGCATGTCAACCGATTGACCAATAATTTCCTCATCTTTATATCCTAATAAAGCCAGAGCAGCAGAATTTACAGTTTTAATCTTTCCTTCAGCATCAGTCACAATCAAACTATCAGCCATTGAACTGATAATATCGTTAACATAATCCTTGGAAACAAGGGTCTTTGATAAATCCTCGGCCATTTTGTTAAATGAAACAGCAAGTGTGCCAATCTCGTCGTTGCTCCTTAAGGGGACCTTATATTTAAGGTCACCTCCAGATATTCTTGCTATTCCTCTAATCAAATCATTAATAGGCTTGCTCAAAATGAGCCTAACAAGAATAGTAATAAGTATAGATGCAGAGACAATTACAATCATCACCAGCACTACCATGGCTTTTTTCATCTCATTTGACTTCTTTATCAAACTGGAAATTGAAAGAACTAAATATATCTCTCCTATCTCTCTGGTCTCTTTTTCTTTAAAGCCTAAAATTAACTCCTCACCTGTCGATTCTGTACCTGTTTCGGTTAAAATCGGAAAGGTATACTCCCGACAATATTTCCCCTTTTCTGAGCCTCCTCTATACAAAATTTCTCCTTCCTCATTCCTGATCTCACATAATACAACATCTTTTTGTTCCAAAATTCCTTTTCCAATTCTATCAAGCGCTTTTTCATTTCCAATTAATACCGGGTATTCACTGCTGACAGCTAAAGAACTAAGCAATACTTTTACCCTCTCATCAAATTCCAAGAGTATTGTCTCTTTCTGATGTTTAAGGGAATAATAGCCAAGTGCCACTCCTAGAATGCCGACTAACAAAATGAATAATGAAATAACTTTTGTTGATATTTTAAATCTCATCTTCCAAAAACTTCTCTTGCAGCTTTTATTATCTCTGATGGAATTTTTTTATCTAATTTCTTTGCAACCAGCAGATTCAAGGAAAAATCTATCTTTCTTGGCCTCATAAACTTTGTTCTAACCGAATTCCTTCCAGTAAGTATTTTCAAAGCTATCTCTGCTGCCTGCTCTCCTAAATCTTCGTAATTGCAATAAAAAGAAATCAATGCTCCCGCTTCAGTGTAATATGAAGAAAGACCAATAATTGGAATTTTTTTTCTCAACCCCTCAGCTAATAAATATTCTACTGACTCAGGAAAATATATCTTAGAATCGGGAATCATCAAGAAACAATCTATTTGCCACCAAAGATGTTTCAATGCATCAGGGAATTCTTTCTGTGAATTAATTTTTTCTCCGATGAACTGAAAACCAAACTGACCGCCTACATGCAACATTTCCTCATAGTCAGAGATTGAGTCCGACGAATAAATCAATCCGATTCTTTTTGCTCTGGGAAAAACTTTTTTTATATTTCTCAGTTTTATTTCAGGAGGAATATCCATTGATACACCTGGGGGGGAAATTTTGCTCCCCTTTGGATCCAATACCATAGTAAATATCACAGGAATATCTTTAGTCGTCTCTTGAGCAATCTTAGTAGCAGGAGTCCCCAGAGTCATAATTAGATCTGGCCTTGCAAATTCAATTCCTTCACGGATATTTGACAAGTTGTCTTCTCTTTCCTCTCCCAGGCTAAACTCTATAATACGGGCGTCTAATTTCTGTTTATTTAGATAGTTCTTAAATCCTCTCAAAGCAGTATTATAAGGAGTAATATTCCGGCTTTTTATAATCATAATTACTGTCTTTTCGTACGAATAAATACTGCCAGTGAAGAAGGCGAATAAAAGAAAACTAATAATAATTCTCATATCTATATTCTTGATTCTAAATCTGCTCAATATTAGAATTTACATCCTACACTTAAGGTTATCCTGCGGCCGATCAAATCCGCTGTATGATAATCAGTAGTATTTGACTCATAATGTCTGTTGTTAAACAGGTTATAAGCAGCTATGGCTAACTCGAGATTTTTGTGAATGTTATAAGCAATACAGGCATTAGCTGTAATGTAAGAATCTACCTTTGATGGCCCAGTCCCAACAAGGCCAAATACAGGATTTGACGTCAGATATATCTCATAATATTTATTCACATAATGTAAGAACAAATTCGCTGACCATTTATCAAAGCTAGTTCTTAATCCCAAATTAAATTTATGTTCTGGATCAACTTCAAAATCCTCAAAATCATCCCGGTGGATATGTTGATATGCATAATTAACAAATCCACTTAACCAGTCAGTAAGAATAAAATCAAATTCTAATTCTCCTCCATATTGATAGGCATCAGCAACATTCTTTGTAGGACCGGACTGCGTATTATCAATTAAATCCTGATAAGTATTATAGAAAATAGAGGCATTTAACTTAATCCTATCATTTATCATGTTATAATAACTTAACTCATATGAGAGAATTTTTTCTTTCTTTAAAGAAAAACTACCCAAAGCAAAGGGATAAACAGTACCTTGATTTGTGTGTTGAAAAAGAGAAGGTATGTAATAACCGTTAGCAATTGTGAAACGTATATTTTGGTTCTTCTGAATTTTATAAATAATACTACCTCTACCAAGGCCCATAAAATCAAGGAGAGAATAATGTTCAAGTCGACCACCCAAGACAAAGATTAACCGTTCATTTAAGTGGAATTCATTTTCAAAATTGATAGCATAGTCATCAACATTATGTTTTTCTTTTAACCCGGTGTTCGGCCCCTTAAGTCCTCCTACTTCCCAGGAAGTGTGTTTTGCATATCCTCCAAAAGAAGTGATATTTTTCCCCCATCTTAAGTAATGAAGGAATTCCAATTCATAGTTAGAATCGTCCACGCTAAAGGTATCGTTCCAAAAAGTCTTTGAATGATAATTGTAGAAAAAGCGCACCCAGAAATTAGGCTGATCATATCGTAAGGAAATAAAAGTAGTATCCGGGTTGCATACACGACTTATCACATTTCTAGCTCTAGAATAACGAGCCATAAAAGAGAGAGATGATTTATCATTAAAATTATAAATCATATTCCCTGAAAAATGATTAACATTAAAATGTCCCCTCTCCTGAGGTATTTTCGGTGATTCCCATTCCTTAGCCCGACGGAGACCAGCTGATAAGCTATAATCCAAACTTTTATAACTGCCAGCATGAATAATGTTGCCGCGTATGGTATCCCAATTACCACCAACCACATTCACTTGTGTTCCTTTAAGCTGCTTGGGAGTTTTTGAAATAATATTGATTATGCCACTAAAAGCAGAACCGCCATAAAATATTGCACCTGGACCTTTAACAATCTCAATCCTATCAACTTCCTCTAAATCGATTGGCGCCCAATCAAGGAATATATGATTAGCATGGTACATAAATACATTATTTCCATCTATCGTAACCAGAACATGGGCAGTATCACAAAAACCCCGAATCCCAATAACATGCTGGCTTACATGGGTTTCTCTTATATCTATTCCAGCAATTGATCTTAAAACATCACCAAGGTTTGTGGCTCCTGAATTCTTAATATCTTTAGAAGTAACCACTGCTATTGAAGAGGCCGCTTCTGTAAGGATTTGTTCTCGTTTGGATGAAGCAACTACTGTAGGAATCTCCATAAAGAGAATATCTTCTTTCCCTTTTTGAGAGGACTCCTGTGCCCACAGCTCAAAACCAGCTCCAAAAACCAACAAACTAATAATTCCAAAAATAAAATATTTTCCGATTTTCGACATGACAATCTCCCATCCTAAAATTAAAATTGCATCATATGTTTCCCATCAACAACAAAATTTCTTAATGTTAGACCTAAAATCAGATCAGAATTAAATATTGAAACAAAGTTACGTAGAAGTAAATCACCTTTAGGAATGATTTGGGGGGTGATTTTTGAGGTGTTTTTATAATCCAAAAAGAGGAAGAGGGGTCACGTCTCAACATTTGACATTTTAATCATATTTTTTCGAAATAAGACTCCTTAGAGTATATTGAAAGCATTTTTTTCTTACAGTCTTCAGATATCACAGAAAAAAAGATACTTACGAGTATATTCAGAAAATTGACTTATTATCTCTTTATTTATATTATTATCAAAAATGGGGAAACAACACAAAACAGTGCAATGTCCAAAATGTTTTACTTTAAATGCCGAGGACAGCCTCTATTGCAGTAAATGCGGATCCGTTTTGGAGGGAACCCATGAAACTCTCACCCACATCCCAGGCAAAGAGCCTCAAAAAAAAGAAACAATTGATTTTTCCCCTGGGGATAGTTTTAGCGACCGCTATCGGATTATCGAAGAGATCGGCCGGGGTGGAATGGGGAGAGTATATAAAGCAGAAGACAAAGAACTGGGCATATCGGTTGCTCTTAAAATGATCCGTCCAGAGTACTCTTCAAAACCCAGTTTTATCAAACGGTTTAAGAAAGAAACTCTGCTTGCCCGATCTATTTCCCATGAAAATGTGATCCGGATACATGATTTGGGAGAAATAGACGAGATCAAATACATCTCGATGGAGTATATCAAGGGTCAAAATCTAAAAGAGCTGATTCGCACTTCAGGAACCTTAACTGTTGAAACTACCATCAGCATTATCAGACAGATATGTGAAGCACTTAAAGTTGCCCATCAAAAGGGAATCGTTCACCGGGATCTGAAACCCCAGAATATCATGATCGACAATAATGGTATAGTCTATGCCATGGATTTTGGACTGGCAAAATCCTTTGAAGCTCAGGAAACCAGTATATCAAGAGCAATAGTCGGAACTCCGCCATACCTATCACCCGAACAGGCAAAGGGAGAAAAAGCAGATCAAAGGTCTGACATTTATTCTCTCGGGATCATCATGTATGAGTTACTGACAGGAAAACAGCCCTTTGAAGCAGAAACAACTGCCGGCTATATCCATAAACATATCCATGAAAGGCCTGCTGCGCCTTCTGAGATAAATCCTCTGATTCCTTTTTACCTTGAAAGAATCATCATCAAATGCCTGGAGAAGGACAAAGAACAGCGATACAAAAATGCAGAGGAAATTCTCGAAGATTTGGAAGTACAAAAAGTAAAATCCAGGCAGTTTTTATCTAGAACCAGGATTAGAAAGCTGTTGAAGGTTGCCTTTGCACCCGCTCTGATTCTAATTATTGCACTGGGTGCTTATTTATTGATAGTAAGAAAGAAACCTGAGGTTCCCTCTCCTGCCGAAGGAGGAAAAATTTCAGTTGCTGTGATTTATTTTGAAAACAATACAGGGGATAAAAGCCTCGATTACTTAAGGAAAACTCTTTCTGATTTAATGATTTACGACCTTTCACAATCCAAGTATATCATAGTATTAGCTGGAGGGAGACTTTTCGATATCCTCAGGCAACTGAATCTCCTGGAAGCGAAAAATTATTCCTGGGAGGATTTAAAACACATAGCAGAACGGGGAGGAGTCAATCATATATTAGTGGGAGATTATTCCAAGTGGGGGGATACATTCCGAATAAATACTATGCTTCATGAAGTGAGCACTGGTAAGATCATTGGCTCAGAGAGTGTACAGGGAACAGGAGATAAGATTATGCTCTCCATGATAGATGAGTTGACAAGAAGAACCAAAACAAATTTTAAGCTATCTGACGAGATGATTGCAGCTGATATTGACAAAGAAGTGGAAGAGATCACTACCAGCTCACCTGAAGCATTAAAACATTATAGTGAAGGAATCAGATATTACAACGAGAGAAAATTTGAGGAAAGCATTAAAGTTCTGGAGAAAGCTGTAGCTGTTGATCCGGAATTTGCCATGGCCCACAGGTTAATAGCTACAGATTATGCTTATTTAGGTCAGTTAGATAAAGTTAAAGAGTATCTTCTAAAAGCATTAACGCAACAAAATCATTTATCTGAAAGAGAACGTTATTTGATCCAGGGAGCTTATCTTAATATGGTAGAAGAATCTTACACAGAAGCAATAAAGATTTGTCAAGAATTATTAAATCTTTATCCTGAGGACGAAGAAGGGAATATAGCGCTCGGAGCCATTTACCGCAACCAGGAAGAATGGGACCTGTCATTGGAACGGTTTGATAAAGTTCTTGAATCAAATAAGAAATCTCACTTCGCTTTTGAGAATCTGGCCTATATTTATATGGCTAAAGGCTTGTACAGTAAAGCCGGAGAAATTCTCCGAGCAAACCAGGATGTTTTCTCTAACCAGGCTCTCTATCACAGGTTTATGAGCTATGTTTATCTCTGTCAAAGCAGGTTTGATCTAGCCCTCCATGAAGCAGATAGAGCCAATTCTGTTGAGCCAGAAAATGATGAATACATAGTTTTAAAAGGCGAAATTTATTATCTCAAAGGGGATTTGCTATCTGCAAAAAAGGTTTACAAGGAACTTCTTGAAAAAAAGGAGCCATTCCTCCAGTCATTGGGCCAATTCTGGATGAGTCATTTAGACTTGATGCAGGGTCAATATAATAAATGTAAAAAAGAGATTATTCAGGGGATTGAACATTCGCGAAAATATGACTTAGAATTGTACGAGCTAAACTTTCTGTTGCTTTTGGCTTATCTTAATCTTAAGATAAATCATTTCCCAGAGGCCCTTGATGCTGCAAACCAGGCTACGGAAATTGCTCTTAAGACAAATTCAACAGATAATCAAAAAAAAGCATTGCATTTTCGTGGACTTACTTATCTCAAAATGAAAAATATAAAAAAGGCAAAAAATACAGCAGAAAAACTCAAAAAATTGATTGAAAGATCTGGGATCAGAAAACATATGAGGCATTATTATCACCTGATGGGAATGATAGCTCTTGATAATAATAAAGTCTCCCAATCAAAAGATTTTTTTAAAAAAGCTTTCTCTTTATTATCTTTTCAGATATATACCTTAAAAGATCAATCTTTCTATGTTGATTCCCTTGCTTCCACACAATATAAACTAGGAGATATCGAGAAAGCTAGAGAGCATTATGAATTGATTGCTTCATTGACAATAGGCCGCCTCGCCTGGGGAGATATCTACGCAAAGAGCTTCTACTGGCTGGGAAAGATCTACCAGATGAAAGACCGGAAGATTAAAGCCATCGACCATTACGAAAAGTTTCTCAAGCTGTGGAAAGATGCTGATTCCGGAATACCTGAAGCAGCAGATGCAAAAAAGCAATTGGCTATTCTGAAGAAAACATCACACGGATGAAATATATTTCTAGTTTTCTTTCCTTCTTTATTAATTCTTCAATTCTTCCAAGAAAAGTTCTTTTTCCTTTCTAACGATCTTTCTGATCCTGCATGTCCAATCAGAAATCTTCCCGATAATTGAACTGGAAAATACAGCTTCCATAGGACATACAACACATCCATCCAATTCAGGACATTGTATGCAGAAAGTTTCAGATGTGTAAAAAAAATCCATACGAAGGCTCGAATAATTCGATAGGACTTTAGGATAATCTCGCTCATGATTTTTTATAAACGAGTTCAAATCTCCAAAACAGTACATATGATATTCCGGCGTTCCTTCTCTTCCCCTTAAATATTCATGGAAAAAATGGCATCCCCAGAGCTTTCCATCAGGTGCCAATGTCATTCGATCTTTCCCTGCAAAACAAGCAAAGATGCCCCTTCTGCGGTTTTTTCTGAAATCAATCAGAGGAATTAACCCTTTCTTCTTATAGAATTCAATAAGAAATTTCCTCAAGGATACAAGCTCATCTTTTAATTGGAGAAGCGAAAATTGATCCCATGTGGAATTGTTGGAAAAGGAAAAACTGATATTTGGAACATCCAATTCCATGATAAATTGAGTCGATTTTGAAAGATAACCAATGGTCTCGGGGGTGAAAACGCTGTTGGTAACAAGATTGATATCAGGACTCTCTAATATTTTTTTTATTATCGAAACAATATGCTCAAAACTACCCTTTTTTCTGGATATATCCTGGGCAAGCCCATCAAAGCCCAACATAAGCGAAAATTTATGCTGGTTCAAGAACCTCAGGATATTTTCATTAATGAGGCTTCCGTTTGTTGTAATATAATATTGTATTTGTTTTTTCGGCGTTTTGTTTTTGACTTGAATGTAGTTCAAAGATTGTTCAATCTGTTCGAAAGCAAGAAGAGGTTCTCCTCCGGAAAAACTAATAGAACACTCCTTTTTAAAATAAGGGAAGAAAAAATCAATAGCCTTTTCAACAGCAGAAATATCTATGTATTCTTTTTCTCTTTTTTGATAACAATACGAGCAGTTAAAATTGCACTCTTCCGTTAAAATGAAGGTAAAATTTGTAAACTCCTTGTTCTTGCTAGTGAAACCCTTCAAAATTAAAATTAAGCTACTATTATATTAGTCCCCCGGGAGTATGGCCAACTGGACATTTGAAAAATTCAATATACATAGGGTATATAGTTGTTAAATGGCTGGCTGTTTCCTCATGCATAGCACGCAGTCTTCCTATATGCCCCAGAGTTATTTCTCTTTTCTTGTTCTCTTCTTCAGTAGTGACATGCACTTCCTTCACAAATTCCTCTATTTTTCGTAACAAAACGTGAACATTCGGAATCACAATCAATTCCTTGCCTTCAGTCATGAGTTCCCTCCTTATTATATGATTTTCTGTAGTATAATACTAAAAACAAAAAGAAAACAAGTCAAATAAATCTTTCTTAACACAGGGATAAACTATGGTCAAATTTTATGTTTCCTGTGGTTTTGGGAAATAGAATGGCTTCCAAATTCTGTTTATCTGGTTTGTCTGGTTTATCTAAACCAGTGACTCAGTAACTAAGTAACTCAGTTAATTATAAAAGCAAGACAAACTAAAGGGCAAGACAACGCTTCGCTGGCAAGACAAAGAGGCAAGACAAGAAAAAGCTCAAGAAAACAGTTAGTTTGTTATTTTAATTAAAATAACAGATTAACCGATTAACTGATAAACAGAATAACTGAAATCAGTTTTGAGCTTTGAGTTTTTCTTGCTCCTTACTCCTTACTTATATATTAATTTGTTTTATTCCATTATTTTCTTTAAAATAAATAACAGACTAACGGCCTAACAGATAAACAGGAGTAATAACTTCATTTGGTTGTCCGTGAAGACATTCTATCACGCAAATATAAGTTAAAAAAATACAGAGAAAAGGAGCATAAAAAATGAAACTTGAGCAATTATACAGAAAGGCTGTAAAGATTGGAATCGAAAAC
>Ga0209986_10003410_pt1 | contig 13946 bp, 6 predicted proteins | sample BlataG_FD_183168 | JGI IMG/M metagenome (GOLD analysis project Ga0209986, IMG submission 183168) | Deep subsurface microbial communities from Black Sea to uncover new lineages of life (NeLLi) - Black_00105 metaG (SPAdes) (version 2) | ecosystem: Environmental > Aquatic > Marine > Oceanic >...
GTGAGTCCGCGACTTGGCGTGAAAACGTAGCCGAAGGCAACTGTTCGGCTGTTCCTGGCAGATGCTACTCTTGCGAAAGTGCCGTTGACCGTCCTATCCTTTGTTTTCGGCCACCAGCACGTTCGGCGAACGTGAGGCGATGTTCTTCGCCAAGGACAACAAGGCGGTCGGCGCGAAGGAACTGAAAACTCTCGAGGACGATTCCACACTGGAATTAGCGCTGTTCCGATCTGCTCACTGGCCCTATTTCGGATATCCGCGCGGATTCGTGGCGAAACTTCCGGGCGAATACCGAGTCCGTTTTTCCGCGCGGGCGGTCCTGCAGACAGATGGATATCAACTCCAGCCGGCGACAGAGCCGGTGCCGATGACGTTCCGTGCCCGCAAGCCGTCTGGACCAGATGTCTCCGGCGACGTTCGGCCCACAGGTGGGATCATGGACATTCAGCCCAAGCCCGCCGTTTATGAGACGACTGTTCGCTTGCTCCCGACAGAGACGTTCGAGTACAGCCTGCTTGGTCTTCCGGTGCCGCTGGCTCGCAATGTCAACGGTGGCCCGCCGACGTATCGCTATCCACCATTTCCTGAAGGCGGCCAGCCGGGTGTTGCTTTTCAGTGGCTGGAAATCGAAGGTCCGTTACCACCGGAGTCGTGGCCGCCACCTTCACACCGAGTGTTGTTCGACGATATTGGCTCCGAGGTCACCTCCGAGAATCCGACCGAAGACGCACGGCGTCTGTTACGGCGTTTCGTCAATCTTGCCGCGCGCGAGCCTGTCCCCGCGGAAGCACTTGTTCGGTTCGAGCAACTCATTCAGCGACGGCTCAAGCAGGGAAGCCCGTTCCCCGAAGCAATGCTCGCCGGTTACAAGGCGTTCCTCTGTTCCAGTCATTTCCTCTATCTGCGCGAACCTTCCGATCCAGCGACTGGCAATCTCGATCAATATGCCATCGCCTCGCGGCTGTCGCATTTCCTGACGAACACGCGGCCGACCCCAGCATTGATGAAGCTGGCCGCCGCGGGAAAGCTGCGCGATGCCGACACACTTCGCCGCGAGACCGATCGGTTGATCAACAGTCCCGGCTTCAATCGGTTCGTCCAGAGTTTTACCGGTTACTGGCTCGACCTGCGCAACATTCGACGCGACGAACCGGATATTCGTCTGCATCCCGAGTACCGCTTTGATGACTACCTGATCGAGTCGATGGAGCGCGAAACTCGCACCTTTTTCACGGCGATGATTCGCGACAATCTCGCAGCGAGTGTGTTAGTCGATGCCGACTTTGTTTACGTCAACGATTGTCTCGCGCGGCATTACGGGTTGAAACCGCTCAGCGGGTCCAAAATGCAAAAGGTCGTATTGCCCGACGGCAGCCCGTACGGTGGCCTGCTGACCCAGGCCGCGATCATGAAAGTGACCGCCAATGGCACTTCGACATCGCCCGTCGTTCGTGGCGCCTGGATCATGGAGCGATTGATCGGGCAACCGCCACCGCCGCCTCCCAAGAGCATCCCAGCCGTGGAACCGGATATTCGCGGGGCGAAGACGATTCGCGAGCTGTTAGCTCTGCACACCAAATCAGAATCCTGTGCCGGTTGCCACGCGAGGTTCGACCCTGTCGGCCTGGCTCTGGAGAACTTCGATGTCCTGGGCGGCTGGCGAACACGTTATCGCGGCATTGAACAGGGAGAATCGGTCACCGGCATCGACCGCGCCGGCCACGACTTCGCGTACACGCTTGCCGAGCCCGTCGACGCCAGCGGCCAACTGCTGGACGGTCGCCGCTTCCGAGACATTCACAAACTCAAAGCCTTACTGGCGAGCAACCCCCGTCAACTGGCCCGCAATCTTCTGCACCAGTTCACGCTTTATGCAACCGGAACACCGGTCCGGTTCTCGGATCGTGCGGAGATTGAGTCAATACTCGATGCGTGCGAATCGGACGGGTATCGAGTGCGCGACCTCATTCACTCGCTCGTGCAGAGCCGGAGTTTTCTCGGAAAGGATGGTTGCCGATGATACCTCGCACACTCACTCGTCGTCGTTTTCTTCGCGGAGCAGGAGTCGCGCTTGCGTTGCCTTTGCTGGAGAGCGTGCGCCCGGCGCTGGCCAAGGAAACCGAGTCGCCCACGCCGCAGCGGATGCTGTTGATCTCGAACAACCTGGGCGTCCTGCCGAAACAGTTCTTTCCGGGAACACCCGGGCGCGACTACGAACTCTCACCCTACCTGCAGGATCTTGCCGAGTTCCGGAATGATTTCACGGTGATCAGCGGCCTCTCGCATCCGGATGTCGATGGCGGACACAGCACGGAGAACTGTTTTCTTACGGCGGCTCGCGGGCCGACCAAGAGCGGATTTCGCAACACGATATCGCTCGACCAATTCGCCGCCGAACGACTGGGGCCGGTGACGCGGTTTCCTACGCTCAATCTGGGCGTGAACATCGACAAGGCGAACCGTAGTCTCTCCTGGACTCGCGACGGCGTGCTGTTGCCCGCTGAAGACAGTGCGTCGGCTCTGTTCCGCAAGATGTTCGTTCAGGGTGATCCGTCAGCGGTCAAGCTGCAACTGCACAAGCTCGATGAGCGTGCCAGCATCCTCGACACGCTGCTGGATGACACGCGTCACGTCAGGCGAGCACTCGGTCGCGATGATCAAAAGCGTCTCGATCAGTACCTCACTTCCGTACGCGAGATCGAGCAGCGGCTGGATGTGGCGCGTCAGTGGGAACTGCGTCCGAAGCCGACAACCGATGAACAACCGCCCCGCGACATCCGCGACCAGAAACAGTTTTTTGAGAAGTTCGACGTGATGTTGTCGATGGCTCGGCTCGCTTTCGAATCCGATTCAACACGCATCATCACGCTGATGGTCGATGCCTTCGCGACTCCGCCCTTCAAACTGCATCCCGATCAGAACACAACCGATGGCTACCACAATCTCAGTCATCATGGTCAGTCAGAATCGAAGGTCCAACAGCTCATCGACGCCGATCATCAGCAGATGGCGCTGCTCCACAAGCTGTTCGGACAGCTTGCCGAAACCCGTGAAGGCGAAGACCGGTTGCTGGACCGCACGATGATCCTGTTCGGCAGCAACATGGGGGATGCCAACACGCACGACAACACAAACCTGCCGATCCTTCTTGCCGGTGGCGGTTTCCAGCACGGCCAGCACCTAGCCTTCCGGCGCGATCACAACAAACCGCTGTGCAACCTCTTTGTCACGATGCTTCAGCACCTCAGTATCGAAGCAGACACGTTCGGCAGCAGCGCTGGCACATTGAACGAGATCGCCAAATGAAAACGACTTTTGCATTTCTGTTACTTCTGCTGCTTGCGAGGCCGGTCAACCTTCAGGCTCAAGGCGTGAATTCGGGCAGCGATGACCGGTTGACACTCGCGGCTCTCTTTGCGGCAGTCGCGAACGGCGGGGGCAATGTCACGATCCCGGCTGGTGACTATTACCTTGATGGCGCCGACCCGATTCCGCTGAGTTCGCACACGACGGTAACTGCCTATGGGGCGAGGTTTCACTTTCCGAAGCAGCTTGGCGGTCAGGCCAGAAAAGTGTTGTTCTCAGGGGAAAACGTCAAGCACCTGCGCTGGTTCGGCGGTCACTTCAGAGGCAGCGTGTTCGACCCTTCCAGGACCAGCAACACGTGGGAGCCGAACGCAAATACCCGCGGCATCGTGATCACGACGACTCCCCGAGGCGAGACTGCGAATCTGACTTTCCGCGATATCACCAGTGACGGTTTGGCCGGCGCGGTCATCACGGTCTTGGGTGCGGAGAACAGAGGTGGTGATCGAAGCTATGCCCGCAACATCACGATCGAGAACTGCACGCTCGAACGCAGCGGAAAGTTCATGTGGGACTACGGTTTCCTCTGGCAGAGGATGGTCTGGCCCGAGGACTACAACAACCAGCAGCGGGCCCTCGCCGCGAAGTATTTTCCGGCTGAATACATCCGCGGGCCGGTGAGCATGGCAGAGGGAGACGACCGCGTCTTCTTCGACAACAAGCCGCCGCTACCGGTGTCGAAACGGGACTACCGAGGACAACAGTCACTCTGTTTCTACCATGATGATTTACCGTTGAACGTCGTCAGAGGTCGGCAGTATTTCATTGTGGAGAGTAAGCGGGACTTCATCCGTATTGCCGAAACACTCGGAGGAAAACCGATCCGATTTGCCAGCGACGCCGGTGCAGACACCCGGCTGATGTATCCGCTCTTCCGCGCTCACCTCGCTCTGTACGCACCCTGGGGAAGCGGCCCAGGTAAGGGAGCGATTGATCTGGTGGGCTGTGAGGACGTGATCGTTCGCGGCTGCCGGCTCAGCGCGCTCGGCGATACCATGCATATTCAGAAGAGCCGGGACATTGTCTTCACTGGCAACCACATCACCGGGTCACGGATGGGAGCCTTTTTTCTCGCCGAGTATTGCCGGAACGCGGTCATCACTGGCAACACGGTCGACGGCTCCAACGGCTCGCGCGTGATGAGCGTCGAGAAGTCCTGTGAAGACGTGACCATCGTCGGCAACACCTTCCGTAATGGCGGCCGCGGTTCGTGGATTAACCAGCCGAGGAACTTCGTGCTGGCAGACAACGTGTTCGTCAACAACACGACGAAGTGCGAACGGGATCCTCGTCGGGGAAGACGCAGTTTTCTGACCGGCGATTACGAAGAGTACGCCGAACTGTACTTCACCACTTATGAGCCGCAGGGCCGCTACAGCAATGTCACGGTGCGAGGCAACACCTTCATCAGCGGAGACCACGCTTCTCACGCCATCACCTTCGCTCCTGGCGGCGACACGCTGCTTGTTTCGGACAACATCTTCCGAGGCAAGGTCCGCACGATCGCACCAGCTGCCGACTGCACGAATGTGACGATCCGCGGCAACGTGGGAGCGGAATTGCCAGAAGGGAAAGCATCACAATGATAGACAACAAACACAGATTTTCGGGTAAGCAAGTACTGGCACTTCTGGCGGCTCTGCTGCTCTCGCCACTGGCTGCGCTGAACGCTGACGAAACACCCGCTTCCGCCAGCAGAACCAATCGTCCTGACATTGATCGGATCTGGCTGGGGCATCGTTCGCGCGATCCCGGAAAACTCGTGGTCAACTGGATGTCGAAAGAGCCGGGTGATTCAATCGTTCGGTTCGGTCGAACGGCAAACTACGGACAAGAAGTTCGAATCGCCAACGACACGACGGTCCACCATGTCGAAATTCCACTCGAAGAGTCAGATGGCGTCTATCACTACTCCGTCCGCACTGGCAATCAGTCCTCGAAGGACGCCACCTTCAAAGCGTATCCGAGCGACGAACTGAGAGTCGCTGTCGCAGCCGACTGGCAAGGCCTGCCCGATTTGTCTGCAATCAGGAATGATGACGTGCATCTCCTGCTGACCGCGGGCGACAACATTTCAAACACGCATCAGCTTTGTGGTACCGGAAACAAAGAGTGCGTCAAGCCGTACGCTCGACTGATCGACCGCTACCCCGAACTGTTCCGCTCAGTGCCTTTCATGCCCGCGCTCGGCAACCATGACAAAGAGATGAGGCCGCGGGGCAGGAAGCCACCAGAGCAACCGGTCTACGACATCGACGCCACGGCCTTCCGCCGATTCTTCGAGTTGCCTGGAGATGAATGGAAATGGCATTTCGACGTGCCCGGATTCGATGTCCGCTTTGCGGCGCTCGATTTGAATCATATCTCGGATTTCGGCACTACCTGGCAGGCGTGTCATTCTTTTAAGAAAGATTCGGAACAGTTCCGCTGGTACGACAAACTGATGAGCGACAATCCACGGAAGTTCGTCGTGACACTCTACAACGAGCGCAATGGGTCGATGCGTGCTCAAGAGCAGGGAGCATGGCATTCCATGTTTCGCAAAGGGACGATTGCGATTACTGGCTTCGGCTACTACGCCGAACGTGCTGAGGTCGATGATTTCACTTACTACAACACTTCGCTCAGCGGCAAAGGCAACCAGTATCCAGACGCCAGGTCGGCGTTCCTGAAAGGCGCGGACAGCTACATCCTGCTGACAATTACGAAAAAACCGGCGAAGATGGTCGTCGAGATCAAGGGACTGGATGGAACGGTGCTGGATCGAAAAGTGTATCAATAAACTCCTGACGACTGGCCCCGCGAATATGAAGTTTCACGTTCCTGGCAGCGGTGCTTTCATCCGTCTTATGGTCGTGTTAAAGGAACGCATACCTATGCACAGCGCCACGCGTTATTCCGCTTTTACCCTGGTTGGGCTGTTGTCGTTCGCCAGTCTCACGATCGCGGATGATTGGCCCACCTGGCGGCATGACGCCGGCCGTACGAATCTCTCAGCCGAGAAGATTCCAACTCCGCTGTATCTGCAATGGAAGCGCCAGCTTCCGCCGGTGAAACCCGCTTTCCGCAAGTCCCGGCTCCAGTTTGATCAGGGTTACGAGCCGATTGTTCTGGGCGACACTATGTACGTGGCCGTGCCGCACGTCGATGCGGTTGTCGCATATGCCGTCGAGACCGGAAAGGAGAAGTGGCGGTTCTACACAGCCGGTCCGGTGCGGCTGGCACCGGTTGCGTGGCGCGACAAGCTCTACTTCGGATCGGACGACGGGCATTTGTACTGTTTGAACACGTCCGACGGTGCGCTGCAATGGAAATTTCGCGCCGTGCCTTCAGCTCGAAAACTCCTAGGCAATGGCCGGTTGATTTCTGTCTGGCCCGTCCGCGGCGGACCGGTGCTGGCCGACGAGACTGTGTATTTCGCCGCAGGAGTATGGCCGTTGGAAGGCGTCTTTGTCTACGCGCTCGACGCACGGTCGGGCCAGGTCAAATGGGTCAACGATCGCTGCGGGACATTGTACGGCAAGCAACCGCATGCAGGCGCCGAAGCGCTAGGTGGACTCTCTCCACAAGGATACCTGTTGGTAAACGGCGATGAATTGCTCGTGCCTTGTGGTGCGGCGCGACCAGCCACGTTCGATCGCCATACCGGCAAGTTGCTTGATTTCACACTCCCGTCCGAAGGGACCGTTCCCGGCGGCTGGTTCATGCGGCTGGACCCGAAAGTTGCCCGGGATATTCGACGCGGAAAGATTGAGTTCGACAGTGTCGTCAACCGCGATCGGCATGAGGGCGGACTGCGGACGGGCAAAGGAGTCGCCGGATCGCGGACACAGGTCACGCTGGGTGGCACTCAGTTGAATTATGCCGACGGAGTGAAGGACGTCGACGGCGACATCCATAGCATCGTTGCTGCCAACGGTCGACTTTTCGTCACCACCCGCGACGGAATGATCTATTGTTTTGGCAACACCCAAGTTTCACCGACCGTTCATCCGGCAAAACCTGCTCCCAGTCTTGACGTCGACAAGGCACTGGCGTCGACAATCACCGACCTGCGCAACCTGGCTTCCGTTCACAGTGGTTACGCGCTCGTCCTCGGCACTCGCAAAGGTCGGTTGGCGGAGCAACTGGCTGTTGCGACGAACTTCAACGTCATTGCATTAGCTCCCGCTGAATCCGACGCCGATGCGATCCGACGACGAATCCTTGAACCTTCCGCGCTGGCTGGCCGACTGTCGATCGTGGCGGGCGAACTTCAGGAAGTCGCATTGCCGCGTTATGTGGCTGATCTGATTGTGGCGGAGGACTGGGACGCGACCGGACTCAGCACAGGCGCTGACTACCTGCTGACGTTATATGAAAGACTCAAGCCGTACGGTGGCGTTGCCTGCCTCACCGTAGAACCATCACGCGACAAGGAGATTCGCAAGTGGCTCCGCGCGGCTGGCCATTCCGAAGCCAAGATTGAACGCCGCGGTAAACTCCTGCTCGTTCGTCGCGCTGGCGCGTTGCCCGGTGCCGTTGATTATACGAACAACTGGAGCGCGTCCGATGCCCGCGTCCGTGCTCCGTTGGGTATCCTCTGGTTTGACGATTCGGTCGCGCGATTCAAACGCGCGCCGCAACCGAGCATCATCGGTGGCGTCATGATTTCGCAGGACAAGGACTGGCAGGGCAAAGTCGACAAGATGGGCCCCGTCAACCATCTCCATCGGGACGGGACGGGGCGGTTTCGTCTGCTTAATGCATCCTTCATGGACGTCTACACCGGCCGCGTCATGTCGCGAGACGAAGCCGAGTCGCGGCTGGAACGAGTCCCCCAAATGCCGAGTGCCGATTTTCGTCCGCCGTATCAATTTCGCCCGCCATATGTCGAGTCGCATTTTCAGGAGCTACTGTCCAGGGGTGAGAAACCGAAGCTCTATCCATTTCGGAAAGAGGCTGACAAAGGGCAAATGAAGAATCCGCTGACCGGGCTCGTCGAGCCGCGATGCTATGTCAAGAGTTATGGTTGCGACGGCGGCGTGGACTACGGCCACTTGATTACGATGCGCTCGGCGACTCCCGCTTTCTACGACAAACGTATTGAAAGCGGCACGATAAATATTGCCGGCCCGCGCTCTGGTTGCACGAACAGCGTCATCCCGGCCAACGGCGTCTTGAGCATGCCGTATTTCTACGAGGGCTGCACTTGCAGTTACCCGCTGCCAACGGGAGCCGCACTGGTCAGTATGCCGCAGACGTTTGAACAATGGACTGCCTGGGGGAAAGGCGCGGCCAAACCAGTCGTGCGTATCGGCGTCAACCTGGGTGCGCCCGGCGACCGAATGACCCACAGCGGGACTTTGTTTCTCGACTATCCCAGCGTCGGCGGACCTTCGCCCGAAATCCAAATTCAGACGCAACCAGCGAGCCCCGACTACTTTTACCACCATTCCCTGTTCATTGAGGATGGGAAAGGCTGGCCCTGGGTGTGTGCCTCTGGCGCAGAAGGCCTGAATTCTTTGAGGCTGACGGACCTGAAGCCCGGCACGTTTACCATGCGACTCTACTTTGTCGAACCACAACACACGGCTGCCGGAGCCCGCGTGTTCGATGTCGCTCTGCAGGGGAAGGGCGTACTCAAGGACTTCGATATCTTCGTCGCGGCCCGGGGCAGGATGAAGTGCCTGGTCAAAGAGTTCACCGATGTCCAACTCGATGGCGCTTGCACGCTGTCATTTACCGCACACAAGGGCCGGAGTCTGCTCAGCGGGATCGAACTTGTATCGACGGGTCTGCCACTCGACCCGCTCCCGCAGAATGGTTCGAGCACGCCGAAGTAGCATGTGTTTGCCCTGGCTTGAGTGTCGCGAAAATCACGTTGAATCCAACCCGCATGAAGAACACCTTTATCCTGCTAACCTCTCTCCTGCTCACGCCCTTTGCCGTGCTGCACGCGGACGATGCGCCGACTGCGGCATCCACCGACTGGGTCAAGGAGATTTCCACCCGACGCGACGAGTATCTCGATTGGGTCGTCGAGACCTTCGGCAAGCTGGAACCGGCGATGGACGCGAGAGACGGTCGCCGCTGGGCGCTCAATCACGCGCGACTGGTTCTGAACCGTGATATTCCGAAGGCGAACGGCTATTTCGAGTCGTTCACGTCGCCGCCTCGGGACAATGACATTTACCTGATCAGGTTTCTGCGGACGCTGCTCGATTGTCGCGATTCGCCGCGTCTCTCCGACGAGGCCGAAGCCCGGATCGTCGGTTACATCAGGAATTGGCCCCGGAATGCTCTGAGCACACGTGCAAGCTGGCCACCGCAGTTTACCGAGAACCACGATCTGATGTATCTCACGATCGGCCTCTTCGCCGAGGAATATCGCGACGGCGATGTGGATGGACAGATTCGCGAGATCAAAAAGTTCATCGCGCATCGCATGGAACGCGGCTTTGTGGAATGGAACTCGAAGTGTTACCAGTACCACTTCTCGAATCCGCTCATCATCCTGGTCGATCATGCTCCCGATGAGACGCTGCGACGAGCCGCTCAGGATTTGCTCAATATCATGCTGGCGGAGCGGGCACTGCTCAGTGTCAACGGATACCTCGGCGGACCGTCGCTCCGATGCCGTACGGCCGACCGAGATCATTCCCTGACCGCCCGCAAAGTCGCCTACCTGACCGACGCGCGGTACGACGGTTTCCTTCCCACCGTGTGGCTTGCGTTGGGAATGGGCGAGCCGCGGTACGACTTCAAGAACGCGCGAGTGGCTGGCCTGGAACCAGCGAGCGTCCATATCGCGAGTGGCAATGAACCGCGACTAAAGCAGGATGAGGGGATGTTCTTCGCGTGCAGCCAGTTCGTTCCGCATCCGGTGGTCCAGACGTTGGCGGACGAAGCACGAACTCGCAAGGTTCTCGTTTATCGAGGCCGACGTTTTACCGGCTGGCCCGGCGATGAGTTGTGGAAAACGCAGAAGTGGATGCCAGGCGCGCTCTACTATTACAACACGCCGCACGTCTCGATGGGCTCAGTGCATTCGGATGGGTGGATTCATCAGTGCCGATACAACAGCGTTATCTTTGGAGCCGATCCATCTCAGGCTTTGCGGGTGGAAAAGATCGTGCCCGGAGTGCCGCCTCACAAACGCCGCCGCGAAGCCCGAGGACGGGTGGTGCAGCACGAGAACTGGCTGCTGGGTCAGGGCACTTTGTTTGAAGATGGTGGTGCGAAGGCGGAGCGAGTCGGAAAGTGGAACGTCTATCAGGTTGGCAAAGGGTTGTGTGCGCATCTCGCGTTAGGCGATGACTACCACGTGTTACAGGTCTCCGACCTCAACACGTTTGCCAGTCGGGAAGAGTTCGTCACAGCACTCACCATCCCGGAGCGTTCCGGCGAGAAGCTCAACGCAGTCACCATGAGCGGAGATCCCGTCTCGGTTGATCTGACAAACATGAGCATTGCGATCAACGGCGAACCGCGCGCTCATCCACCGAAGATGCTTCATGACTCCGGTCCGATGAAGTCGGTCTACGGCAGCGGCAGAATCACCATCGCGACCCAATCGGGCTCCGTCACGTTCGACAGCGCTGCGTTCCGCCCCGAACCTGCCGGCCTGCCAGAACTGTCCCAGGGAATGACGCGCTGGGGCAAGCCGGCCCCGTCCGACTCTACGACCAAAGTGAATCACGCGAGGGCGTTGGGAGGCATGTCGCCTGATCGCGATACTCTGCTGAAGGCGGTCTCGATCCTGCTTCCTGAAAACGATGGTGGTTCGGTTCGCCTCGCGGTCTACGCAGGCGGTCAGCTCGATGGCGGACCGCATTCCGATTCACCGGCAAAGCTGCTGTTCGATTTCGGACAGACACCCAAAGGACAGACCGGCTGGAACACGCTCAAACGTCGCACGGGGATTCGTATCCCGGCCAACACACCAATCTGGCTCGCGTGGAAAAGCTCCGGCGGAAAGGCGGAAGTCGCCTACTTCGAAGAACGGTCAGGGCCGAGCAATTTCCAACCGGATCGCGGTCGATGGGACAGCAAAGCCATCAAACTCGATTCCGCAGAACCCTGGCCACGCGCCTGGCCAGCGAGCGACGGCGGCGAATTCGACTCGTTCGAGTACTCCTGCTTTCTGACACTTGCGCCAGTGGATCGCTCAAGTAAGTAGTGGTCGGAGCAAGGAGCGCAAGCGACGACGCTCCGGCAATGGGCTGATTAGTGAGGCCCGTTATACTGACAGTGCGGGAACAGCGTTTGTTCCGCTCTACTTGAACTGACGCGATAACAACTTCAACCGAACATTATCATGACGAACAGATTTGCACTCCTAATTGCCCTGCTGTTCGTGCGTCTGGCTGCCCTGCACGCTGACGATGCGCCGCCAAAGCAAAAACCAGACGACGCTCTCATGCTCGCTGGAGACTGGCTGCCGGAGGATCCGCACCAGATCGACTATGAGAAACTCCCACGCGTCAAAGCCGAACACACCATCATCAGCGACGTCCGTGACCACGCGGGCACTCGCGTTCATCAACACGCGTATCTGGCTCATCATGACGGCCGCTTCTGGGCGATGTGGAGCGCTGGTCCGGGGGGACCGAGGCGCGGCGTAACTCCCGAGCAACATCGCAACGTCGTGCCCGCTCACGATATGCCGGGTACTCGCAATTCCTTTGCCACGAGCAAGGATGGTTTGCGCTGGAGCAAACCCGCCGATCTGACCGGTCCGCCGCGGAAGAAGGGTTACGGTTGGATTGCCCGCGGTTTGTGGAAGCGCGACGGTGAACTTCTCGCGCTCGCCAGCCATTTCGATGCGCCGGGATACGAGGGTCTTGGGCTGAGCCTCGAAGCCTTTCGCTGGAGCGGCACGAAGTGGGTGGCCCACGGCACGGTCCTTGATGACTCTATGAACAACTTTCCCCCGAAGCGTCTTCCGTCGGGGGAATGGATGATGACCCGTCGTGATCACAAACGACAGGTCTCCGTCATGATCGGTGGAACGAAGGCATTCAATGACTGGCGCATCAACCCGCTCGCTGCGTACGACGGGAACGGCCGCCCCGAGGAACCTTACTGGTATGTACTGCCCGATGGCAAGACCATTGTCGGCCTGATTCGCGACAACGGACGTTCGAAGTTTCTCCTTCGCACCTTTTCACGAGACAACGGGAAGACCTGGAGCGAGATGCATCGCACCAATTTTCCCGACGCCACCAGCAAGTTCTTCGTGCATCGCACCAGCCGCGGCTATTACGTGATGGTGTCAAATTCGAACCCTCGCAAACGCGATCCGCTGACGCTTGCAATCAGTCAGGACGGTGTCGTTTTCACCAAACTCTTCTGGCTGATCGGCGGACGCCACGTCGACTATCCCCACATCATCGAACATGACGGACATTTGCTGGTCGCTTTTTCCGGTGCGAAGCAGACGATGGAAGTCATGAAGGTGTCGCTGGATGAACTGGAGCGTCTGGAGATGCCAAAATCTGTGTCGCCCGACCAACCTCTTCCGGCCGTTAAGAAGAAACCTCAGCAATCACCGCGACAGTCCGACTGGATCGATCTCGGGGACGAAGGTAAAACACTCTACGCCGCCGCAGATCTGGTCGTGCCCGAACTCGGCAAACAGGCAACGCTTTCATTGGCTACAGCCCGCGGAGCAGAACGCGTCATTCTTGGGATCGACAAGCAAGGGCGCCTCACAGCGCGACTCTACCAGGAGATGGTGGCCGGCCCAAAGTTGAAACCCGGCAGTCGTCATTCACTTCTGATTCGCATTCACAGCCATCGCCAAAAACCGGACGAGCTGTTCATCGGGCTCGGCACCTCGGGGGAAATCCCCGCTGAACCGGATCATTGGACGCTGTCCAACACGAAGGGCAGCAGCGCGGCCAATCTGTCCCGCGTTGTTCTGCACAGTGACGCCGATGATTCCGCTGGATTCAAGAATGTCCGCATTGCTCCGACTCGTGGAGCTTTAGCAAAACAAAAGTCGCTCCCAGGGAAGTCGACTCCTCGCGAAAGTAGTGGCCCACGCCGCGTGCCGAGTACAACTGCCCCTCTCGGATCGAACGATCGCGCGGGTGCGCCGCCGAACATCGTCCTGATTCTGGCCGACGATCTTGGTTATGCCGACATCGGCGCATACGGCAACAAGCTCAACCGGACGCCACACCTGGACCGCATGGCGCGCGAGGGGCTGCGTTTTACGGACTACCACTCCAACGCCGCGAATTGTTCACCAACGCGGGCGGCCATCCTGACGGGCCAGTATCAACAACGCTGTGGAATCGACGAAGGAGCGCTGGGCGAAGGCGCGAAAGGGTTGCCGCAGGATGTCATCACGATTGCCGAGCGATTGCGTCGTGCTGGCTACGCGACGGGATTGATGGGCAAATGGCACCTCGGCTATGAACCGTCCAACGGCCCGACTCGGCACGGATTTGAGGAGTTTGTCGGTCACCTGCACGGAGCCACCGATTACCTCTCGCGGGTCGATCGATATGGGCGAAGAGACTGGTGGCATAACGAAGATGCTTTCCACGAAGAAGGTCACAACACCACGCTCAACACGAAACATTCGGTTC
>Ga0209986_10003412_pt1 | contig 13935 bp, 5 predicted proteins | sample BlataG_FD_183168 | JGI IMG/M metagenome (GOLD analysis project Ga0209986, IMG submission 183168) | Deep subsurface microbial communities from Black Sea to uncover new lineages of life (NeLLi) - Black_00105 metaG (SPAdes) (version 2) | ecosystem: Environmental > Aquatic > Marine > Oceanic >...
CGCCGGTCGAGCCCGACCTGGCCTCGCTCGATGGCTCCGGTGTCCTGACGCTCCACACCGGCCCGCTGGCGAGTCAGGTGCTGCCCGGAGAGACCGAGGATGGCGACGAAGAGTTCAATATCACGGTCGCCAACGGCTCGATCGTCGTCTCGGCCTACGACTTTGAAGAGACCTTTTCCGTGGGCGATGTGTCGAGCATCGTCTTCGATGCGGGCATTGGCAACGACATCATTACGTTTTCAGAACTGGTCACGAAGCCGGTCGTCGGGTCTGGCGGCGATGGCAACGACCTGCTGACCGGTGGCTCGGGGCCAAACACCTTCTCTGGGAATGCCGGCAGTGACAAGCTCATTGGCCGGGCGGCCGACGATACGTTCTTCGGCGGCGACGGCAACGACATCCTCTACGGCTACGGCGGCAGCGACACGCTCTCCGGCGACGCGGGCGCCGACCAGCTGATCGGCGACGACGAGGCCGGCGACCTGTCCGAAGCTCCCGAGGGCTTTGGTGGCGGCTCACCCGGCAACGACACCCTCCGTGGCGGCACGGACAACGATGTCCTGCTTGGCGGCAACGGCGACGACGACTGCGATGGAGATGATGGCAACGACACCATCGACGGCGGCGACGGCAACGACACACTCATTGGCGACGCGGGCAACGACCGCATCCGCGGCGGTGACGGCGACGACGACATTTGGGGCGACGATGTCGCCGGCGTCGTGTCCGGCAGCGACATCGACGTCAACGCCGACAACATCGAAGGGGGCGCGGGCTACAACACGATCTACGGCGGCCCGGGCTACGACATCATCTATGCCATCAGCGAAGCCGTCGGCGTGCAGGGAAGCTCCGGGACGACCAAGACCTACGCCGGTTCGATCAGCTTCGTCTCCGGTGGCTTTGCCTCCTTCATCGATGGCGGCGACGGCAACGACAGCATCTACGGCACTGCGGGTCGCGACTATCTGGCTGGCGGCTTTGAGGCCGACTACATCGAGACCGGCGACGGGGGCGACTTCGTCAACGCCGGCCCCGGTAACGACGGCGTGATCGTGGCGGCCGGTGACGCCGAGGTCTATCTGGGCGATGGCAACGATGTGGTCGATGGCGGCCCGGGCAACAACTGGATTGAGGGCGGCCCGGGCGATGACATGATCTACGCCCGTGAGGGCGAGGATACGGTCTACGGCGGCTCGACTGCCCGCAGCTATGAACTGCGGCAGCTCGACGAGGCCCACCGGCCGATCGTCGATCCGCTCCACGGCGGGTTTTCAGCCACCGTCGCGGCTGACAGTTGCGAGCCGGTGATCCACTTCCATCCGGAGGTCTACCCGCCCACCCCGAACCAGGTGACCGGCACGATCTTTGAAGACCGCAACGCCAACGGCGTGCGGGACCACGGCGAGCCCGACGCGCCGGCCGATGAGGTCTGGCGGCTGGCGGTGGTCGATCCCGACTGGGTGCATCTCTACGAGGTGGAGCAGGGGGGCGGGGAGTTCACCCTGCCCGCCGATCCGGGCCTGACCGACGGTGAGGCCGTGCTGATCGTCACCGCGAAGCCTTCCGACTGGATCGCCACGACCGCCACGACCGTGGCCCTCACGCTGCCCGGTGCCGGCCCGGTCGATCTCGGCTTCTACAAGCTCGGCTCAATCACCGGCGTGGTGACCGAAACCGGCCGCGAGCAGGGGCTTGATGAGCCCGCCGAGGGGGCGACGGTCTTCATCGACGTCGATCAGGATGGCGAGTTCGATGCCGGGGAGCCGACGGCCACGGCCAACACGGCGGGCAAGTACACCTTTGAGGATCTGCACCCGGGTGCGTACCAACTGTTCGTCGTGCCCCCGGCTGGCACCGGCTGTGCGATCGTCTCACCGCGGCCAGCCGAGGTTGAAGTGGCTAGTGGCCAGCGTGTTGAGGGGGTCGGCTTCACGATCGCCGTCAACCAGCCGCCGGTGATCGAGGAGGTGCTTGTCGGTTCCGTTATCAACGTCCCCTCGTGGCAGTCGGTGCCCGACGGCAAGGACCAGCTTGTGCCGCTTGACCTGGCCGACCAGGTGACCCACATCGCTCTTGATGTCTGCTCGACCGGGCTCAAGGCCTCCCGCGGCAATGGGCTGCTCTATCAGCTGGACGGTGACGGCAGCGTGCTTGATTCCTGGCCGCTCGAATATGCCCAGGCAGCCGGCAATCGGCTGGTTTACGCGGTCGGCTCGGTCTCCCAGCCCGTCTCGCTGGCTGCCAGCCGGTATGTGATCGAGCTCCCTGACACGGCGATTGTCGACGGGAGCGGCCGGAAGCTCGACGGCGAATGGGTCGGCGCACCTTTGGGCGATCCGTCAGGTGTCTATTTCCCGACCGGAGATGGAATGCCAGGTGGAGGATTTGAATTCGAGTTCGTCATCGGCGGGGCCGGGGCCAAGATGATGGCGGCCACTGCCACGGCAACGTCCGGTGCCGTGGCCACCAGTTCCACCATTCAAGGCTCAGTCTGGTGGCACGACGACACCCCCGGTGCCGCCGTCGGCCGCTCACCGAACGAGCAGGGGCTGGCCGGCCAGAAGGTCCGGCTGGTCGGCCAGACGACTGGCGTTACCCGGTCGGCGACAACCGCCGACGTCGATCTCAACGGCGACGGCTTCATTTCGTTCAACGAAACCGGCGCCTTCCAGTTCATAAACCTGCCTCCGGATACCTATGTGGTTTCGCAGGAGCCGACCGAGCCCTGGGTGCAGCAGACCCCGGGGGCAAGCACCCAGCCGGCGGAGCTGCTTGCCGTCACGCACGACACGGCGAGTTCCACGAGCAGCTTCTGGGCGATCGACCCGGCCGGGCCGGCGGCGACGTTCATCAACGATATCTCGGGCGTCTTTGCTGCCTGGGACGTTGCCGCCGTCGGCCACGGCGTGGTCTATGTCACCGGCGAGTCGCTGTCGGCGACCGGCCTCACGCCCCAGTTCGATGGCGGGCTCTGGCAGGTGAATCTCGGTACCGGGGCGGTGATTGACCTTGGCCCGGCGCCGGGCGGTGAAATCATCGTCTCGCTCGACACACTCGATGCCGACAACCTGCTGGGCCTGACCACGAACGGCAAGCTGGTCGGATACAACACCGTGACCGCCACCTGGACAAACCACGGCAGCGTCATCGACCAGGTCGACGGCCAGCAGTACTACCCGGTCGGCGACCTCGCGGTGGTTTCGCCCCGGGAAATCTACGCGATTCTCGATGTTGAGCAGCCAAACCCCAACGGCGTCAGTTCTTTCCAGTCCCTCGGCCGGATCGATTTGACGGTCAGCGGTGCCAACACCGTCAAACTGCAGGAGTATCGCTCGCTCACGTCCCGGCTGATTGGGCTCGAGGTCGACCAGAAGGGCATGCTCGTCGCCTTTACCGAAAAGCACGAGTTCTTCGAGCTGCCGACGGGTGGCCCACCGATCGTGAAGGGGAATATTGCCGGCCTCGTCGTCACAAATACCGGTGGCTTTGCCACCGCGCCTTCGCAGCTTGAACCAGACGGCACGACGCTCGACTTCACCATTGAAATCGGTGCCGGGGAGACGGTCGGCATCGGCTTCGGCAACGCGCCTGACTATGAGCTGCTCAAGGACGGCGACGACACGATCGACGGCGGCTGCGGCGAAGAACGCGACGAACTGCACGGCGATGACGTCGCCCGCAACGCGGTGCCTGCCGACCTCCGGCTCGACTGGTGGGTGCTCACCGAAGGGGGCAACGACCGGATCCGCGGCCGGGGCGGCGACGACCTGATTGTCGGCGGCCAGCAGGGCGACCAGCTGTACGGCGACGATGGTACGGACGAAATCATCGGTGGCGACTCCGAGCGGAACCGGATCGAAGGCGGGGCCGGCGACGACGACATCACCGGCGGGGCCGACCGCGACGTCGCCCTCGGCCAGGCCGGCAACGACACCATCTCGACCCTGGGTGGCAACGACAGCCTCTTCGGCGGCGACCATGATGACACGCTCTCCGGCGGCGACCACGACGACACGCTGGTTGGCGGCGCCGGCAACGATACGGTCCGCGGCGATGCCGGTGACGACCTGCTGGTCGTGATCGATACGAGCCTGCGGCTGGCCGGTCCGTTTGCGACCCCGGCCGGGCCTGGCGTGACCGACAGCTACGACGGCGGCGGTGGATTTGACACCCTCGCCCTGATCGACGATGTCGATGTCACGCTGACCGACACCGACCTGATGGCCCACAACGGCACGCACGCGGTTGCCTCGATCGAGTTTGCCTATCTGGTCGGCGGGGCGTCGAACAACACGATCGACGCGGTCGGCTTCTCGGGTGACACCGAGATTCACGGCAAGGGCGGTGACGACACGCTGCTTGGCGGCAGCGGCAGCGACGAGATCCACGGCGACGCCGGCGACGACACGATTGAGGGCAATGCCGGCAACGACGATCTGTTTGGCGGCGTGGACGACGATACCATCAGCGGTGGCAGCGACGACGACTCCATTGTCGGCGGTTCCGGCACCAACACCCTTGCTGGTGACGCCGGCAACGATACCTTTTTCTTCACTGACAACGGTGCCAGCGACCAGTTGAGTGATTCCCTTGGCGTCGACACGGCCGACTTCACCACCTTCTCCAGCAGCCTGACGTTGGCGGTGGGCGATGCCACCGAACTAGCCCCGGTGGTGGTCTTCCGGCAGTACAACTCGTTCCGGACCGAGTTTACGACCGACACGATCGAGTCGATTCTGCTTGGCAGCGGTGACGACACCCTGCGGATCAAGGAGGGCGGGGCGACGATTGCCTCGGTCGATGCAAGGAGTGGCACCGACTTGGTCACCTATCGCGGTGGCTATGGCAGCTGGACGGCCTGGACCGCGAACGCGGCAGTTGACCTCGGCGCAGGCACGGCGACCGGCTTCGGGGCTGCGCTCAATGCTGAAAATGCCCACGGCGGTGACGGCGACGACACGTTGACTGGATCGGCAGCCGACAATCGGCTTTACGGCTATGGCGGCAACGACACGATCGCCGGTCTCGCCGGCAACGACACGCTCTGGGGATTTGCCGGCGACGACAGCATCAGCGGCGGTGCCGATGACGACTCGATTGACGGTGGGGCCGGCACGAACACGCTTGCCGGCGGTACCGGGGATGACGACTACGTCTTCTTTGACAGTGCCCAGACAGACACGGTCAACGAGAACCCCGGCGAAGGCGACGACCGGCTCGACTTTGCCTATGTGACCGGTGCTGCCGTCACCGTGACGCTCAACGGCTCGATCCACGCGGAGGTGAATGGCTCGACCGTCACTGCTGCAACGATGAACGCCATCGAAACCATTCGCGGCGGCAGCCATGCCGACCGGTTCGTCGTGGCGGACGGCACGGTCTTCAGCGGCAGGCTCGACGGTGGCAGCGTGCAGAGTATCGGCTACGACGATATGAACATCCTCGACCTGTCGGCCTGGACCACGCCGGTCTCAGTTGACTACACGGGGCAGATCAATGCCTTCACGGTCGAGTCGGCGGCGGTCGCAGCCGGCGGCGTGGTTTGGCTGCAGCATGTGATTGGCGGCAGTGCGGGCGACAGCTTCACCGGCGGTGATCAGCCGGTCTGGTTTGAGGGCCGCGGCGGAGCCGATAGCCTGACCGGCTCCTCGCAGGGTGACCGGCTTGCCGGCGGTACGGGCAACGACACCCTGAGCGGTGGCTACGGGAACGACTTCTTTATCTTCGCTGACCTCTTCGGCACCGACACGGTGCTCGAGGGGGCCGGCGAAGGAACTGGGGACACCATGGACTTCTCGGCGGTTACCGTGCCGCTGGAGGTGCTGCTGGGCAGTGTCACCGTCAGCGACGGCAGTTCGACGGCGACCCACGCGGGCGATCACATCGAAGAGGTGATCGGCGGCGCCGCGGATGACGCCTTTGTGATGACGAGCCCGAGTATCAGCTTCCCGGGAACACTCGATGGCGGCGGGGGCAGCAATACGCTCTGGTATGACGATCCCAGCCCCGCGATCGCTGCAGCGGTCGACGGCGGCGGAACGCCGAACGTCAGTTCGGCCATCAACTTCGCTGCCGTCAACGCGATCGAATGGCAGGAGAACGCCGCCATCTCCGGGCCGGTGCTGCTCGGCACCGACTATGACGGCGAGGTCTATGTGAACCCCGCCACGCCGGTGACCTTTGCCGGCAGCAAGGTAACGACAAGCGTGTTCGGTGGCCGGTTTGAGCTGCTTGAGGCCGAGACGGTGACGGTGCCGGGAACCGGCGCTGGCAGCGGCCCCCAGAACGTCCTGTTTGCCCGTGATACAACCGGCGGGCACCTCGTCCGGCTGCCGGCGAGTGCCACCTGGGCGATGGTCGGGCTCTTCGGCATCAGCCCGATGTCGACGCCGGTGCTCGTCAAGCCGGGCTCGACCCCGGCCGGTTCGCCGCTGCAGCTGCCGGTCGAGCTCAACGGTGCGATCAATCTCCGGCGGGACGAGGTCGCCAAGCTCGCGGTCGATGACGGCATCACGCTGACCGCCCTGCGAAAAGACGGCGATGCCGTCACCCAGACCAGCAACCCCGGCTACCGCATGGTGGCGGCCGAGACCGTCGGTGGCGTCAACCAGCTGCTGCTGATCGCTGCGACAGGCGACGGGCTGGTCTGGTCGTTCGACGCCAGCTGGGTCTGGACCGGCAAGACGACCTTTACCGCCGGCAGTGCCGATGCGAAGCAGGCCGAACTCGACTTTGAGCTCGACCTGAACCTCGACGGCACAATCGGGTCGTGACCCAAATTTACTACCACATCACGAGCATCTGGGTCTGGATCGCGGTGCCGCTGTAGCCCGCCCGGTACGGATAGAGCGTGTTGTCGGCCGGGCTGCGGTTGTAGTAGAGGGCCTCGAAGGTCAGTTTGCTCTGCCGGCTTTTCTTGAGATACCAGTTGAAGCCGCCGCCGTACTCCTGGCCGGTGCCGTAGGGGCCGGTCACGGCGCTGGAGCGGCCGTAGACCTCGTACTTCCGCGGCACCAGGCAGTACGAGAAGTAGCCGAGGCCGCCTTGGTCGAACAGGCTCTGCTGCCGCAGGTCGGGTGGGATCGGGCCGGCGACAGTCTGGATCGCGTTGATGTCGTCGATCATCCGGAAATAGTATTCGAAGTGGAGGGAGGCCCCGTTGTATTTCCAGCCGGCGTCGATCGATGCCAGTTGCAGCCGGAACTGGGTGACGGTGGCGTTCGGGCCGAGAGCGTTGGGGGTGGCGATCGGGGTACCGTCGGTCAGCCGCACAATCGTGTCTTCCGGGTTGTTCCCGTTGGTGGCCAGCACCGCCTGCGAGAGGGCATGGATGCCGCTGCAGCCGACCCGGATCGCCGGCTCGTCGTGGATTTCCATGTCGGAATAGCCGAGGCCGAACTTGCCCAGCGGCTCCCAGGTGAGGATCCCGGCCCAGGCCATCGCCGTGCCGGTACGGTTGACGCCGGCCAGTGAGCCATCGATGGCATTCCAGACACCACCCCGCCAGGTGAGTTCGCCATCGAGAAGGTCGCCGTTGAACTCAACGCCGGGTGAGTAGCTCGGCCGAAAGAAGGTGTTGGCCATGCTGCGGTCAACCCCCATCACCCAGCGGCTGGAGGTGGCCCACTCGCGGGTGCCGGCCACGAAGGTAACGCCCGCGGTGATCGAGAGGTGGTCATTGAACTGATAGCCGACGTAGCCCAGCGGCGTGATCGCGGAGTTGTTGCCGTAGTCGGTCGTGCCGAACAGCGAGATCGAGTAGGGAATCCGTTCGTCGGTGACGTAGCCCTCGGTGGTGATGAAGAACCGGTTGATCTCAAAGGTGTTGATATTGTTGACGGGGTTCAGATTGCCGTTCGGGTTCAGCGGGCCGCCCGGCTGGTAGGGGGGCTGCGGTGGGGGCACGAGGGTGGCTGCCGAGGTCCAACTGGTGACCGATCGGGCAAACTCAAACCACCGCACTTGCAGGTAGCCGTTGAGATAGAGGGAGGCGGGAAACTGGCTGTGGTTTTTGGCGACGTAGACCTGCAGGCCCTTGGGGCCGGCAAAGTCAGTGGCGGGGATGTAGCGGGGCCGGGGAATCCCGGCAAGCTGGGCGGCAACGGCCCGCTCCGCCTCTTCCCGCACCACCGATGCCAGTTCCGGATCGTTGCGGATCAGGTCGCGAAGGATGTCGGCGTCAATTTCGATGCTGGGTGGCGGCGCGGCGACCGGTTCCGGAGCTTCGGCGGAAACGGCTGTGGCTGGATCGGCCTCCGGGATCACCAGTGGCTCGGCTGCCGGTGTCAGCCCGGCGAAAAGGGCTGCCCAGATCAGGGGCGCCGCGGCAAGCCGCCAGCCTGCCAGGTTGCCACCCGACGCAGAAAGTGGGTCAGGTTGTCGGGTCGCTGGCTGCCCCATTTGGCACGTTTGCTGCCTTGAAAATGCACACGATTGCTCCAGATAGTGAGGGTCATCGACACCGAGCGTAACGATTGTGCAGGTTTTTCAGGCTGTTTCGCTTCAACTGGCGGTTCTGCCCCATTCGGCACACGAGATGCTGCCCAGATATCCAGGGTTACCCATCACCAGCCACACCGAGGAATCCGGGTGGTCGTTGCGGTCACACATCGTGCCTGGTCTGGTCTGCCACCTGCAGACCCCGGAATCGTCTTGCAAACTAAGGCGAGGGTTCCAGCAGCCGATGTCCCTCCTGGCGAGTGGTCCTTGGCAGGGCCGCTTGAGGCGGCGTCAGACCGTGCCCCGCTCCAACAGCCCGTCGATGATGGCGGTGCGGCTGTCGAGAGGCGTGAGGGTTCGCTTCCCTTCAGGCGACTCACAGGCTGCCTGCAGCTTCGGCAGCCGCTGGCCGCCCGACTGCGAGTCGTAGCTGTTCACCGCAATCGTGAATCGCTCGTCCGGCTTGACCGGCCGGTCGCGGTGAAGCAGCTGGGTGGCGGTGCCGGCAGCATCGAAATGCACGGTGAACGGCCAGAGGGTGCGGTCAGAGTATTTGTCGCTGGCATCCTCGGCGACGATCGCGGCCAGTTCTTTTGCCGACAGGCTGACCGTGACCAGCCGGTTTTCGTAGGGCACCAGTCGCCAGCAGTCCCCCACCGTCAGCTCACCGGGGGGGATCAGCTCGGTGCCAAAGCTGCCGTGAAAGACGCCATCGACCGGATGCTGCCGCCGGGCGAGCGTTTCGGCAAACAGTTCGCAAAGCAGTGTCACCACGCCGCTGCCCCGGCCACCACCCCGAATCGGCTTGCTCACCGTGCAGACCGTGCGGGCCAGTTCCGCTTCCGAGCGGGCCAAGTCGGGCCGGGCCCGCTGCATCACGGCAGGGTCGAGTTCGAAGCGGTCGTCCATCAGCAGGGTGTAGGCCTGACTGTCAACGATCTTTCGCGACTCGGTATCGAAGGTCAGGTCAACCCGGCCGCAATGGATGCCGTAATAGCTGGCCTGCGAGCAGAGCACGTCATGCAGGCTGAAGCTGGGCTGATTCTGGTGGGAGTGCCCGGCCAGATAGACATCGACCCCGCGGACCTTCCGCAGCAGTTCCCGCAGGGGGTTGGAATAGTTGTCGCGGAACCGCCAGCCCATGTGGCCGATGACCACGACGGCGTCGGCCCCCTCGGCCCGGGCCGCCGTGACCGATCGTTCGAGGGCGGCGATTGGATCGGTGGGCAGCACCCCGCCGAGCGTCTCCGGCGGCAGCCACGCCTCCAGGCCAGGCGTTGTCAGGCCGACGAGGGCCACTTTGAAGCCGCCAACGTCGTGCAACTGCCAGGGGCGAACCTTTTCCCAGCCGCCGCTGAGGGTTCCGGTCGGCTGGCCGCCCCGCTCGAGGTTGGCCGACAGCACGGCCGGCGTCGAACAGTCCAGCAGACCTTCAAGCGCGTCCGGCCCCCAGTCAAAGTCATGGTTGCCAATCGCCCAGGCGTCGTAGCCGAGGGTGTTGAACAGGTCGATCATCAGCTGGCCGTTACTGGCCAGGCTGACCGGTGTGCCCTGCACGACGTCGCCGATATCGACAGTCAGCGAGTCGGGCACATCCCGCCGCCAGCGGCGGATGCAGGTGCCGCAGCGGGCCAGACCGCCGACATCCCGCAGGCCGTCATAGGTTTCGGTCGGCAGGATCCGACCGTGCAAGTCGGTGGTATGAAACAGCGAAATCGTTCGGGCCCTGCCGGTGGCCTGTGTCCTGGCGGGCACTGCGGTGGCGGCCAGGCCCGCAGCAGCCGCGGCAGTGGAGAGCAGGTCGCGACGGGTGATCAGCATCGAAAGCCTCCGGGGCAAAAGTGTGATGTGCGGATGGGTTGGTCTGGATTCGCTTGGGCGAGTCTACGCCCCGTGGCCCGAAAAATCCTGCCCAACAAACTGTCGGAGTGCCGGTTCCGCACTCAGGGAAGAGTGTTTGTGAGAATTTCATAAACCACCCGGGTCCTCATAAAACACTCACGAGTGATAAGAAGACTTCTCGCGGTTTCTTAACCCCAATAGCCGGAGAACATCCAATGCGAATGCGTCGTAATTTGAACAATGGGTTCACACTCATCGAATTGCTGGTGGTGATTGCGATTATCGGTGTTCTCGTCGGCCTTCTGCTTCCCGCGGTTCAGCAAGCCCGGGAAGCGGCCCGATGGTCGCAGTGCAGCAACAACGTTAAGCAGATCGGACTTGCCTGCCTGAGTTACTACGACGCCAACAAATCGTTTCCGGCAGGATTTGACAGCATTGGGGCACTGTGGACAGCACGGATTCTTCCCTTCCTTGAGGAAGGTTCGTTGCACTCGACGATTGTGTTCGACGAGACGGCGGGGAACTGGGGTTCGACGAACGAAGATGCCTGCGGAGTCGTGGTGTCAGCATTCCGCTGCGCGAGTATGACTGTGCCGTTGCACATGGATAACTCGGGCATTCCCGAGCGGGTTCCAGTAAGTTATCGCGGCTCTGCTGGGTCGAACATTTACTCGGACGATGCCAGCACGATCCCAGGATCGGCACCCGTCGGCGCGAAGTCACTCGAAGAGGTGCCCCTCGACGGGATGCTCTGGGGCGCTAGCAAGGTCCGGTTTCGCGACGTCCGCGACGGTACATCAAAGACAGTGCTGATCGGAGAGTCTTACACTGACCCAGAGTACACGAAAGATGGTCAGGGAATGGACTACTGGGCGCTCGGCTCACCTCAGGCTGATCCCTGGTCTTACGGTGGCGCGGGAGGCACTGAGTATTCAGAGGCCGTTGGCTCGATGGGGCCGAAAATGAACAGCCGGCTCGATCCCAGCGTTGATGGCCGGATAATGGAGGTTTCATTCGGTAGTTATCACCCCTCCGGCGCCAACTTTGGCTTCGCCGACGGAAGTGTTCGGTTTCTCAATGAATCCATCGAGATTGCGACGTATCAGGCGCTTGGGTCCCGTAATGGAAGTGATTGATCGACCACTTGAAAGTCACGCTGACAGGCATCAAACCAAAACCAGCTTCCGTGTCGACTATAAAAAATCAACATCTGAAACCGAGCGAAATAGAAGTTCTTTTGGCAGCAGAGGTGATCTCGGGGAGGAGACTTTCGATGGTTAAGCAGTCGTGTGGTCAGCGATATCAAGAGGAAATCGGTTGTGGTGGGGCCGTGCCCCATTGGCGTGGCATTTGTTTCGCAGCGGTTCTCGCTGGCTTACTCAGCCTAGCGGGATGCGGTCGGCCGACTGCTGACTACTCGACACTTGGCCTCGTTGATGTGTCCGGGGCTGTGACGATGGCCGGGACCCCGCTTGCGGGTGTGACGGTTGTTTTTGAGGCGGAAAACGGCCAGTTTTCCTCTGGAGTCACTGATTCCGCTGGCCGTTACGTCTTGCGCGTCGATTCTGATAAGGCTGGCGTCACGCCGGGCGAGAAGGTTGTCCGCGTCACGAGCCGGGGGCTGTCAGAGGACTGGGGTGAAGAGGCTGAGAGTGAGGAGAGCGGTGGGCCACCACCTGAAAAAATCCCCGCTCGCTATAACCGCAATAGTAAGCTGCGGATCGTGGTCCCGAGCGATCAATACGACATTGAGCTCACTGAGACTACTGGGAGCTAATTGCTTGTAGTCGTTTTCTTCGGCAGAGCAAATGGCAGGACAGTTAACGGCATTTTCACAGTGCGTGGTTGTGGTTGGGAGCGGGCGAGCATTTGGACTGCTTCCATTCCGCAGCTCAATCACCCCTCGTATGATCCGGGGGCCCAAAAACCCTTGAGAAACAAGATTTTCTGACGGGATCTCGTCTCCGTTAGAACAGCGGGCCAGTTCGCCAAAAAGCCGCCAAGTGAATGCTTTTGGCCGCCCCCTGGCGGGTGCGGTTGGGCTTGCGGCCAACCGGCAACTCAATGCCAGCTTCACCGAGCCATGCTTGCGAACCTCCTGGGGTGCGGGTGCGTACCACCCAAGAGAGGCCCGTCCATGAAGATTGCCAAAATACGTGCCGTTCGACCGGGCATGTCGCTGGTGGAACTGCTGGTAACAGTCGCCGTCATCGCCGTTCTCGTTGGCCTGCTTCTACCCACGATTCAGCAGGTCCGAGAGTCGGCTCGGCGGATGAGTTGCACCAACAATCTCAAACAGATTGGCCTGGGGGTGGCAAGCTTCACCAATATCTGGAAAGAGCGGTTTCCGCCCGGCCAGTACAAGAATTCAAACCATCCGACGATTTCCTGGAGTGCGTTCTTACTCGACTTTATGGAGCAGTCAGAAATTTCACCAACCTGGGCCCACGTTGTGGATGCGACGCAACCAGCGACCGCCACGAAACTTTTTCTGACCCAACGACTCAATACACCCGTCAATCAAAAGGCAACCGCGACAAAAATTCCCTCGTATCTTTGCCCCAGTGTTTCTCGTGAGCACGAATCAAGGGACAACGATCGAATTATCGACCTCAACGCAGACGGGTTCCTTGATCCGACTGACTGTGAGGGGTTTGCCTGTATTGACTACGGCGGCAATGCAGGCGCGAACTGGTCGTACACGGCCTGGTCACGTTATCGGCTCCCGGAGGGCACCGGCATGTACCCAGAAAAGAACGGGGTCTTATTGAATGACAGCGGTAGGGGATTGTCGGCTGGAGTGCCAATGCGGTTGATAACGGACGGGCTCTCCAAAACAGTGGCGGTCTTCGAACTCTCAGGGAGAGGTGTTGTCGGAAGTGACCGTCGCGGTCTGTGGGCGTCAGGATTAAATGCTTGTGCAATCGGCCCCCGGGCCAAGCCCTCAGATGCACCGATTATAAACCCCACGACCGAGTATGCTTGGAATCATAATCACTATGAATCACCACTCTTTTCCGACCATCCAGATGGAGCGCAAGTTCTCCTCTGTGACGGGTCGGTTCACTTCCTCAGTGAGCACACGGCTGAAGCCGTTGTTCTAGGCCTCGCATCACGGAACTGTGGTGAACTTGTCAGCCCGGGGGCCTGATTTTGACCTGCTTGCAGGGCGGAAATTTCAGTCGAGAGCCGATCGCAGACCACTCATTGCGATGGGCCTGACGCATGCGGAAAAATGTCTGACTTCTGCTCTAGAGCAAGCTTATTTCCACGACGGCTTCAATCGCTTCTGGCACATTCGTTTTCGCTGACGGTCAACGTTTGAGGCGTCGCAGATGTCAGCCGCGGGGGAGAGATCCATCTGGGGCACGGCCACGCCGCGACGGCTGGGTAACTCGTCTGTCGGGGGCACGTCTCAGCGAGGCGCTTCGTCCACGTCGTTCGGAGAAGCTTGGGTCGGGCTTGCCGCGAAGGTAGCGGGGGATGAAGGGGTACGTGTCGGTCAAAACGTAGTAGTAGATGCCGTCCGGATATTCTGGTGTGACTCCATGACGGCCGTTGCACTGATCGAGGTCGCCCGCGTTTTCAACGAATTCGAAGTCCTGCGTGAACGTGCCGTCATATTTGCCGCCCGGGCCACCGTCGTTGCCG
>Ga0209986_10003413_pt1 | contig 13935 bp, 8 predicted proteins | sample BlataG_FD_183168 | JGI IMG/M metagenome (GOLD analysis project Ga0209986, IMG submission 183168) | Deep subsurface microbial communities from Black Sea to uncover new lineages of life (NeLLi) - Black_00105 metaG (SPAdes) (version 2) | ecosystem: Environmental > Aquatic > Marine > Oceanic >...
CCGTCGTGGGGGTAGGTCAACCAGTCGGCGGGCACCGCCGACCCGGAACTGCGGGTGCCGTCGGGCAGTACCCGATCGGTGAATCCTGACGGCTGAACAGGAACATCCGGAGCCTCGGCCGGCACCGTCTCGGTGACGGTCTGCTCGACCGGATTGTCGGCCCGCTGGTTGCGGTCGGCCAGCACGATCAGGATGGCGCTGATGATGGCCAGCGCGCCCAGTACCCCGGCGGCCCACAGCAGCGCCCGCTGACCGGACGAGAAGGTGCCTCGGGCCGGCGGCGGACTCCGATGTCCGGCGGTGCTGCGCGGCCGGCCGGCGGTGGCGGCCCGGGCGGCCTCGACCGCCGCGCGTGGCGGGCCGGGGATCGCGGCCGGGGTCGCCTTGATGGTGGGTGCTGAATTCGGCCGCGGCGGGCGCCGGCCCGAGCGCACCGCGGCGACCGCGTCGGCGAACTGACCGCCGCTGCGGTAGCGCACGCCGGGGTTCTTCACCAGGGTGATCTCGATGAGTTCGCGGACGTTGGGCGGAAGGTCCGGCGGCAGCGGCGCGGGGGTTTCCTTGATGTGCTTCATTGCAACGGTGAGCGCGCCCTCTCCGGCGAACGGGCGTTTACCCGAAACCGCTTCGTAGCCAACGACACCCAGCGAGTACACGTCGCTGGCCGCGGTGGCGTCCTGGCCGAGCGCCTGCTCCGGGGCGATGTACTGCGCGGTCCCCATGACCATGCCGGTCTGGGTGACCGGGGCGGCGTCGACCGCCTTGGCGATGCCGAAATCGGTCAGCTTCACCTGGCCGGTCGGGGTGATCAGGATGTTGCCGGGCTTGACGTCACGATGCACCAGGCCGGCAGCGTGGGCCACCTGCAACGCCCGCCCGGTCTGCTCGAGCATGTCCAGGGCGTGCCGGAGCGAGAGCCGGCCGGTGCGTTTGATCACCGAGTTCAGCGGTTCGCCGTTGACCAGTTCCATCACCAGGTAGGCGGTCCGGCCTTCGCCGTCCATATCGGTCTCGCCGTAGTCGTGCACGGCGGCGATCCCGGGATGGTTGAGCATGGCGACGGTGCGGGCCTCGGTGCGGAAGCGCTCGATGAACTCCGGGTCCGAGGAGAACTCCTGCTTGAGCACCTTGACGGCGACCCGGCGGCCCAGGCGGCTGTCGACGGCCTCCCACACCTGGCCCATACCGCCGGTCGCGATCAGCCGCTGGAGCCGGTAACGCCCGGACAGCGTGACCCCGACGCGGGGGCTCACTGCTTGCCTCGCTGTGCTCGGCTGCGGGGGCTCACTGCTTGCCTCGCTGTGCTCGGCTGCGGGGGCTCATGACGCCCCCTGCAGCGCCGCCGCAATGGTGGCCCGGCCAATCGGCGCGGCCAGCGCGCCGCCGGTCGCCGACAACCGGTCGCCTCCGTTCTCGACCAGGACCGCGACCGCGACCTTGGGGTTCTGCGCTGGGGCGAACGCGATGTACCAGGCATGCGGCGGGGTGTTTCGCGGATCGGTGCCGTGCTCGGCGGTGCCGGTCTTGGAGGCTATCTGCACGCCGGGAATCGCCCCGTCCTGCTGGGTGAATTTTTCAGCACCGATCATCAAATCAGTTAGCTTAGCGGCGACCTGCGCGGAGACCGCACGCCGCTGCTCCTGCGGCGCGGTGGAGCTGATATCGGAGAGGTCCGGGCCTTCGAGGTGGTCGACAAGATACGGCTGCATCGCCACACCGCGGTTGGCGATCGTCGCTGCCACCATGGCGTTCTGCAGCGGGGTCACCGCGACATCCTTCTGGCCCATACTCGACATGCCGACGGCGGCCGCATCGGGCATCGGGCCGACGGTGGACTCCACGACCTGCAGCGGGATCGCCGCGGGCGGATTGTCGAAACCGAACGCGTCGGCGGTGCTGCGCAGTGCCTCGGCGCCGATGCGGATGCCGAGCTGCACGAACGCGGTGTTGCACGACCGCTCGAAAGCCTCCCGGAGCGGCGCCGTCGGGGCTTCGCCGCACGGGGCGCCGCCGTAGTTCTCCAGGGTGGCGGTGCTGTTCGGCAACGGAATCTTCGGGGCGGCCGTCAGCGGCTCGTTCTCGCTCATCCCGGCCTGCAGCGCGGCCGCGGTGGTGATCACCTTGAATGTCGACCCGGGCGGGTAGCGCTCGGAGATGGCGCGGTTGGTCAGCGGGGAGGCCGGGTCGTCACGCAACCGCTCCCAGGCCAGGCCCTGCTCGTCGGCGTCGTGGGCGGCCAGCAGGTTGGGGTCGTAGGACGGCGCGGACACCATGCCCAGAACCTTTCCGGTCGACGGCTCCAACGCCACCACGGAGCCCTTGCAGCCACCGTCGCAGCCCTGTGCCATGGCCTCCCAGGCAGCCTGCTGCACCCGTGGGAGCAGGGTGGTGTCGACGTTGCCACCGCGAGGGTCGCGGCCGGTGAAGAAGTCGGCAAGCCGCTTGCCGAACAACCGCTCGTCGGAGCCGTTGAGGATCGGGTCCTCGGCACGCTCCAGGCCGGTGCTGGAGAATCGCAGCGAGTAGAAGCCGGTGACCGGCGCGTACGCGAACGGATCCGGATACACCCGCAGGAACCGGTAGTGGCCGCTGGTCGACACCGAATAGGCCAGCAGCTGGCCGCTGGCGGTGATCTGGCCGCGCTGGCGGGAGTACTCGTCGAGCAGCACCCGCTGGTTGCGCGGGTCCGAGCGCAACCCGTCGGCCCGGAACACCTGGGTGATGGTGGCGTTGATGAGCAGCAGCACGACCAACGCCATCACCATCATCGAAACGCGTCGCAGCGAGGTGTTCATGACCGGCTGATCACCTCGGTACGGGCTGCCGCGATGGGGGTGTGCTGGCTGGTGCGGATGGGCCGGCGCGCGGCGTGCGAGATCCGGACCAGAATGGCCAGCAGAAGGTAGTTGGCCACCAGGGATGAGCCGCCGTAGGACATCCACGGTGTGGTGAGGCCGGTGAGCGGGATGAGCCCGGTGACCCCGCCCACGACGATGAACAGCTGAATGCCCAGTGTCGAGGCGAGGCCGGCGGCCAGCAGTTTGCCGAAGCTGTCACGCACCGCGATCGCCGTGCGCAGGCCCCGCACGATCACGATCGTGTAGAGCAGCAGGACTCCGGCCAGCCCGACCAGACCGAGTTCCTCGCCGACGACGGCCATGATGAAGTCGGTGGACGCCGCCGGGACGGTGCCGGGCTGACCGTTGCCCAGTCCGGTGCCGAACACTCCGCCGGTGGCGAAGCTGAACTGCGCCTGCACCATCTGGTATCCGGCACCCTCGGGGTCGGCGAACGGGTCCATCCAGGTCTGCACCCGTTCGCGGACGTGGCTGAACAGGTGATAGGCCATCACCGAACCGGCGGCGAACAGGCTCAGCCCGATCACCACCCAACTCAACCGTTCGGTGGCGATGTAGACCATCACCAGGAACGAGGCGTAGAGCAGCAGCGAGGTGCCGAGATCCTTCTCGAAGACCATGACGCCCACCGAGATGATCCAGGCGGCCAGCAGGGGCGCCAGGTCCCGCGGGCGGGGCAGGTCCATTCCCAGGAAGTGCTTTCCCGCGCTGGTGAACAGATTGCGCTTGGCGACCAGCACCCCGGCGAAGAAAATCAGCAGCAGGATCTTGGAGAACTCCGCCGGCTGAATACTGAAGCCGGGCAATCGAATCCAGATCTTCGCGCCGTTGGTTTCGGACAGGCTGGCCGGCAGCAGGGCCGGAATGGCGAGCAGCACCAGCCCGACTGCCCCGCAGATGTAGTCATAGCGGGCCAACTGCCGGTGGTCCTTGAGATAGATCACCACCAGGGAGAAGCCGGCGACCCCGACCAGCGTCCACAGCATCTGCTGCTCGGCGCTCGGACCGCCCTCGGATGAGCCGGGCACCAGATCCAACCGGTGGATGAGCACCAGTCCCAGGCCGTTGAGGAAGGCGACGACCGGCAACAGCAGCGGGTCGGCGAAGGGTGCGAACCGGCGGATGGCCAGATGGGCGCAGACGAACAGGGTCAGGAATGCCAGCGTGTAGCTGAGCAGATCCCATCGGATGCCCTGCTCCTGGTTGGCCTCGACGATCAGCAGGGCCACCCCGGTGATGAGGGTCGCGAAACACAGCAGCGCCAGTTCGGCATTGCGCCGCGTCGGCAAGGGAGGGGTGATCCGCACCGGCGACTGCGGTGCCGTACTCATGCGCGATCCGCCTGCGCTTCTCGCTGGGCTGCCCTCACGCCGCGGCCCGGCAGTCGGTGCCCGGCGTCTGCTGCGGGGCGGGAAGCGCTGTTGTCCGAGCAGGTTTGGGGGCTGCCGAGGTCGGTGACGAGGACGGCGCCGCGGATGCGGTCGGGGACGCCGCGGAGGATGTCGTTGGCCCGGCGGGTGCGCCGGATCCGCTGTGCACCCCGGCCGAGGGGGTGGTCTTTGGTGCGGGCGTGGGCGCGCACAGCGGCAGCAGGGAGCCCTGGGCCAGTTGGCGGAGTTGGCCGATCGCCTCATCGAGACTGCCGGCCGGCAGGCCCGCCGAGACCTGGGCCCGCTCGGAGGGCCGAAGATCCTGAAGCCGCATCAACTCGCAGCCGAGTTCAGCGTCCTGCTGGCCGTAGCTGATCTGGGAAAGTTCGCCACGCTCGTTGACGCAGCCGAGCAGGTACGGCTGCTGCAGTCGCACACCCAGGATCGAGCCTTGGATTCCGCGCATGATCGCGACGGTCTCGCCGTCGGCGCTGACGTAGTAGTAACTGCGGATGATCTTCGACCCGACACCCAGCCCGGCCAGGGCCAGCAGCGCCACCAGGGCGGCGGCCAGGAACATCCGTTTGCGGGATTTCGGTGCCGGAGGCGGGTCCGGCTCCGGGGCAACCGGCTTCACGACGGGCGTGCGGGGCGCGATCGCGGCGGCCCGGCCCGCGGAGGTGTTGGGCGGGGCGATGTGGTGATCGTCATCCCCGGAGACCGCGCCGGCGAGGATGGGCTGGGTCTGGCCCGCGTAGTCGTGGTCGACGACGTCGGCCACCACGACGGTGACATTGTCCGGACCCCCGCCGCGGAGAGCCAGTTCGATGAGACGGTCGGCGCTGGCGGCCACATCGGGGATCTTCAGCGCCTCCAGAATGGTCTCTTGACTGACCGGGTCGGACAGGCCGTCCGAGCACAGCAGATACCGGTCGCCCTCGCGGGCCTCACGCATGATCAGCGTCGGCTCCACCTCGTGCCCGGTCAGCGCGCGCATGATCAGTGAGCGCTGCGGGTGGCTGTGGGCCTCCTCGGCGGTGATTCGGCCCTCATCGACGAGGGTCTGGACGAAGGTGTCGTCCTTGGTGATCTGGGCGAGTTCGCCGTCACGCAGCAGGTAGCCGCGGGAGTCGCCGATATGGACCATGCCGAGCCGGTCACCGGCGAACAGGATCGCGGTGAGGGTGGTGCCCATGCCGTCGAGGTCAGGATTCAGTTCGACCTGATCAGCGATCGCCGAATTGCCCTCGTGAACCGCATTTTCCAGTTTGCCGAGCAGATCGCCGCCGGGTTCGTCGTCATCGAGATGGGCTAGTGCGGCGATTATCAACTGGGAGGCCACCTCCCCCGCGGCATGTCCCCCCATGCCGTCGGCGAGTGCCAACAGCCGCGCTCCGGCGTAGACCGAGTCCTCGTTGTTGGCGCGGACCAGTCCGCGGTCGCTGCGGGCGGCGTAACGCAGGGCCAGGGTCACGGGCGCAACTCGATCACCGTCTTGCCGACGTGCACCGGGGTGCCGATCGGAACCCGGACGGCGGTGGTGACCTTCGACCGGTCCAGGTAGGTGCCGTTGGTGGATCCGAGATCCTCGACGAACCAGTCCGACCCGCGCGGCGACAGCCGGGCGTGGCGGGTGGAGGCGTAGTCGTCGGTGAGCACCAGGGTCGAGTCATCGGCGCGGCCGAGTACGACGGGCTGGGAGCCGAGGCTGATCTTGGTGCCGGCCAGCGCACCCTCGGTGACCACCAGGTAGCGGGCGGCGGTCCGGTTCTGCCGTGCCGGGGATCGTCCGCCCCGCAGCGCCAAGCCGCGGCGCACCATCACCGCACCGGTGGGTGCGTAGATGTCGGTGCGCAGCACCCGCAGCACCGACCAGATGAACAACCACAACAGCAGCAGAAACCCCGCGCGCGTCAGCTGCAGAACTAATCCCTGCATACGGCGGCCCTCCGAACTCCTGTCGTCCACGCGGCCGACTTCGGCAACGTCACAGGATACTGGGACGCCGGTCCGCGCGAGGGCGAAGCCGCCGGGCCCAGCACCACATGTTCCCCGAGCGGCCCCAGTCCCGGTCTCAGTGGACGCGAACGACGATCTCGGAGTGCCCGACCCGGATGACGTCGCCGTCGGCGAGCTGCCACTCCTGGACAGGTGCATTGTTGACCGTCGTCCCATTGGTCGAATTCAGATCCTGCAGCAGCGCAACCTGGCCGTCCCACCGGATCTCGACATGGCGCCGGGAGACCCCGGTGTCGGGCAACCGGAACTGCGCGTCCTGTCCGCGTCCGATCACGTTCGCGCCCTCGCGCAGCTGATAGGTCCGGCCGCTGCCGTCATCGAGTTGCAGGGTGACGGCCTGGCCGGCGGCCGGGTATTCCCCCGGGGCCGGTGCTGCCGGCGGGGTGTAGCCGCTATAGCCGCCCTGCGGCGCCGCGTGCTGGCCTGCCTGCTGACCGTATTCGTAGTCCGGGGTGGCCGGCGCGGCAGGAGGCGGGTAGCCGGCCTGCTCGTAGCGTCCGTAGTCAGGCTGGCCGTAGTCCGGCCTGCCCTGGGGGGCGCCATAGCCGGGCTGCGGGTAGCCGGCAGGCGGGTAGCCGGGCTGGGGCTCGGGACGGCCGTAGCCGGGCTCCTCATGCCGGCCCGGGGCCGGCCGCCCGTAGTCGTAGTCGCCGGCCGGCGGCCCGTACCCGGGCGGGGGACCGTACTGCGGCTGGGCACCCGGCGGCGGACCGTAGCCCGCCGGCGCCGGCCGGTAGCCCTGCTCGTAGCCCTGGCCGTACCCGGCGGGAGGCTGCGGCTGGTAGCCGTAGCCCGGTTCGGGGTAGCCGCCCTGCTCGGGGTAGCCCTGCCGGGGCGGGTAGCCGCCCTGCTCGTAGGTGGGCGCGTAGCTCTGCTCCGGCGGGTACGGGGGCCGCTGCGGCTCCGGCGCGCCCGCTCGAGGATCCTCCTGGGACCGGCCGTGCTGCTCGTCGTAGTACTCGTCGCCGGGGCGGCCCTGGCTGCGGTAGCTCGGGTTGTCGGTCATCGCTGGCACTCCTGGTTCTGCGGTGTACGCATGGGTCGATTCTGCTGGGCCGGGTGCGGAAGCAGACGGGCGGGGGTAGGCGTCGGGGTTGACGACCGCTCGGGCGCGGTATTGGCCGGTGTGCAGGCCGTCGGCCTGCTCGAACCGGACGACCACCTCACCGTAGGTCTGCCAGCCCTGCTCTTGAATGTAGTGCGCCAGGTGCTTGGCGAAGGTATCGGCGGTGAGATCCCGATCGGCGCTCACCTTCTCGAAGTCCGACCCACTGAGGGTAATGACGTAGTCGTTGGGAGCCAAGAATCGCTCGCCCGGGAGCGTCCGGACGCCGTCGGAAGCCTCCCGCCGCAACAGCGACTCGACCTCCGCCGGCACGATCGAACCGCCGAAGACCCGGGCGAACGCATCACCCACGCTGTCCTCGAGCTTGCGCTCGATGCGTTGAACCAGACCCTTCTGGTTACCCATCGGCCCGCCTACCTCGATTGCGCCCGCAGTGCGCCAGGCTGCACCGTTTTCCCCATGGTATCGGCCGAGGGCGCCCAACTGCCGGTAGGACACCGCCGTGAATCGTATCGGCCCAGTTCAAGGGGGGTTACCGGGTGTCCGGGCCATGCCCCTGGGCCGCTGAACTGGGTTGGGAACCGACCACGCCGTCGTGATAGGCTCCCCCGGTCGTTTTGGGCGAGTGGCGGAATGGCAGACGCGCTGGCTTCAGGTGCCAGTGTCCTTCGGGACGTGGGGGTTCAAGTCCCCCTTCGCCCACGTAGAGCGGTTCCACGAATAAAGAGCACTTAGGTCACGAACTCGAAAGAGGTCGTGACCTTTGTGTTTGTGCGGGTGGGTCGGACTCCGCGCGCCGAAATCGAGACGAGGGGACTTCGTCGGCGAAGTCCCCTCTGTGGGTCGGTTCGGATGCTGAGCTGTCGCGAGAACCTCATCGCGGCCTGCCGCACATCATGCCCGCGGGATTCGGTCGATCGGCGCCCGTGCACCCGGCCGGGTAATCGCGAGCCAGGCCAATGCGCCGTCATCGACGGTGTCAAGCCTCCAGAATTCCCAACCCCTGACTGGCACTGAACGCCCCTTCATCCCTGCGTCGGGGCAGCTAGGTGCGTGGGGCGGATGCGGCGGATGCGGTCCTCAACGAACTTCTGCTCTGGATGATCCCCACGTGCGTGGGGCGGATTAGGCGTACACCACCGAATCCCGGTACAGGTGCGGGATGATCCCCACGTGCGGGGGGCGGTTGCTTCGTGAGCTCGGCCTTTCTTGGCCAATTCGCGTGTTTTCATTCATTTCAGTTGTCGAAGAACAGGACTATTCATCACCGGGTGCATTTGTCCGACAAAAGATCCCGGAGGTTTCGCGACGCAGCTGCTGAGGTGCTAGAACTGAACTTCGACTATTCCATCGGAAGAAGACCGATATGTCGTTGAAAAACGTTCCTCGGCTTGGCGCCGCAGGTTTTCTGGTGAGCGCGTTCCTGGCTGGTCCAGCCGGCGTAGTGGCTAGTGCGGACACCACGCGGGAGGCCAGCGGTCGCTCCGAATCGGAGGCCTCTGAATCGCGATCCGCGGACTCTGGCACTTCGGACTTGGGTGCCTCGGACTCGGGTGCCTTGGACACGGGCGCCTCAGGCGCTCCCGGTTCCCCGGTGGCCACCGCGCGGGGCGGCCGTGAGGCGATGAGGTCCGGGGTGGTTGACCGGGCCGCGCACGCTTCGGCGGGCACCCCGGGCCGAGCCGGTAAGGGCGCGCTTCGTCTCTCGGTGGTGCCTACCGCCCCCGAACGTTCCGCCCGGGTGCGGCTCGGCCGGACTGAGGCCGGATCAGTCGATGTGGTCACTTCTCGGGGAGATTCCGTACCGGTCCCCGCGGCGGCGGTCGCGGCGACCGTGGCCGTTGCGGGCCGACAGGGTGGCGCTGAAGTTCCGTCCCGTGTTGTCGGGGTCGATCAGGCAGTGCCGGCGCTCGCGGCGGGGCCGTTCGGTGCGGTCGTGGCGCAGTTCGAGGCGCTGGCTGCCGGCCCTGTGGCGCCGGCAGCACCGGCGCCCGCTGCTGCGGCCGCAGTAAGTCCTGCGGGAGTGGTTACGACGGTGCTGGCGTCGGTCAACAACGCGGTGGCGGGATTCTTCGACGCGGTGTCGCGCTGGCTGGGCGGTTTCACCGAGTGGCTCTCGGGGGCACTGCTGTTGGTGCGGCGAACCTTGTTCAACCAGTCGCCGACCGTCAGTCCGGTGCAGCAGTGGAGCGACGGACAACTCTTGGGGGATCTGCGGGCCGCCGACCCCGAGGGGGAGGAACTCCGCTACTCGGTTCTGGTTGCGCCACAGTACGGAACGTTGGATCTGAGCCAGGACGGTCTTTACACCTACAGCCCCCACGCCACCTCCGGTGCCGACAGCGACGCCGAGAACGGTGCTGCGATGGACGACTCGTTCGTGCTGGCGGTGACCGATTCGCGCGGTGGCGGGCGCAATCTCATCAAGCCGGCCGACACCGGCACGACCACCATCGCGTTGGCCCTGCAGAACCTGTCGGGTGCCGATGCGGGTGCCGTTGGCTCGGTGCCGCAGTGTGTGACGGCCAAGGACTGCTCGGGCGAGGATCTGGCGGGAGTGAAACTGGCCGGCCAAAATCTCGCGACCGTCAAGTTCGTCGGCACGGACCTGACCTTCGCAGTGTTGGACAACGCCAACCTGCGGTCCGCGGATCTGACCGGAGCGGATCTCACCGGGGTCAAACTGGCCGGTGCAGATCTGACCAGGGCGGCCCTGCCCGCAGCGAAACTGGTGGGCACGGATTTAAGCGGCACGGTACTGATCGGAACCAATCTCTCCGGCGCGGTTCTGACCGGGGTGGACTTCACCGACAAGGATTTGACCGGAACGACACTGACCGGCGCGATTCTGACCGGGGCAGACCTGGCCGGGCAGGACCTCGCCGGTAAGGATCTGACCGGAACCACGTTCACCGGCGCGAATCTGACCGGCGTGACTCTCACCGGGGCTGACCTGACCGATGCGAGCCTGTTCGGTGCCCGGTTGGACCAGGCCATCGGCCTGGTCACCGCGACGCTGACGGGTACGAATCTGTCCGGTCTGGACCTGTCGGGTCTGGACCTGTCGGGTAAGGATCTGACCGGGACGAACCTCTCCGGGTCCAACCTGGCCAACGCGAACCTGACCGGGGCGGCGCTGACGACCGCGGATCTCAGGCGTGCGGTGCTGGGTGGCGCGGATCTGACCCGGGCGACGCTCAAGGATGCGACTCTGACCGGCGTCAAGGGGTTGGCTGCCGCGACTCTGACCTACGCCGATCTCACCGGCCAGGACTTGTCGAACTCCGCGTTCACTGACCGGGATCTGACCGGAGCGATTCTGGCCGGCGCGATTCTGACCGGGGCGGATCTGTCCGGCGCAACCCTGACCGATGCGACTCTGACCGACGCCGATCTGACCGGCGCGAGGCTTGCCGGAGCCACACTCACCGGGGCGAACCTGGTCGGTGCACTTCTGGCGAATGTCAGCGACGCCGATTTGCGCAGCGCGAATCTGAGCAAGGCGAATCTGTCTGGACAGCAACTCGGCGGCCGTGATCTGACCGGCGCCGATCTACGCGGTGCCGATCTGAGCAATGCTGCTCTGGGAGCGGCGAACCTCACCGGAGCCGACCTTTTGGGTGCTGACCTCAATGGCGCGGCACTGGCTTCGGCGAATTTGAGCACCGCCGACCTCACCATGGCAGATCTGACTCGGGCGAATCTCTCTGGCGCGGTCCTGACCGGAGCCACGCTCACCGATTCGGTGGGCCTGGTGACCGCGACCCTGACTGGGACAGATCTCACCGGACAGGACCTCACTCGCTACGGATTCGCCGGACTGGATCTGAGCAGGACGATCCTTGTCGATGCCGACCTCAGCGGTGTCAATCTGAGTGGGGCGAATCTGACCGACGCCACCCTGACCGGAGCCGACCTCACCGGGGCCGACCTCACCCGGGCAAAGCTCAACGGTGCCAACCTGACTCGCGCCGACCTGCGCAACGCCGACTACGCGAACGCCATCTTGAGCGGAGCGGTGTGGAGCAGCACGGTCTGCACGGACGGCGTGACCAAGAATTCCAACTGCCGGGGCTCGCTCATCGGCGGCCAGTCGCTCCAGGTCGACGGCGTGCTGACCTCCCCGAATCTGGTGTTCAGCCTGACTCTGCAGGGGGACGGGAATCTGGTGCTCTACCAGTACTACCCGGAGAGCGGCCGGCGGATCGCCCGGTGGTCCAGCAAGACAGCCGGCAGGGCTGTGACTGAGGCCCGCCTTCAAGCCGAGGACGGCAACTTCGTGATTTACAACAACGACGATCCGGTTTGGGACACCAAGACCAGCGGGGTGGGTCCCCTGGTGTTGTCTGTCACGGATGAGGGCTTCTTGGTGCTCTCTGATCGGAACGGTGTTCTTTGGTTTGAGAGAAGCATGCCCTCGGGTCTGGTTTCGGTCTGATCGACGGGGCCGGTGACGTCGAGGATCGCCACCGAGAACTCCGCGCTGTCGCGGTCGACGCTGCGTAACACCCTTTCGACGCCGGCGAACATCAGGTCGCCATGTGCCGGTCGAACAAGGACGGCGGCCGCCGCTGCCCGGGCTGCGGCGGATTCAAGGCTGCCGCGAAAGCCAACGGCAACCGTCGGATGGGCCGGGTGGCCCGTAAGAAAGTCGTCGACCAGAGGCTCAGCCGCCGGTGATCAGCAGCACTTGGGTTTGGCGAGGTGACCGGTCAGGTCGTGATGCTCGGTGGGATCGACGGCTTTGACGGCGTCGACGTAAGCGTCGATGTCCACCTTCTTGCCGCCCACCCAGGTGCCGAGCACCTTGACCTGGTCGACGATCTCGTCGACCGCGACGGTGTAGATGTCGGCTGAAACCTCGACCAGGTCGGCGTACTTTCCGACCGCCAGGGATCCGATTTCGTGGTCCCGGCGGAGTTGGTAGGCGCCGTTGATGGTGATGGCCTTGAGCGCATCGTCGAGGGTGACCGCCTGATCGGCCCCGTGCACCGATCCGTTGATCGTCTTGCGGGTCACGGTCTGCTGGACGTTGAGCAGTTGATTGGGCGGGGAGACCGATCCGTCGTTGTGGTAGCTCGGCCGCACCCCCGCCTCGAAGGCGTCGCGGATCCGCTGCCACTGCGCACCGTAGGCGGAGTCGAACATCACCCCGTCGAGCAGGTCGCCCCAGTAGATGTATTGGAAGGGGCTCATCGAGCAGGTGACACCGAGGGCCGCGGCCCGGTCGAACTGGTCGCGTCGGGCCGCCCCGAGATGTTCGACGCGCCAGCGGTGATCCGAGCCGAGCAGGTTGAATTTCGCCAGTGCGCGGGCGTAGGCGTCGAGGACGACGTCGAAGCCGACGTCGCCGTTGCAGTGGAAGGCGATCTGGTAGCCGGTAGGGACCAGGGTGTCGAGAACCTCGTCGAGTTGGGCGCGGGTGTAGTTCATCTGTGACTCGCCGCGCGGGCCGAGTTCGATCTCGGCGGTGCGGGTGGTCGGATTGTCCAGGTACTCAAAGGAAATCGCGACGTTGCCGAGCCAGGGCGATCCGTCGGCCCACAGTTTGATACCGACCTTGGAGACCAGTTCGGGGTGGGGGAAGGTGATGTCGGCGGCGGCGTCGGCCTCGATCGACATGTGGTAGAGGTGCAGTCGCACCGGACAACCCGGCACCGACGCCAGTGCCGCGTAGGCCTGGTACTGGCCGGAGTTGTAGGTGTGCTCGGAGGTCGCGGTGACCCCGCACTGGGCCATCAGCTTGTAGAACAGGGCGCCGGAGTGCAGGGGGTGCGGGATCGCTTTGGGCATCAGGGCGCCGACCACGATCATCAAGGCTCCCGACTCGAAGGCGGTGCCGTTGCTTCTCACCCCGTCGGCCTCACGCCCGAAGCTGCCGCCGACCGGGTCCGCCGGGGCCTTGCCGTCGGGCCAGCCCATGAGTGTGATTGCCGCACTGTTGAAATAGATTCCGTGGCCGGAGTTGTCGATGACGACCACAGGCCGGGTCGGGAAAATCGGGTCCAGGACATCGCGGGTGGGTAGCGGTGCCTGCTGGAGCAGGCGATCCACCCCGTTGAACACCAACACCTGATCGGGCGGATGGGTTTTGTCGGCCTTGGCCATGATCTCTTTGACCGCATCCCAGGTCGGCACACCGACGTTGGGCGAGACCCAGTAGGCCGGTTCCTGGGTGGCCATGCCCGACAGCAACGGGTGGCTGTGCGGTTCAACGAAGCCCGGCATCAACACCGTCTCCCCCAGCTCGGTCACCGCCACTCCGGGGGCGGCGGCCTGGACCTCTGCCATCGACCCGATCGCGGTGATCCTCCCGGTGGTCGAATCGAATGCGATCGCCCGCGCCCGGGGGCGGGCGGTGTCCATCGTGATGATCGTTGCGGCTTTGAGGATCGTGTCAGCTGGCATGGCTCCTTTTTTATCAGCAATGGAGGGGAAGACACCGATCACGGTCGTGCCCCCGGGCTCCGGCTCGAGCACGACCCCCACCAGGCCAGCGTGAACCCGTTGTCCCCGCTGACGCAGTTCGCCGCAGCTCTAGGCGTCTGTATTTTCGAACGGATTCCCGGGAACGTGGTCGCATCCGATGGTGCCGTCCGGCCCGATCCCACATCCATACTGC
>Ga0209986_10003414_pt1 | contig 13926 bp, 19 predicted proteins | sample BlataG_FD_183168 | JGI IMG/M metagenome (GOLD analysis project Ga0209986, IMG submission 183168) | Deep subsurface microbial communities from Black Sea to uncover new lineages of life (NeLLi) - Black_00105 metaG (SPAdes) (version 2) | ecosystem: Environmental > Aquatic > Marine > Oceanic >...
AGACACAGGATTTAATAGTAAGGTATTTAAATTCAAGACGTAAAATAGTAATGGGCAGGAGGGGCAATTATTACTCTTCTATTCACCACCTCCCACGAGTCCCTCCTACCCAATTTTTGAGATAAAACCAAAAGCTTTTTATATCGAGAACCGATATCATGATCTGATATCATGTTAAGAGAGATATTTCTCGGTTTTATGAAGGTGCATATACTGTATCATACCAGTAAAGATCCTGTTTACGGCGTGTGGATAATGAAAGAACTTGAAAGACACGGATATACTGTAAGTCCCGGAACAATATATCCTACATTGAATTTTATGGAGAAAGAAGGACTGCTATCGTCATATAAAATAGTTGTCAATGGAAAAATGAGAAAATATTATAAAATTACTGAAAAAGGTAAGAATATGCTTGATGAGGCAAGAGAAAAAATAAAGGAGCTTTCAGGGGAGGTATTATGAGTATCAAAGATAGTTTCATGAAAGGGATAACGCTTAACGTCATTATTCTTGGATTTGTCTCCCTTTTCACAGACCTTTCCAGTCAGATGGTTTTTCCTCTGATACCTCTTTTCCTGGTAAACGTTCTCGGTGCCGGTGGTGTGGTAGTTGGATTAGTTGAAGGTGCTGCGGAGACGACCGCCAGTCTTTTAAAAGTCTTTTCAGGATACTGGTCTGACAAGATCGAAAAAAGAAAACCTTTTGTACTCATAGGATACGGGATCTCCAGTTTAACGAAACCACTGTTTGCATTTTCATACATGTGGCAGAGTGTTCTGGGGATCAGGATAGCTGAAAGGGTGGGGAAAGGTATCAGAACAGCCCCGAGAGATGTGATCGTCGCACAGTCCTGCGATGCAGACGTCAGGGGAAAAGCGTACGGCATTCATAGATTCATGGACGGCATAGGCTCAATTTTTGGAGCTGTCCTGGCTTTTCTGCTCCTTCCTTTATTCGGATTCAGAAAAGTCTTCTTGTTAGCCTTTATACCTTCAATAATAGCAGTATTATTTATATCATTTGTAAAGGAAGAAAAACGTAAGCGTTCTACGAAGTCTAAATCCCTTAAAGTAAGTTTCAAATCTCTTACGCCGCAGTTGAAATATTTTATTTGTGTTGCCACTATATTTGCGCTGGGAAACTTTGGGTATGCTTTTTTGCTGCTCCGTGCAATTAATTTGGGTTTAGACTCTCAGACAGCAATTCTTTTATATATAATTTATTATATATCCTACTCCATTTTTATAATCCCCGCAGGAATATTCTCTGACAAGATAGGGCGAAAGCGTGTAATTCTTGTAGGGTATGGATTATTTGGATTGACATCTCTCGGTCTCATTTTTGTGTCGAATCTATCTCAGATTATATCATTGTTTATCTCTTACGGAATATTTTATGCTATGATCGATGGTGTTCAGAGAGCTTTTGTAGTCGATCTTTCTCCTTCGTCATTAAAGGGAACAGCATTGGGAACGTTTCATACGTCTACGGGTCTGGCTGCACTGCCTGGCGGATTGATTGCCGGCTTACTGTGGGACAAGATCGGCCCGGAGACAACATTTATCTTCGGCTTTGTTTTATCCATCACAGCCATAACATTATTTTTAAATCTCAAAGAATGAAGTAATTCAAAAATGGCTGAAGAAAAACTGAAATGAAACATATTTAAATCCAGAGAAAAGATATGATAATATGAAAAATACAGAGATACTTCTAAAATTTGCAAGAGAACTAAAAGATTTGGTGGATGATTTTTCTGAAGAGATGGAGATTCTGGCAAATAAAGACATAATGAAGCAAATACAGGAGAATGAAGAAGAAAGGAAAAGGGGAAACATAAAAACATTTGAGGATATTGACGACCTGAAGAAGGAACTGGAACTATGAAATATAAACTTCAATTATCAAATAAAACGCTCAAACATTTAAAAAAATTAGATAAATATCAAAAAATAGAGATTATAAAAGTTTTTCAACGTATCGTTGACAACCCATATATGTTCAAGCCATTGCGCTATGAATTAAAGGGGTATTATAGAGCAAGAATTGGAAGATATAGGATAATCTTCAAGATTGATAAGGACATTGTATTTATTGTGGGCATTGAGCATAGAAAGAAAGCATATTAACTAAACACTTTGCATCTTTACTTATTCATTTCATGAAAATCTGAAAACCAACTTTTATAAATTCCGATGGAGATTTATCTTCATGGAGATTGTAGAAATAACAGAGATCGTAGAAGAATGTGAAGATGTAAAAACCTTTTTTGTAGATAAAAGATTCGATGCAAAACCGGGACAGTTTGCAATGCTCTGGATTCCGGGTGTTAATGAAAAACCTATGTCTTTTTCTTACAGAAATGGATTCACAGTAAAAAAAGTTGGAGAATTTACGAAAAAGATGCATGAGCTTTGCGAAGGCGACAAAATAGGGATAAGAGGCCCGTATGGAAGCTCTTTTTCTCTTAAGAATGGAAAAATAGAAATAATAGGAGGCGGGACGGGATTATCTCCTCTAAGATTTTTGGCTGAAAGTATAAAAAGAGAAATAAAGATTTTGCTAGGTTTCAAAAATAAAAAAGAAGTATTTTTTGAACAGGAGTTTAAAAAATATGGTGAAGTCTTGGTATCAACGGACGATGGGGGTTATGGGAAAAAAGGTTTCATTACGGAGTATATAGATACGAGTTTTGATTATTATTATGTATGTGGTCCAGAGATGATGATGAAGAAATGTTCAGAAATTTTAAAATCAAAAGGAGTGGAGTATTCCTTGGAGAGATACATGAAATGCGGTGTAGGGCTTTGCGGCAGCTGTGAGGTGGGAGGATATTTAGTATGCAAAGACGGACCTGTTTTTAAAGACGTTCCTATGGGCTTTGGCGAGTACAAAAGAGACAAAACAGGGAGGAGGATAAAGTTTTGATTCCTGAAAAAATAATGAATTTCTGGAGTTTTCTGTTATTGCTTCTTTTTTTTATCTTAATTATTCAAGGAGCGAAATACCTTTTTTTAAAAATTAAAGTGAAAAGAGAGAAAGAAGAGATGAAAGATAGACTGCAAAACGATAGGGTGTACAACATTTTTCAAAAAAAACCTCAACTAAAATTCGATATTTTTTATGAAGGCAATATGATACTGAGAATAGAGAACAGGGAATCTTTTCCTATAGATAATATCGCTCTGAATATTACTCTTCCTAACGAAAAAACGTCGCTTATGATAAACGCACCTCCTGGAAATACCGAGATACCTTTGAGTATAGATATTCCCTCAGGAGAGTTTGAACTGAATGCAGATTTTACCTATATGTACAAGTTCCAGAAGTATTCTGACAGAATAACGAGATATATCTCTATAAACATTCCTAAAATGGAGATTTTTCATAGGAAATCAATAAAAGAGATAAAAAAGGAATACAGAAAACTTGTAAAAAAATATCATCCGGATTTAGCCAAAAACGAAGAAGAGAGAAAATATTTTGAATCTAAATTAGAAAAGATAAATGAGGAATATTCAAGACTTCTTAAAGATAAGAGACTGTGAAATGATCAGAGAAAACCATAAAAGAGAAAACGATAGATAAGGATCATGTGGAAAGAAATAGGACACTACTTTGATAGCTATCCTATGAGAAAGGAGATAGCATCTCTTCTGCTCAAATATGGTTTGAAAGTTAAGGAAGATGAAAAGATATACTGCAACGATATAGAAATACCCTATACGAGTATTGCAAAAGCGCTTAATGTAGATAGACGTGTTGTAAAAGATACTGTAAAAATGATCTTGAAACACGAAGAGTTATCTGAGATATTTAAGAATTTGAATTCTATCAGTTTTTACAACGAACTGGCAAAGAAGATGAGATTCGGGATAGTGGAGATCTATGCAACGGCAAGAAAACCTGGCATCGTTGCTAGGATATCTTCTATAATCTCAAAGGAAGGGATAAGTATAAGGCAGGTACTGGCAGACGATCCATATTTATATCCAGAGCCCAAACTGACGATAATTACAGAGAAAAAGATACCCGGAGAGTTACTGTCAGAGATACTTGAACTCGAGGGTATAGATAAGGTAACGATATATTAGGTGTAAAAATGAAAAGAAGCAGAAAAGTTATTTTTGTTTCCCACTGTCTGATAAATGCAAACTCGAAAGCATTGGCATCAGCAAAGCATAAAGCTTATTATGAAGGCATAGTTGAGAAGATACTCCAAAACGATGTTGGAATTATCCAGGCGCCATGCCCGGAGCTTATGTACGGAGTAAATAGACCACCCATGAATAAAGAGTTTTACGACACCCCGGAGTACAGAAAGTGTTGCAGGGATATTATAGATTATTTAATCGGGCTCTATGAGATATACTCTGAAAGCAAGTATCAGATTCTAGGGTTTGTGGGGATAGAGGGCTCGCCGACATGCGGTGTTTCCACGACTCATATCACAGTAAGTGGAGAAACAAAAAAAGTAAAAGGAAAAGGGGTATTCATTGAAGAGCTGGAAAAAAAATGTATAGAAGAGGGGATAGATCTTAAAATAAAAGATCAGGACGATATAGATGAACTTTTAAAGGTGTAACCTTGAAAACTGCTTTTCTGTACACAGAAAATTTCATGAAATATGATCTCGGAGAGAATCATCCATTAAATCCTGTAAGGCTTAAAAAAACTTATGATATGATCAAAAAATATAATATCCTGGATTTTTATGTTGAAGCGAAACCCGTCTCTGAAGAGGACCTATATTTAGCGCATTCGAAAGGCTACATAGAAGCTGTAAAGACAGGGGAAAATTTAGAGATGTACGGATTTGGAACGCCTGACAATCCAATCTTTGAGAATGTTTTTGAGTCTTCGCTATACTATGCGGGTGCATCTGTACAGTGCAGTGGGTATTCTCGAGCTTTTAACGTATCCGGGGGCTTACATCATGCAAAAAGAAATAAAGCTTCCGGTTTCTGCGTTTTCAATGACTGTGTTATTTTAATAAAGAAACTTCTGGAAAAATATAGAAGAGTTGCGTATATAGATATAGATGTGCATCACGGGGATGGAGTCCAGGAAGCTTTTTACGATGACCCGAGGGTTTTGTTTATCTCGATGCATGAATCTGGAAAGTTTCTTTTTCCGGGGACTGGGGATACAAGTGAGATAGGTATAAAAGATGGGAGGGGAACTACGATAAATATCCCTTTAGCTCCTTTCACGACAGACGATATCTACCTTGATATGTTCAAGAAAATAGTTCTTCCACTCACAGAAGATTTTGATCCAGAAATTATTGTCACACAGCTTGGGATAGATACCCATTATCTTGATCCTCTATCAAGTCTGTGCTTAACTCTGAAAGGATATGGAGATGTAATCAGGGAAATGAAAGATATATCGAAGAGATGGATAGCACTGGGAGGTGGAGGTTACAATATTGAAACTGTTCCAAGAGCATGGACTCTTGTATATTCCATAATGCGGGATATATATCTAGATTTTGCTGAAATATACGAGGAAGAGTCTGCGGAAGTAAAAACATACAAAGATTTAGGGGCCAATGCAAAATATTTTGCAGATGTAACTTACAAAAATCTAAAAGGAGAAATTTCAGAGTATTTTTCAATCTAATCTCTTTAAAACGTTTCTGAAGATACCTTTCAGAGTATGACTTTCTCTTGATGTTATAAAGCTTCTGCTTATTACTCTGTTGAATATAAGTTTGGCAATTCGATTTTTGTAATCTCTTTTCTCAACAATGTCTACTATTTTGTTGTAATCTTCTACCAGAAGATCTTTTTCTAATTTACTAAGTTTTTTTGCGGATTTTTTTTCGGTTTTATATATCTCATAAAAAATTATCCCCGCCGCCAAAGCGGCATTTAAAACTGGATATTCTTTTGAAGTGGGGATTGTAACTAGGAGATCGCAGCAGAGAAGCTCTTCATTTGTTAGTCCACTGCTCTCTCTCCCTATTACAATTCCTATCTTTCCCTCTTTACTCATATTCTTTACAATTTCTTCGGGGGTAACACTTATCCTATGCACACTGTGTTTTCCGCCGTAAACACTTGTGGTGCCTATTGAAAAATCTAATAAATTCAAAGCTTCTTCAAATGTCTTGACTACTATTGCCGAATCCACTATATCTTTCGCATGCACAGCAAATTTATACGTTTCTTCAGTTATCTCGCAGGGATCGACTAAGACAAGTTTTTCTATACCAAAGTTTTTCATAATCCTTGTCAGGCTCCCTATATTTCCCGGTGATTCCGGCTGGACAAAAACAGCGTAAAACATCATAAAAGATATAAATACAGAAAATAAAAAGTTAATGGTGAAGAATCTCATAGTAGGTATAGATCCCGGTACAACAGTCGGAATAGCAATCTTGGATTTAAAGAGAGATATACTGAATATTTCCAGTTCTAAAAATTTTTCAGTGGATAATATAGTGGAGCATCTCTCAAAATTTGGAACTCCGATCATAATAGCTACGGATGTGAGTAATGTACATCAGACAGTGGAAAAAGTTTCAAGTTCCTTCCAGTGTAAAACGTTTGCACCAGCGGCGTCTCTTTCCATAAAAGAGAAGAACGAGATCACGAAGGAATACTCTGTTAACAATGCTCATGAGAGGGATGCACTTGCATCTGCTCTCAAAGCTTATGATCATTACAAAACGAAGTTTGAGAATATAGACGCAAGACTTGAAGATCTTGGAGCAAAAAACCTGAGCAGTGCTGTTAAAACACTAGTTTTGAGAGATTTTACAGTAAAAAATGCACTGAACATCCTAACAAAAAAAGAGGAGCCTGAAGAAAAAAAGATTGTAAAAAAAGAAATACAAAAAAAAGTTGAAACTCCAGAAAAGATATCTCTTGAAAGAATAAAGGAGTACAATAAAGAGCTTTTGGAAAAAATAAAACTCATAGAAAAAGAAAATGAGACATTGAAAAGAAAAAATAAAAAGATACTTAATGAGATCGATATTGAAACAAGAAGATCCGATATAATTCAGCAAAAAAAGAGAGCTATAAACTCGCTTAAAGAAGAGATAAAATCAAAAGAAGAAAAAATTTTAGAACTTCAGCAAGTTATCAGAGATTTGAAAGGGATAAGAACTTTGGAGTTATCAGAAGAAGCATATACTGTGAAAGTATTGGATTATTTTACAAAAGAAGAGATAAGAAATCTTGATACCAAGTTTAAAATCAAGAGAGGAGATATCATATATATAAAGGATCCAAGTGGCGGTGGAGGAAGTACTGCTGAACTGCTTGTAGAGAAGCAGATAAAAGCTTTAATAGTGGAAGATCCTGGAAGGATGTCCCATAACGCGAAAGATGTTTTCGAAAATGAGGTTATACCCATCCTCAAACTGAATACAAAGATAGTTGAAAATTTTGGTATAGTTGATAAGAAAGAGTTCCAAGATGCATGCTTTGAATGGAAAACAAAAGCGAAAATAAAAGCTGCAGAAAAAAAAGAACGATGGTTAAACAAGCTTTTAAAAGATTATAAAAAAGAAAGAATAAAAAAATTAAAATAGAAATTATTTAAATGCCATTATTTCCATTTCTAAGGGTTTTTTGTTTATATTTCCTACTTTAACACCTATTACCATCTTTACATTCTTATCACTTGCTACATCGACAAGTCTTTGCGTGACAACACCATCAAATATTATTGTGTGAATATTCTCGCTATTTTTTACAGTATCTATCAAGTCCCTGACAGAAACCTTGGCAATCTCTTTTTTACTTTCGTCCAGCAGATACGCATCTAATGTTCCTGGTAGTTTTTTTATAAAATCACCAAACTCGTTGAGTTCAGAGACTTCCCCTCGTTTTTCCTCTTTTTTAACTACATCAGCCATCTCAGTTATAACTTGTTCTAACGGTACTTTATTTCTCAGAGCTGTGATTATCTCTTTCTTAGAAAGCTCTTCTACCTCTTTCCCCGGTGGAGCTCTTGTCATATAGTCCACATCTGCAACTTCTATTAACTCTCGGAGGATGAGTTCTCCTCCTCTATCACCGTCTACAAAAACTGTAACAGTTTTTTGCCTGCTCAATTCTATGATTGTTTCAGGTGTTGATGTTCCCTCAACTGCAATTGCATTTTTAATCCCGTTTCTCAACAAGTTAAGAACATCTGCTCTCCCTTCAACTACGATTATCGCATCAGACTCCTTGACATTTGGACCAGAGGGAAGATTATCCTTTCCATACTTTACAATTTGTTGAACTCTCACCGCCTTTTTGACCTCTTCAGTTATCTCTGCGGTTTCTGGGAGCTGTTCCTCCATTATCCTCTGGAGGATCTCTTTGGCTCTATCCACAACGTATGTTCTTTTTGTGGATCTGACATCCTCTATCTTCAAAACATTGATCTTGGCTTCGCACGGACCTATTCTATCTATTGTTTCTAGAGATGCTCCAAGAATCGCTGTCTCTACCATATCGAGACTTGATGGAATTGTTATAGTTCCGGGTGTCTTGCCCTTTTGGGGATTTACACCTACTTTTATTCTTCCTATTCTTCCAGTTTTTTGAAGCTCTCTCAAATCCAATTCTTCTCCCAAAAGACCTTCAGTCTGACCAAATATGGCTCCAACAACATCAGGTCTCTCTACCATTCCATTAGCTAACATCTCAGCATGAATTATGTATTTAGTTGTCCCTATCTCATTCTTAAGAGTGATACCTGCCTTTTTCTGGCTTATCATCTCTTCAACTAAAGCTTTTTTAGTTTTCATACGATCACCTACCATCATAATTATGATCTTTTCTCATTCACTAATACTCTATGCTTCGGTTTTTCATATTTCGTTATCTGGTTTTATAAACTTTGTTATACAGTATAGTCTTTATCATATAAATTACTTTGCTTTAAAAGTTGATTATATACCCATATTTCTATATTAGAAATTTACTTTTTATCAAAACAAATTAAAAAGGAAATATCTTTATACAGTATAGCTATACCACACCCCGTTTGCTTCTTATTAAGATGTAGACCTCAATGCATCTATGATGCAGCCACAAATGCTGCTGCGCTTATTATGATTGTCATTGTTATCATCAAGATCAACAGTGCATATACCTTTTTTTCTCCATTCATATTTATCACCTTCTCTCTAAAGCTTCATCTGGTAACTAATTCACACATAAAACTATCTATATTGAATGGCTTCGGGATAAAAATTGCATTTTCCAGGAACGATAGATCGGGGTCTTCAAAACTACTTTCTACGCACAGAAGTTTTGTATTGCTATCAATAAACTTTTTTAAATCTCTTAGTTCACCATTTTGATTTCTACAGTCTAGGATCACAGTATTATATATGTTATTTCTCAAAAATCTCTCCGATTCTGAAATGGTTCCCACGGTATCTATAAAGGTTAATCCATAGGTTTCTAGTATCTCTCTATAAAGACCTGATAGATCTGCGTCATCGCAGATCACCAGAATTTTTTTATTAGAGTCCATTTTATCACTTACCCCTTCCCTTTGTCGTTGTCTTTATCCTTACCTTTCCCCTTGCCATTGTCCTCATCCTTATCCTTACCTTTATCCTTATCTTTATCCTTGTCCTTACCTTTTCCCTTGTCATCTTTATCTTTAGCTTTCTCTTCCTTCTCTCTTTCTCTCTCTTCTTTTCGCGTCTGTAGTTCCAGTTCCTTTTCCTCTTTTCTCACGTTTCTTTCCTCTACCTTGCACAGATGTTTTTCTGTGGCTTTCATTCTGACTTCGCACGAATTCAATAATCCAAATGCCCTTCCCATCTTTCCGTCTTCCAGTGCTTTCAGTATCTTATCGAAGGTAGGCATAAGATTATTAAGGTGGGAATCTGCTGAGTTTGGAAGTGTCCCGTTTATGTCCTGAATGAAATACATTGTTCCATTGACATCACCGAAATAATATCCCTCTTCAGTTTCTCCAAAATAGAATTCGTAATCTCCTATGGTATATGTAGTGGCATTTATATCCCAAGAAGTTGAGTTAGAATCGCTGTACAGGACAAACAATCTTTCTACAGCTTCATAGAAATCTTCAATTTCTTCATAGACTTTTTCTTCGATAGTTGAGTTCGTTTCAGTTCCGTTTGTATCTGTGAAGATCTCAAATCCCTCGAATGCATTCGCCTTTATCTGATCTATTACTCCAAGGCTTGAGCTACCCGATGAGATCGCTCCAATTGTTAATCCGACTGCCAATGCAAATGAAAGAAAAACAAATTTTTTATTTTTCATAAAAATATACTGTTTTTTTAGTATTTAAAGCTTTCTATTGCCTTTATTTTTTGGTTTAGTTCATAATATTACTTTAAAGTTTTTAATAGTTCATAATAGTTCATTTTTGTTTTTTGAGAAAATTTATGTTATCAAAATTCATTTAGAATTATTAAATTATTTCTCCCTATCTTTTTTTTGCTTATTATTCCCTTTTTCTCCATATCGTTCAATACTTGACTTATTTTTGATTTTGAAAATCCAGTTTCCTCCACGATCTTATTTTGTAAGCATTTTCCTCTATTTTTCTTTAATAAATTAACTATAATATCTTTATTGAAGAATATATCTTCTTCATCCTCCTTTTTTCTTATTTTGGCAGTGAGAATAGCAATAAACAATATACCTATGATAAATATGAGGATAATAAACAGATAATCCTTCTCCTTATCTTCTCCTCGTTCTTCTGTACTGCTCTTTGTTTCCGTATTTTTAATTTCAAATCTGGATAGTATCAGTGTGGGCTCCTTTTCACCGAAACTCTTGGGCCCGTACCATATCAGATTGGATATTTTCGTCTCGTCTGGCAGCGGATAAACATACTCGTAGATAAAGTTCTGGGGAAAATCTATTATCATAGTTTCATTTTTATTCAGATAGTACCCCCCCAGGAAAACGTCTCCGATCAATAGTTTGTCACCATCCTTTTCTGCGAACCCATGCCACAGAAACTGAAACTTTACCACCCCATAATCCTTGTTTATCGTTTCAACAATCCCGTAGGTAAGATCTAGATTTTCGATCTTCATGCTCCTTTTCGTCGTGAGGTTTAGTTTGTTTATAATATCTTCAATCTCTGTCTTTTTCTCCTCTATCATAACATCCTTTTCTTCTTCAAGAGCCCCTATATAATCTTGAAAGAAAGTTCTATCTGCTTCGCTTTTCAGTTCAAATCTAGTTTCCAGCTCCCAAAATGCACTGCCGTCCTCGTATATAATGATATGCGTCGTATCTTCACTGTCCTGAGACTTTATGCTAGGAACAGAAACTAGGAACAATAAAATGACAATGATAGATATCTTGTTCTTCATTGTTAAGCTTATAAATACTCAAATTTATAAGGTTTTTCTATAAACTGAAGAGTTAATAAAGAGATATTGGTTGGAAAATCAACTACATTTAAAAGAAAAATGAGATCGTTTCTTTCGAATCATTTATACTCAAAATTTTTTTATTCTGGCGAACATAACTTTTTTCTGACAATTCTCAAAAATTCCTCTGCAAATTCAACAACAAACTCCACTTCTTCTTTATTGACAAGCAAGCCACCGTACATTACATTATGTCTTGAGAGCCTAATTTTATCAAAAGTATTAAGCGTCTTAAGAATTTCATCTTCCTTATATAAGTATCTAAGTGCAACACCAAGACAATAATGGCTTCTCTCTACATATCCCTTTGCAAAAAGCAGGGCTCTTGCCGAGTGAAAACAACTACTATATGCAGCAATCTCAGCCATTTCATATTCTTCAGTCTCAATATTTTTTCTTGCAGATTTCAGAAATCTCTCTGCTATTTTCAGTGAATTCTCGATTCTTTCAATAGCTCTGGAATCTCTTTTAATTAATCCTTTATTAACACAATCTTCAAATTTCATAGTTCAGCACCTTTAATAAGGATATGATTTCTAAGGACATTTTCAGCGAATCTATCTCCTTCTTTTTTCATCTTTTCCCATCTGTAATATGGCATAGCTGTGAGCTGAATTTCTTTTTTTAGTTTTTCCTGAAGTTCAAGAATTAAATCTTTATTAATATTCTTTTCTTCCCCTATAATCAAGATATCAAGATCACTTCTCTCATCAAACTCTCCCGAAGCAAAGCTACCATAGATCGCGAGAGAAGTACAGTTCTCCGACAGCTCTTCGATACCGAGTTCTTTGAGTAAAATAATGTAATAGGTTTTTTTCAACTCTCTTACGATAAAACTGTCATTGTTCAGAGTGAAGAGTTTGAGGTTTCCCTTTCTCTTAAGAAGCAATATATTATCCCTCTCAAAAATATCGCAGTAAATCTTTGCACTTCCCGGGCTCATCCCTGATTTTCTTGATAGTTCTTTAATGTGTATCTCTGTAGTAGGATGAGTAATGAAATACTCAAGTACTTTGATTCCGACGAATTTTCTAAACTCTTGGATCATATAACATATTAAACGATCGTTCAATTTAAAAAACTATCGTTCATTTTATTGTTACAATCTTTGCACTGCTGACACTCTTCTTTAATTAGATTTTATCAAAACAAAAAATAAAAAATCAAAGTGGACACGTAATGCCCAATTTTTCCTGAATATCTTCGCAACACTCCAGTGCTTTTAGAAGTTCGTTGTTTGCGTAAATAGAGTTTCCTGTCGTATTTGCGTTGTTTATGTGTTCCTGCATCTCGTCTAACAGTGTTTGCACATCCTCAGGCACATCTTCCGGTAAGTTCTCTTCGATGCATCCCAGACATGTGTTCACCTGTCTCAAATGATAGTTTTTCACAGGCATGAAGGCTGCTATTGGGTTTGCAGTTACTCTAATCGTCCATGGTCTGTACATGACATAATCTGAAACAGCATCTCCCGTACCATTTGGATTATAATCTGGTGCTCCAAGAGAAGGATCATAAGGTCCTGAGTTGTCTCCCCACCAGTTCATAGTGGCATCTACAATTTCTGTAGTATCGTTGAAGATGCCGAAGGAAACAACACTACCACTTTCAGAGCGAGTATTTTCCACTATAGTGTTATAATGAATCTCAGTTCCAGAAGGGTCACTACCGAGAGATATATGAATGCCTGAGTCTACCGATTCGGTATTGTTTCGAATATTATTTTTAAGAATTTTATTGTTGGGCGAATTCCCCTCAATCCAGATACCATGTCCGTTATCATGAATACTGTTATTGGAGAGGGTATTGCTATCTGAACTACTCAAAAATATACCATATGCTTCATTGTAGATATTATTATTCGCTACCTCAATACCTGAGCAGCCACCGAGCAAAATGCCAGCATGAACTATATCATTGTCATGGACAATATTACCATCGACAACGCAGTTAGTGCAATTTTCAAGGGTAATACCTTCCGCAGTGTTGGCGTCTATTGTATTGTGTACTATTGTAACACTGCTTCCCAAAACATGGATACCTCTACTATTTCCTGTGATCGTGTTGTTCGTTATTGTTCCTGAGGCGTTACTATAATATCTGATTCCCTCGTTGATGCCATTTTTTATTGTAAAGCCGCTGATGTTGACTGTTGCATCTTTAACACTTATTACCTCCGATCCTCCACTCCCATCGATTGTTGTCAGAGAGGCTCCATCGCCAATTAATGACAAAGACCTTCCGAGAAGGTGAAGCATTGGGTTTTCATTATACGTCCCTGCGTGTACATAGATCGTATCACCATCACCGGCATTATTTATTGCGGTCTGAATCGGTGTACCTGGATACACGTGCCAGTCTGTTGCACTCACTGGATTAATCACTATTAATAAAGATATCAAAAACATCGTCGCTATTATCAAACTTTTTACCTTTTTCATATTATCACCCTTATTTTATGAATATACATCTTTTTCTTATTTATTTATAAATGTTTCGGTTATCAGTAAATTGTATCATATGACCAGAAATTACTACTA
>Ga0209986_10003415_pt1 | contig 13925 bp, 27 predicted proteins | sample BlataG_FD_183168 | JGI IMG/M metagenome (GOLD analysis project Ga0209986, IMG submission 183168) | Deep subsurface microbial communities from Black Sea to uncover new lineages of life (NeLLi) - Black_00105 metaG (SPAdes) (version 2) | ecosystem: Environmental > Aquatic > Marine > Oceanic >...
TCATATAACAGTGCGGTAGGGAACACGAACGGGTCGAAGATATTCCAACTGTTCAATTCTTATCCTTCTCTTGACTGCGGGACTGAATATACATGGTGGGTGAACGCCTCTGACGGGGAGGATTATCGGAATGAGTCCTATTCGTTCACGACACGGGACTGTGAGCATACTGTTGTTAATGTGCATCCTGAGAACGGGAGTGCGTTGGAATGTCCGCTGTGCTGTAACATGACCTGTCTTTCCGTTACCCCTGTCTCTGAGGACGGGGCGAACATGAATGTTACGTTTTTCTATGGCATCCCCCATGATGTCGAAGGCGGCATGACGACCTATGAGGAGGATTTTACGGGGGACTCGGGGAATCCGTCTGATGACTGGTATTCATATTCGGAGTCCGCATCACATTTCACGGTTTCTGGGGAGGAGTTTGAGGTCACGGATGACAGTGACTCCTATGCTGATTTTACATTGAACACCGCTCAGGTGATCACTAATTTTTCGTTTACCTATCGTCCTCAGATCGACAACCTCGCCTACCGCAACGTCTACCTGTCGCTCTATGACGGGAGTGACCGTTTTGTCCATATCCTCTGGTATGACACGGACACCCCTGATGTGATCGAGGTGAACAGTGTTGACACGGGGTATGACTGGACGACAACGGAACAGAATATGTTTCTGGAACTCCATTATGATAACCAGACGGTGATGCTGAAGAACCATGATGATTCGGTGACATGGGCTGATTTTGAGAACACGGTTGATGATCTGTCCATGTTCAGGGTCACGTGTGAGAGAACAGGTCTTGGCTCTTGGATGTTTTACGATGACTTCGTCCTCCATTATCAGGCTGAGCCGACCATTGAATATACGTGGTATAACAGCACCGAGGTGAACGTCTCCAGTGGCGACCCTGTGTGTTTGTTTTTTGAGACTGAGTATGATACCTTGTATTATTGGTATGTGAATGTGAGCGAATACGGGGCTGATGAAAACTTTCAGGTCTCAGATACCTTTGATTTTACAACGGCAACTGAGGAGGTCTGTGCGACCCTCTACGGGTTTTCTGACACGGAGTTCCTGTTTGCCTTGATTCTTTCATTGTTCTTTTTACTGATGGTGACGGGATATGAGAGTCCTAAGAGGAGTGGGGGTGCGTTCATGCTGTTTGCGGGGTTCACCCTGATCTCCCTTGAGGCGATGCTTGTTAGTTATCTTAACCCGATACTGGTCGTGCCTCTGGTGACTCCGTTTGCCATCTTTATTATCCTGATGGGAATCAATAAATGGTTTCATGTCGGGGAAACAAAAACATAGGAGGGCATGGGACGATGCCCTGTTATTGGATGATACTCAGAGAGGAGGAAAAATATGCGAAATTGGATAAAGGAAATATTTGTAGAATGGAAGAGAGACCCTGACTATTATGTCTGGTGGTATAACCGAATTTTTATCTCGCTTGTCTTATGCGATGTCGGGGTGAGAACTTGGATTTGAAAATCTGGGAACGGGTTCGTCAGCGGCGGTATGATCGGGCTAAGAATCAGGAGGAACAGAGTTTCACGGCGTTTATCATCCGTGGAAACCGTCAGGTCGTGCAACGTGAGGTTCAGGCAAGTAAACGCTTTTTGTTGGATGAGGAGACCTATATCATCCGTCCTGAATGTATTTTCCTGAAAAACATCGACGGGTATCTCACCTCTGTCAGTTATTATCGTGAGGGGAATCCGAACCCGTATAGTTTTGATACGGAGAACAAGGGGATTGACGCCAATCAACTTGACCGTATCTTTGCGGAGGATTTCTTCCATATTGTGACGGCTCTCCAGTTGGACAGCCGCAAGAACTACATCCTTGTTATTGCGATCTTGAACATGATGATCGTGATCGGGATTTTAATGAAGGTGGTGATATTTTCATGAGGAAGATCAAGATTAATAAGAAAGGAAAGAAGAGGACTATTGAGGATGTGAAAGAGGAACTTTCCAAGGCTGAGGAAAAAATGTCTGTTGAGGACATGGTTGACAGGATGAAGACTACGAAAAAGGCAACCACCAAAGCCGCACCAGTTAAGCCCAAGCCCGAGGTCAAGCCTGAGCCTACTCCTGAACCTGAATCTGAGCAACTTGATCTGGTCACGGAACAACTGGAGAAGTCCGATACGACAACGTATAGCCCTGATGCGGAGACCGATGTCAAGAAGATCAAGAAGAACCCTGAACGATATATAGAAATAAATATGATCAAGAAGAGCCGTCTGGTTGACACGTTCTTCATCTTCGCCGACAAGAAGACATTTATGTATCGCAAGAAAAAATACCATATCATCGAGGATGTTGTCTACCTGTTGCCCAAACGTGGCTATTTCATCCCGACGTGTTTTTATCGTGAGGGCTATGAAAAGCCTGTCGGGTTTCGCCAGACGAACAAGGGTATCACGGGTAAGGCGTTGTCCTTGCTCTACCGCCATCAACTCTATGAGACTTTATTGCGGACTGAGGATAAATCCATGAATATATTTATCATCATATTTAATCTGGCTACGTTGATCATCTTCGGTGTCGCCCTGTATTTCCTGTATGCCGAGCCTCCCCCTGAAGTGCCGTTGTATGAGGCGGTCATCATGCCGCTGAGGGGGCTGTTCTAAATGGGTAAGAAAGAGGAGGAAGGGGAATCCGTCATCGACAGGATATTCAACCCCCAGACCCAACAGCATGAGCAAATGGAGACAGAGGATGTCGCCAAGATCATCAAGGAATGGCTTGACCCCAAGCATATCGACAAGAAGACCCGTTACACCCCGCAACAGGTGATAGCGGTGACGATCTTGCAGAGCCTTGCGGACACCTACAATATCAAGACGCTCAAGCGGTTTCTCAAAGAGTTCAAGAAAGGCAAACTCAGCGAGGGCGGCAAGTCGGCGGCTGAACTGGAGAACATCCTGAAAAGCCGTGTCATGAACGAGGATGAGGGTCATCTGAAATCCCTTGCGAAGTTCTTGGAGTGATACCTATGGCTGAAGAAAAACCAAAGGAGGATAGCAAGGTATTGGTGCGTCGGTATCTTATGATCGACATCATCCACGGCTTAACCTTTATCGCCATCGTCCTTGGTGCGTTGTGTTGGACGATCATCTTGGTCGAGGGAATACGCCTTGCCCCTGAATACGGGTTTATCATCAAGGATAACTTTATCCATGCGGCGGGGGCGTTGTTCGTCGTGATCTTTCTGGTCATGTTCCCCCTCAACTATTACCTGAGGCGATGCGACTATTATTTCCATGAGATGAAACTTGAGGTCTGGAGGAAACACTGATGAACGTCTATGACTGGAGGATGCTGATGATCAGTAGCCTTGTCTTCGGGCTGACGGTCACGGGGACGGTCTGGGGGTTCTTCCTCTATGATTTCATCCCCTATGACCTTGCCAGTGTCCTCACGGGGATGTTCAGCGGATGCTCAGTAATGTTCTCATTCATCTGTTACCTGAAGATACGGGACATCAAACATTTTTATGAAGAGGAGGAAGAGAACGATGACGGAGTCGATCACACGTTCAGGTAGGTATTCCGTCATTGAATACCGCAACCAGAAAGACTTCCGATACGGGAGTTTTGAGGTCTACGTCAAGCCCAACGAACTCATTATCAGCGGGGTGCTGAAGACGGGTCAGCGTAGCCGCTACCTGAGAGTGGTCAAGAATGGATGATTTCTGGTCGATGATCATGCGGGGTCTTGTCCAATATAATCCCCTTGGGGGACGATATGTCTGGCATAACGATGAGCCAAAATATATCCAGAAGAAAAAACAGGGAATTGTGTTCTCCCATGAGCAAGAGCCTCAGCGTAAACTGGACATGGTGAAGACTGTGACCCTGTTGCATCGTAAGATAGCCCCTCTGGGAAGGCATTCAAGAAAGATATGGGAGACATGGTATCTGGTGATCTAAATGGTAAAGGCGATAAATACTGTCACGGGAATCTACGGATGGAAAGGGGCGGGTAAGACCGTTGTCCAGACCCTTATGCTCTACCTTGAGCATCTGACGAAGAAAAAGCCTGTCATCTACTGTAACCTTGCGTTGAGTTTTCCCTTTAAATGGTTGCATGGCGATGACATCGTTGAGATCGCTGAGCATCTCCAGAACAGTGCCATAGGCATCGACGAACTGCATGAGTATGCTGACTGTCGGAACAGCGGAAGTGTCCAGAACAGGCGGGTTGCGGACTTCTTTCTGCAAAGTAGGCATACCAATGCGAACGTCTACTACACGACCCAGTATAAAGATCAGGTTGACAAGCGTATCCGCCGTATCACCGATGTCGATATTGTCTGTGAGAACTTGGGCATCGACAGCGACGGCGACGGGCATGATGATCTGTTCCGTTTGACGATCAAGGACAGGCGTCAAATAGACAGCCCTGTCCTGACAAAAGTGATATGCGGCACTCCTGTCTTCGATATGTATGATTCAACAGAGAGGATTAACCCGTTTGAAATGAAAAGGAGGAAAAAATGATGAGGAGGATTAAGCAACTGGAGGAGGATACGAAGATAGCGGTGACGTATGTTGCCTACTGCATCTACCTGATCTCATCGGTTGTTGTCTTCTTTGCATCACTGACAGGGGCGATGGGGGCGTTGATCGGCTTTATGATGTTCTTTGTCTCATCGGTCGGCATCGTCCTGTGCCTGAGCATCCTGTGGAAACACCGTGAGCGACTTCGTGAACTGGAGATCATCCTCCCGACCAAGGTTCAGAGGAAGATCAACAAAAAACGCCGCAAACGGGAACATGAGGAGGATGATATCTTTGGATGAGTTCGTCCGTGATGTCAGAAAACTCCTTGGATGGCTCAAGGGTCGCAAGGGTAAAGGAAAATCACACCCAAAGGTGAGCAAGGTAGGCAAGTGGTTCAAAAAAGAACTTTTCAAATAAACAATAATTTTTCCGTCCACGCTTTTTATTATAAAAAGGGCGGTGCGTGAACTATATAAATAAAAAAGACATTCATACTGGTAGGTGAAATAAGAGATCATGAGGAGATTTATAATATTTTCTTCAGTGTTAGTGTTACTCTTATCCCTTTTTTGTCTACCCGCTATGGCAACCATGACTCCGTCAAGCCCAGACCCCGCTGATAATGCGGAAACCGTCTGGATAAGCGATGACACATGGTCGGTTGTGCTGACAAGCGATAACCAGACATATTTTAATGGAACGATAACCTGTGTCCAGACCGCTGATGTGCTAACGATCACCAGTGGGGTGAACGGGACGCACACGCTTACATTTGCCGCCGCCAATATCCCCCTTGCTGAACTTACTACCCATCAGATATGGGTGAATGTGAGCGATGGGACTGGCGACTGGGATGAATGGGTAAACACCAGTTACAACTTCACTACTGGGACAGCACGGGCAAGAGATAACCCCGCCATAACTGAAGACAGCGGAAACCTTGCACTTGTCGTCATGCTCGGTGTTGTGACCGTATTGGTCATCGCCGTAGCCGCCATGAGAATGATAGATGGCAAAGCCGACATCAAGGAACTGCTTGGGATGGTAGTGATAGTGATCATACTGGTCGCTGTGATGGGTTTCATCTGAAGAAAACGTATCCATGTAATGACCCTACGGGGTTTTACTTTATGAGGAATTATCATGTCAAAAAGTGAGAGAAATAATTTCACGGGAAATGATGAGAGTTTCGACGACCTCTGGAAGAGAGGCAAAGAGGAAGAGAAAGAACGCAAACGCCAAGAGAAAGAGGCACAGCGTGAACAGGAAAAAGAACGCCTCCTTGCCGAACAGGCTCGTCTCAAAGAGGAAAAGCAACGCCGCCTTGAAGACCAACGCATCAGGGCGGAACAGCGTCAACTCAAAGAGGACATCAAACAGATGAAACGTGAACAGTCCCCTTATTACAAGGCGGGACGGGGTGCTGTCTCCTTTGGAAAGGGCGTCGCTAAGGCTGTCAGGGAATCCCAGAAACCGCCTCCAAGGAAACGGAGGAAGACGACCAAGAAAAAGACGACCAAGAGACCCGTAAAGCGTTCATCTCCTAAGACTAAATATGTGATCATCAACGGTAAGGCTTACCCAGTAGGGGGGTCTTCCAAGTCAACAAAAAAGAGATCATCGAAGAAACGGTCATCTCCCAAGAAGAAAAGTTATTATTGTCGCAAATGCAAAGTGCGGCACAGCGTCTCCAGTAAGATAGGGAGACGTCACCGCTAAATTGGATTTCTTTGCTTTCCTGACGTCCGAACCCGAACTGCGGAGGGTCGCCTCCTCTCCTCGTCCTTCCATGTTTCATGCCGACCTTCCGCTAAGTTCTCTCCTATTATAGGGAATGGTATCCATGTCAGCGAGTATCTTTCTTTTATCATAGATAGACCTGATGCTCTTTTTTCGTATGTCCATGCTGACGTAGTTGCCATGTCGTCGGAGGGATGTTTTTGTTGTATTGAACTGAGGCTCGGTCTCAAAGGCGAACTTGCTGACGTCACAGCCGAAGATCGCATCAATGAAATGCTGTTCGTTGAGTTTCTCCTTGAACACGTTCGGAAAGCCTTTTGCCTTGACCTTATGTGTCCCGTTGTTCTTGATATAATATGTTTTTGGCAATAAAAAATAGCCGCACTCAAAATCGTATTCTTTTTTCATCTCCCCCAGTTTCGTGCCAGTGGGAATGGTGACATCGGTGAACACACTGTCCGTGTCGCAATAGGCAAGGACGCCGTCCCTGTCAAGGATGCGTTCCATGTGCTTGTATAATTCCAGTTGTGCAAGGGCTGTTACCTGTATGGATATCTGGGGGATGAAATGATGTCCCTTAGCCTCTGATTTTATCCTGATGATGCTGTTGTCTAAATCCACATAGTCGATCATGTCCTCGGGGATTTCCTCATCAGGGGCGAGTTTCCTCACCATTTCTGTGTCCTGACGCTGAGCAAACTTCCCATACAGGCTATTTAATAAAAGTTTGGCAATTAAATACTGGGGTGTGTCAGGTTTCGATCGCAATTTCAGGGCAAAGAATTTATCGACATAGTTGCGGAAGATCGGGGCGGTATCAAACTGAAAATGCTTGACTGGCTTGATCGTGTATCCCATCTCCTTTGCCTTGATCAACTGGGTGTCATGCCAGAACCCATGAAAGCGACCAAGGGGAAAATACAGTTTGCTGTCCAACTTGATCGGGAGGACAGGGACATACAGGTCTTTGGGGGCTATCACGTTGCACTCAGTAATCCCTGTTCCGTCCCTGTAACAGTTCGATGAGGGATAGGTATTGATCTTTGGTTCTGAGATCGGGTAGTCAAAGTTCTTCATGACATACGGATACAGGCTGTTCACATCATAACAATGATATTTATCCCCGTTGTCAGGGAGATACATTCGGAATATTTCCGTGCGTCCCCCGAAATATGCCTTTTTCATTTCCGAGTTCATCTTGCGACTGGACATGGGAATATCCTGATCAAGACAGGACTTCCGAAAGGTGTTCATCCCTGTCGATGCAAGGGTAAGACCAACTGTCCCCCCGCTTTCCTTGATCACACCGTTAAAGTTCATGAGAACCTCATACAACCCAAGACAGTCGTTCTTCAAGTATTCCCTGAACTTGGGGTCTTTTCGTTTATACATCTGGTAAAGTTCCTCATAATCCCCATCAAAGGTCTCAGCGAGTTTCTGGTGCATCACCTTAAAATTCTTTGTCAGTTTATCAAGAGAATAGGGTAACAGCAACAGGCTATCCACAAAGTTCACCCTGTTCTTTTTCATCTGGGGGAACTTCATCGTGAGTTTCATCACCCGACTCCCCTGATACATCCATCGGAGGGCAAGATCATATTTCTTCAGGACATCAAGGAGGAACGCAAAATCAAACTTGCCCCCGTTATGTGCATAGATAACCATCCCCCTGTATTTCATGGGATGGGCAAGGAGATGGTTCAAAAAATCGGATATACAAGAGTCACCAAAAAACTCATGATACTGTCCATCGTAGAACCCGACGGCATACGGCTCAGTCCAGTTCCGTGTCTCAATATCAAAAACAGCAAATTTTCTATTCTGGTATTTTCCTTTTAGCGGCTTGAGGTATTTAGCCGCCATGTCTACCTCACGTTGTAAATTCCTTTCTGATACTGTGCGATGTTCCTAATGTCTTGGGAGGGATTGGACTTCATCATAAAGAAATAGATACGGATGAGCATCAGCCCTCCGATCGCACTTCCCTGAGTCTCCTGACGCCTCAGGCTACGTCGCATATCATCCATGCGGCGATGAAGTTCATAGAGGATAAGTTCCTCAAGGTTGACCTGATTAGAGATCAGCAAGGCAAATGTCGCTTGAGATGCCTCCCACTGGTTCGTCAGGCTGAGTTTACGCCGTGTTCGTATCGACCCCATGATCTGAGAGGATGTCCCATGATCAAGAGGATATTTCTTGGCGATGCGTGTGACAGCCTTGGCATAACAGGCAAGTTTCGCACCGATGTTGTATTGCGTATACCATAACTCAAAATCAGCGAGGTTGTTCCATCGGACGTCAGCACCGTAGATGTCAAAGACGTTCCAGACAATGACATGGGAGACCTTTCCTTCATCCATTCCCATGCGAAACAAATTGACCTTGATATCCCCGCATACCTTGAACCTGAACCGCTTTATTTTCTTGACGACCTGAGGCTTGACGACCATCCCAGTCTTCGGTGAATAATAGACGGTTCGTTTCCCCGCCTTGGTCTTCTTGAGTTGCACCTGTCTGTCTAAAATCCTCTTGGTCTTCTTGGACAATTTCTCATGTTCGATGTAGCCTGTCCTCATCTTCTTTTTGCCCTTGTAACGTGGTCTGGTCAGATACCAGTTCCCATGCAACATATTCACCGTGATCTCCTTGGGAGGAAAACCCTCAGCGATCAACTTTTTATACGCATTATTATAACGCTTGGCTGTGGACGGGGAAACAACATTACCAGTCCATGTAAAAACATACTTCCCCTTGTCTTTTCCCGAGCGTCTCATCACTACAATATTTCTCACATTGATCTCCTCTTTTCTGCAAAATTTTCCCCAGAATCCCACAGGGCGGAGAGATATGTGTTGTTAATTTAAATAGTTATTTTGAGCCTTGCTAACATGGCTTGACAAGGATTAACACTCGTTAATCAAATCGTTCAAACCAGAACGCAAAAGACAGTTCCCGATCACGACGCCGCCAGAGCAACATCAGGTCGGTAAAACGCATCCATCCGAACAGCCCACACGCCATCATCACATAGTTCTCAATATTGGATACAAATCCGTTGCCCATGTCCCATTCCCAGAATCGGTCAGGGTCATCATAGGTCTTCCCCGCAAAATGATCAGGATACATCTCATAAAAGGCGGGTGTCCCCTCTCTGGGAACGCTGTTGAGGTCAACGCACATCATGTATGCACTGACACCCCAAAAAATAAAGACACACACGAAGGCGAAATACATCCTCCGTGTGAAATAGTAATCAGAGACCGTCTGAGGCGGGTTTCTTCTGGGATTTCCCACGGACACCGATCTCCTCATTACTGATCTGGTAGAGTTTGTTCTCCTTGATCAGACGCCCGATAGCGGACTTGATCTCATCCTCAGTGAACCGTGGCTGACGATTAACAAAAGACTTGATATAGAACGATGACTTGTTCTCAACGTATTTCATGATCTTTTCGTCACAGGTCATCATGTCTCCCTTTTTCCGCCCACGCTTGACAGGTTCAGGGGAGGGCTTGGCTTTGCTCTGGTCTAACCGTTTGATTTCCTCAGCGGTCAATCCCTCTGACATTCGCATGACAGACGACTCATGTTTTTGCATAAGTTCCAACGTGTCCCGTTTGCCTTGGGGGGATGACAGATATTCATCAACCGTTTGCGTCTTCTCTTCCTCAATCTCTTTCTGTAAAGCCATAACAGAACGCTTATCTCCATTTTTGCTCATATCAATATCTCCGATCTTCTTTAATTTCTTTGTCATGTAATCGAGGAAATACTCCCCGATCAACAGACTGTCCCCGTCCACGATGTCAACAAAGCCGACACCATGAACTTCGATCTTGCCTATCGGTTTCATTTCTTAGACCTCAACCGAATCTCTATCTGAACGTCTTTCTTACAATGGGGACATTCGACCTCTTTCTTACCTACATATATCCATGTTCCAGTCATGATTTTTTCCTCCATTTCCTTGTTCATCTGGTCGATATATAAATCCTTCATCCGTCCCATATTCTATACTCCAGTATAGATGTTAGCCCAGAGTGAACTTGATAATGTTCTTGTCTTCCAAAATATCGGGATACAGTTCAGGGGGTCTCTCCATCATGGAGACATGAGTGACCTCCTTGCGTAACGTCTCCCCTGTCTTCTCACAGACAAAGGTGATATGAGCGTCCCGATAGTCGAGGGTCTTAGACCCTTGCTTAATTGCCTTAAAATATTCTTCACGGATTTTCAGTTTCATACAATCCTTCCTTGTTCAGCCAGTCATACAGGTCATCATAGATCAGTTCGACCTTATGACGAGCCTCCTCATGGGACAAGCCCAATGTTTCACGATGCACCTGATAAAAATCACAGATAATCCGAACCAAGTCCATGATATCCGATTTACTTCTCTTTGTCGCCATCATCCTCCTCCCTACATTTCATCTTCCAACTAATATAATAGTAACTCACATACAATCCATGATACCCTGTCCCCAAGATCAACATCGTGTTCAACAAAACAGAGACACCATAGACAAGGCTCAGCCATCCCCCCGAGGATGCACAGCACTCATGGATGGCACAAAACGGAAAGGTAGCCGCCTCAAAGAGACAGACAAAGGTAGACAGGACAGCGAAGAAAAAGAAACCGATCAAATAATTAAAATGGTGCATCAGCCTTTGATGAATCTTACAACTATCCTTTATCTTCCTCTCCGTCATAGTTCAACAACCCGTCCAGTTCTCTCCCCATCCTCCCTTTTTCGATCACATTGATCGTCCCGCAGTGTTTACAGCGGACACGATACATCTCTCCTTTTTTCTTTCTATAAGCATGATACACTAATTTCCAGAATGAGAGCCTTGCCTTGCACTCAGGATTCTGACAGTGCATCAGGTTATCCGAATCTTGGAAAAGGGTAGGCGTCTCGCATTTAGCCCGAGTCGCCGCCTCATCCATTTTTCTCTTCCATCGCCTCACTCTACTTGTCATCTGTCCTCCGCTGATAACTCCCGCACACTGTCCCATCCGTGATACAACTGTCAAGCCATAGGAGACAGGTATCTTTCATGTAGTGCTGACAATCCGTCAGCCATTTCCTATTTTTCATGCTCATCCTTGACCTTATACGTTCGATTAAACATCATCCAGATAATATAGACAAAAGCGACACTCCCCAACAGCCAGAGAAACAAGACAGCGGTTGTGATGGGAGTGACACAGTAAATGATACCAATACCTAACAGGTAAACTCCGATAATATATCTCCCGATGTCATGAAAATAATGACGAACGAAACGGGAGAAGAGGAGATACCGCTGACTAACCATGTCGGCGTTTCTCCATCCACTCAGTCAGGTGATCACAGACCTCATCAAGTGAGACCTTGCTCTGCTTATGAAGTTTCAGGATGGTATCCAGTTGCCTGAAAAACTGAGCCTTGGGGTCTTTCAGGTATTCTTTCGTGAGATCACGAAGTTGCCTTGTCATCCCCATTGGATGCCTCCTCATCAAAATAGACAGGTTTACCATCCTCGCCGATATAGCCGACACGGGGATGAAGTTCCATTTTTCCGCTCTCATATTGAGCCGAAGAGTCAATATGCACAGTTATCTTTCCACAGGCAAGACGGACAGCATCCGAAAAACTTGGACGCCCGTGACCGTTTTCCCGTAACACTTGCTTTTTGATTTCCAGTAGCCGATAAGCGATATCATCGACTACAATCGTAGTTCCTTTCTTTTTTCCCATAGTATACCTCCTCACACAATGTTATTCAAAAAAGGGAGAGGGGGAAATATTATTCCCCTTTTGCCTTCAAGACTTTGAACAGTTTCATCTCCCCACGTGGCGTCTTCTGGACATCCATATATTCGACTTTAATATAGTCGCCTATCTTAATGCCGAGTAAAAGATCATCCAGTTGAGCCGACCCGTGGAAACGAATCTGTTCGCCGTCCTTGTTCATGATCGTATACAATCCGAACCCGAACTGCTCAGAGTCATCCTTGGCAAGTAGTTGTCCCTCACAACTATCTCCGAACGCCTCAAAGCGGACGAAGTTAGCGGATTCGACCTCTTCCCAAGCGGTCTCCCCTTCAAGATTTTTCTGTTTGGCTTTGACTTCAGTCATGGCTTTACCTCCTTTGTTTTAGGTCAACCGATGAGCAAGGATGGGATAAACCAATTCGCTCACACGGTTGCCATACCGTAAATACACCAGAGGTATATAATAGTAGCGATATTACTTAATGCCATGCTCTTTTTTGAGTTCCTTGCGGATACCCTTGAAAAGTTTCTTCCCCTGACGCTTACCATACTTCTCACGGAGATACGACTTGAGTAATTTTTTCTTCAGTTTGACCATAGCCTCATCCAACAATAGAATATGATTAATAATATAAAAAAGACGGGGGAGAGACCTCCCCCAATTTCGCACGACAGTTATGACAACGAACCTGATCATCATCAACGATCGTGGCAAAACACTCAGGACACATACGGGTCATGCGACCGCCTAAAAGTTGTCCTTAAAACGTGTTTCCTTAGGCTGACCACGGTTGATCTTCGACCGCACGTCCATCAAGCACTGACGGGTCATACCTCTTCCCGTTCGCCTTGCCCACTCTTCCAAGAGCGGCTTACCCTGTAACTGTTTATGCTTGAGTTCCTTGAACCGTTCCACGATCACATCACGGGGGATACGGTCTTTGTTCTGATACCAGAGACGGAACAGAACAGCGAACGGCGTGGTCTTCACCACAGCAACACCATTCAAAGGCTCTCCGTCAGTGATCTTGTAGGCATCCTTGAGGACACCCCAGAACTCAACGATATCGTCCTTGTCGGTAGGAGTTAGTTCTTGTAGCCGTTCCACGAAGTCATGCGGCTTAGCCGAATACCCGCCAGAGAACTCCTTGTCCTCACTGGCTGATACAAAGCAAGACGTCACATGAGAAAACTTCAGGTGTTCTTTCTCCTTACCATAGATCGTCACAGGGATGTTTGCGATCAGATCATCATAGATCGGAATCGTATCCTTATAGGTATGAATCATGTCGTCACGGGTCTGACGAATAGGGATATTATACCGATTATAGATGTGTCGGCGTTGCTCATCCGTCAACTTGGGATAGACATGACACGGCATCTCAATGGACGCCTTTGGATACAATTCGATGTATTTTCCGAACCCGTCCCCACGGTGTCCTCCATCAAGGATATAGAACTCCCCTTTCGGGAGTCTCTCAAGCACCATAGCGGGACTATGAAATTCTCCCTTGATCAAGTCCTCTAATATAGATTGGACTTGAGCGGGACGAACCAATCTCCTGTTGGGAACGTCCAAAAAATTTGAGATGTTGTCCTTGTTAAAGACAATCGTCTCAGTCATGTAGGGCATCGTGATCGTATGCCCGTTGTCAACAGCCTCTATTTTTGTTTGTGTTTGACTTATTTTATGACCTCCTTGTGCTTTATGAGTCCTTTTCGCCCAAGGGCAAGGACATTTTGCACTACGGGTATATCAATCGACTACTATTAATAATCTTTCATTACAGGTCGGTATGTCTTGCTATGGAGTGGGATGTTACCATATAGCACGATTGAATCACAGCACTGTTGGTATACCGAAGACACACCTTGTTAAAATTTCGAACTGCTATATATCTCTC
>Ga0209986_10003416_pt1 | contig 13925 bp, 15 predicted proteins | sample BlataG_FD_183168 | JGI IMG/M metagenome (GOLD analysis project Ga0209986, IMG submission 183168) | Deep subsurface microbial communities from Black Sea to uncover new lineages of life (NeLLi) - Black_00105 metaG (SPAdes) (version 2) | ecosystem: Environmental > Aquatic > Marine > Oceanic >...
TGTATGAACCTGAACAGTTTCCAGGGTTGATATATAGAATGGCTGAGCCGAAAGTTGTCATATTATTGTTTGCAAGCGGTAAACTAGTTTGTACAGGAGCGAAAAGAGAACAAGACGTTTACGATGCGGTAGCCAAGCTTCACATCATTCTAGAGGAAAAAGAACTCATATTCTACGAACAGGCTTCAGCCGTGTAACTTCAATTTTCGCCTGTTTTCATCCTTTTTTTATCTGTTTCAAAATGGTCTTCAATTGCATTTCGTCTATTGCTCCGATTTCGTACAGTCTATTGGCTATCTCACTCATTTTAAGCAGTGCATGAAGTTTTATTCCGTTTTTGTCAAGTTTTTCTTTGCCTTTCTCTTCTCTGTCTAGGAGCACTACAGCGTCTGTTGTGATTCCTCCCTCAGCCTCTATGGCTTTCTTTGCCTCTGTTAGAGATAGACCAGTTGTGATCAGGTCGTCAATTAGCAAGACGCGATCTCCGGGTGTGAGAATTCCTTCTATTCTTCTCTTTCTTCCGTGAAGTCTCACGCCTTTGCGGATGTAGAGGAATGGCTTCTTCAGGTTGTAAGCGATTAAAGAGGCAAATGGTATGCCAGCGATGGGAATTCCTGCTATTCTGTCAAAACTTTTTACCCCTATTTCCTTTTTAATGAAACTTGTTTGTAGGTTGCAGATTTTTTGGAAGGCGTCTGGAAAGCTTGGAATTATTCTTAAGTCTATGTAGTATGGGCTTATTTTTCCGCTTGTGAGTTTGTATGCTCCGAACTTTAGGGCGCCTATCTTGTTTAGGATTTTGCAGATTTCAGCTTTTATGGCTTCTTTGCTTTTTTTCTTTTCCAATGTTTCACGCCTTCTTCGAGACTTGATAAATTTTACCTACTTCTGGAATTAGACATGTAACCTTTGGCATGTCCTTTTTGAGGAGTTCAGCGAACCTTTTTAGGTCTGCGGTTAAGCCTGTGTGATATGGAACAGCCACCTTAGGCTTTGTTAATCTTGCGATTTCAACACCAGTATCCGGCGATGTCCCGGGCGCAATTCCGACAGTGCAGAAAACTACGTCAAGTTTTTCTCTTTTGCCTATTGCTGCCATTTCTGGAAATGGTAAACTGTCTGCTGTATGGTAAACCTTGACTCCATCTTCACTTGTTATTATGAAAGATACTGGCGTGGCTGCTGGGTGGTTACTTTTTTCTGCTTTGACCGAAACTTCTCCATACTTCACCTCTGAATCTGGCTGAATCGCACGTAATTTTTCTGGAGGAATCACGTTCTGAAGTCTTCTTGTAGATGTTGGGTCAGCCACAACTTCGCATTGTGTGAGCTTATAGATTTCTGAAACAAGTGGTTGGTCTAAATGATCATAGTGTTCATGTGTGATCAAAATGGCGTCAACGTTTTTGAAGTTTCGGGGTTTAACGTCAACGGGGTCTATAACTAACGTTTTTGAGGGGGTTTTGATGGTTACTCCAGCGTAGCGGTTGAACCACACAAATAGTATTTCGTTTTTGCTTGGTGTTTTCTTTTCGATTGACATGTAGAATCCCGAAAAAATATTATTGTGTCAAATACTTAAAAGACCTTTGATAAAGCGGTCCGTTACACTTAAAAGACTTATAGTAGCCTTTAACTTCCATCGGAGCGAAGCTAAACATGGTTGATGTGTGGCTTCCCTATGGGAAATCAGAGATATGCGTGAGAATTCCAACTCGTAACTTTTTGGGTTCGATCGAACCAGCGGAGAAACCCAGTGTGTCAAACGCTAGGGCGGAGATTGAAAGAGCTTTGAGCCAGCCTATAGGCTCTAAAACCTTGAGCGACATTGTAAAACCAGAACATAAAGTGGCAATAGTTGTTGATGATGCAACTAGGCCTGCTCCTAGCGATCTTATGGTGCCGCCAATACTTGATGAGTTAAATATGGTGGGTGTTGAAGAAGAAAACGTGGCGGTTATTTTTGGGTGTGGCACGCATAGGGCGGTTACTCGTGAAGAAGCTGTAAGGCTGTTGGGTGAAGATGTTCTTAACCGTGTGAAAGTTATCAGCCACGATTGCAGGGCAGAAGACTTGGTTTATTTAGGTAAAACTGGGAAGCATGGAACAAAAGTTTATTTGAATCGTGTTTTCGCCGAGGCAGACGTTAAAATTTTAACAGGAGACGTATGTTTTCACTATTACGCTGGTTATGGTGGGGGGAGAAAAAGCGTTTTGCCTGCTGTTGCTGGGGAAGAAGCAATAAAGCATAATCATGCCATGCTTTTGCATCCCAAAGCCAAAACGGGGGTTCTGGAGGGAAATCCAATTCATGAGGACATGGTTGAAGCGGCAAAACTTGCAAAGGTTGATTTTATTGTAAACGTTGTGGTTAACAGTGAAGGTGAGATCGTCAAGGCGTTTGCTGGCGATTTGGAACAAGCTTTCTATGAAGGAGTGAAACTTGTTGATGAGATGTACCGTGTACAGGTAGACCGCAAAGCAGACATAGTTGTAGTCAGTCCGGGTGGGCATCCAGCGGATGTGAATCTTTTCCAAGCCTATAAAGGTGTTGACAATGCCCTCGAAGTGGTAAAGCGTGGTGGAGTGGTAATTCTCGTGGCTGAATGCCCTGAAGGGCATGGAAACCAAGTTTTCTATGATTGGATGGTTAGGTTCAAGGATTTAGGAGCTGTTGAAAGGGAGATCAAGCGCCGTTTTGTTTTAGGTGGGCACAAAGCCTATTATTTGTTGAAAGCTTTGCGAAAGGTTCAGATAATTTTGGTTTCGTCGATGCCGGATTATTATGCCTCGAATGTTTTCAAACTGAAAACGGCTAGAGCCGTAAACGGTGCTTTGAATGAGGCTTTCGGCATTGCTGGAAAAAAGGCGAGGGTTTGGGCGATGCCTTATGGAAACTTTACGTTGCCTGAGGTCAAGACAGGTGAAGAGTGAAAAGCTTTGGAAGTTTTCAAAAAACCAATTATAATCTAGAAGGAGTTAACATAGCTTAGGTTCACGTTAAGGACTGAGTTGGAAAAGGGATAACGTTTGCAACAAAGCTTCAAACTGCGGAAATTCAACACGAACGACTTGGAACGTATTACATACATTAATCGTACTTGTTTACCCGAGAACTACTCGGACTATTTTTTTGTTGATTTGCATCGCAGATTTCCGGAAACTTTCATCGTTGCGAAAGAAAATGGAGAAGTTGTAGGTTACATAATGTGTCGTATTGAAACGGGTTTATCAAGCTCTATTTTCCGTGGATTAATTAAGAAGGGTCATATTGTTTCTGTGGCTGTTTTGCCTCAGTATAGACGTAAGGGCATAGGAGAAGCTTTGGTTGTTAAGGCTATGAAAAGCATGCGATTGTATAAGGCGAAACATTGTTTTCTGGAAGTTAGGGTAACCAACACAGCAGCGGTAGATCTGTACAAAAAGCTGGGATTTGAAGTTTCTCGAACAGTTCGGGGTTATTATGCTGATGGAGAAGGCGCATACGTGATGGAGATTAAATTGGAAAAACATTGATTTTTTGGGTAAGAATATCTGTAGAGTGCACAAAGAAAATGGTTAAATATTTCATTTTCCGTTAAGGTCTGGTTTGCCGCATGAAAGGTGTTGTCAAATGTTGAAAATCAGACGCTTTGTTGAGGGAGAAGAAGAGGTTTGGATTAGGATACGGAATGAAGCGTACAAGGAATATGATGATTTCAGACCAGACACTATGGAAGACATGGAAGTCTGGAAGAAGAGTCCGAATTTCGACTCTACTGGGATGTTTATTGCGGAATTGGATGGAAAGCCTGTGGGCGCGGTTAACGCTTACATAGACAGGAAGAGAAAGGAGAAGATGGGATTTCTACGAGCGCTCGGCGTCGTTCCAGAGTTCAGGAAAAGAGGTATAGGCCGACGCTTGGCGGAGAAAGCAATAGAGAGCCTGAAGGAGAGGGGAATGGAGTCCGTTCAAGGTTGGACGAGAGAAAACAAGGTTGCCTGTAAGTCTCTCTTGGAAAGTCTGGGATTTAACTCAATCAGAATTTTCAGCACGATGCGAAGAGACTTAGAGAGAATCCCCGACAACATCGGCGAACATAAAAAGCTAAAGATGCGCGAAATGAAGGCAAACATGGACGACATAAAACTGCTCAATTGGCTTAGTAACGAAACTTTCAGGGAACACTTCAACTTCAGGCCTGACACAGTTGAGGAAACAAAGTATTGGATAGAGGAGAAGCCTTGGTGCGACATACTCGGAGTCTTCTTCTGCTACTTAGATGACAAGCCAATTGGATATGTAGAGGCTGGAATAGACAGCAAGTTCATCAAACATAAAGGTATAAAACGAGGTTGGATAATGTCGATAGGAGTGTTGAAGCCGCTTCGTATAAAAGGAATAGGCACAGCACTCATGGAGCAGGGTATGGAATTCTTGAAATCAAAGGGGATGACTGATGTAGAACTCGGCGTTGACGACTCAAACCCAACTAAAGCCATTGAGCTATACAAAAAAGTCGGATTCAAAACCGTCTACAAAGACTTGACATACCTAAGAAAAATTTGAGCAATCCTAGGGCAACACGCTAACGCCGTTGACAACATTTATGGACAATACCATTTTTATCCCAATTATTAAGAAAGCTAATAAAGACGAAGAATGAACACATCAAAACATTATCTGTGATGACAAGAAAACTTTCGAATAGTTTGCCGTTTTGAGATGAAGTGAATGGGACCTGTAGAGTTTGCACTCGTGGCAATAACTTCCATCATTGCAGTAATGAACCCCACAAGCACCGTGGCGATTTATATCGCTCTTACCAAAGACATGAACTTAGAGGGAAGTCGCAAGGTTATTGCGAAGTCTATGAAGATATCGTTTGTTGTTTTGGCGTTCTTTGCTTTCACGGGACAGCTTCTCTTCTTGATCTTTAACATAACAGTTGCTGCGTTCAAGATTGCGGGAGGCATCCTTTTAGTCACAGCTGCGTTTAGAATGCTTAATCCTAAAAAGAAAGAATTTTCTCGGGAAGAGCTTGAAAACATCGCCATAGTCCCGCTTGCGTTTCCTCTCACAGCTGGGCCTGGAACAATTATGGCGGTAATACTTCTCGTTTCTGAGGCAAGCAGCCTACTGGAGACTTCTCTTGTCTTTGTGGGAATTTTTGCTGGTGTGTTAGTATCATATTTAGGGATGACCTATGCGCCTAGAATATTCAAGTTTCTAGGTGAAGAAGGTCTTCATGTTGTAACGAGGTTGATGTCGATAATTGTGTTGGCTATAGCAGTGCAATTCATAATCAACGGGATCGCTGAAACCATATCTACATTAACATTTATCACTTAACAGATGCAGATTTTATCTAGGATACTTTTAACCGCATCTAAACAACCATTCCCAACGCTGCTGATACGAACTTTCAGCGTCAATGCGAAACGAATTCAGAAGTGTACATGTTCTGCTTTTTTGTTTAGGAAGTTTATTGCTTGAAGCACAGATTTTGCAAATCCCAACAAGCCAAGAAGCATAGCAACAACCAGAAACAAACGAAGGTCAACAATCAAATTTACGTTTTGGACAGTTATGCCCACTATCCCACCGTTCAACGCGAAGATTAAGTAAAGAATCACGAATAACGCCTTTGCCCCGTTAAAAAAGTGATGAAAAATCGTTCCCGCAGTAAGTTCCCCAATAATCATCAGAACGATGTAAACCATAACAAAAACTTCAATCATCTGTTGAAAACCTGGAACTATCTCTGAAACTGGAGCCAAAAACATTGATAAAACAAAGTAAATCCCATAGAAAAGTACGCCTTTTATGGTTGCTTTTAACGCTTTACGAATGAATCCTTGAAAACGCTTATTTGAGTCCTTGTTTTCTTCAGTCATAAGGAATCACCAAAGGTCCAAACTCAAAGAGCGGAGTTAAGAAATACACTTCGAAATATCCGTTTTCAGTAATTCCTATTGCTGGAACGTTAAGCTCAACGTGCCCATAGTATTGCGTATTCTGCGGAGTTTCAATTGTTGTTTGTCCTTCGCTCACCAAAATTTCGGTGCTGTTGTACATACGCATCTGGATGCTGCCAGTCAAGTCAAATGAAGCGTGATTTTCAAAACTTATTGGAACAGTTACTGTCATGTGGGTTCCGTTGAGTCCAGCATATTCAATTTTGCCTAGCGTGAAGTTGTATAATGGTGCACCCCAAGGCATGGAAACGTTTGTTGACGCTTGAACTGGAATGACCTCAGCAAGTTTGATGCTAACAGTTTCACGGACTTCCAGTTCCGTGTCATTGAATAAGTAGTCCTGGCTGTTTTGCAAATCATTGATGTCTATCGTAACGTTGTGAGTTGCCATAACCTGTCTGTCTTTCTCTATGACAGGAATAAACGTGGATGCTCGTGTGATCATGAAGCCTTCACGGTCTAAGATTTCCGTTGTCAAATTGAAGCAGCCTATATTATAGTAGCCCTTGTTATCAATTGTTATCGGCAGAGAAAAGAGTATTTTATTGTCTGAGGTTAAGCCTATTTGCGGTTCTCCGAAATCAAATTGAACATCTTTAACGGAATAAACAGCAGAAACTAAAAAGACAATTAGGAATATCCAGAAAAAAGTTGTAGATATGCTTATCATTCGAATCGGTATTCTCATAGTCTCTCCTTTTCCGGGCGTTTGTGTGCATTTCAAGAGTTAGGTGGTTGTTGCGAAGAGTTGTTTTCTTGCTGTTGCTCTTGTGGCGGCTGCGGTTGTTGCTGTGAAGCCTGTTCTGGCGGTATGACTACGATTTCCGGTTCTGGCGTCTTAGTCTCTTCCTTTGGTTTAACCTCTTCTTTTGGTTGTTCAACTTTCTCCTTTTGAGGAGCTGGCTTGGTTAACACTCGTTTCTGTTGGACAATCCTTTGCGTCTTTGGTGCATGGGCGATTATCGTTATTCCTCTGATGGTCAAGAGTGAACCTATCCACCCCATAACTCCGAGATACATGATGCGTATGCACGTTGTAATCAAAGGAGCCAACGCTGCACCGAAAGTCTGCATCAAGTCCTCAGAAGCAATTATCGATAGGCTCTCGGTTAGAAATCCATAGGCACTTACGAAAGTGAAGATCAGCAAGGCTACACCTATGATTAACACGGTTACTCCGGAAAGGGCTATTTTGTCTCTAAAATTTCTGAGCATGATTCTGGCCCCGTTCTGATTGAATGTGAAATGTAATATTAAACCTTTTGACACACTAAACAAAATCTAAACTAGATATCAAAAATCAAACACAAACCTTTCTGTCTGTGAACTCATTAATTCAGTCTTGATTTTTTATCGTACAGTCCATATCCTTGTCTCGTCCTCGACAACTTACCCATATAATAGCAAGTAAACAGGCAAAACGCGGATCTCTGTATGGTCAACCGCGCTATAAAAAAGGAGGGAGAGGGATTTCGGCTTCGATTTTTCGCCAGCCGAGTTTGAAAACGAAGATTCTATTGAGTATCCGCGTGAGTTTGAAATTATACTGAACAGCCTCTTGTTTACGACAACTTCATTTGTGACTTTTGAGGCTCTTGGAGAGTTATTGGTTTTTTCGCCTCTCCCAAGATATTAATGATAAAAGAATTATATAAAAATTGTGAACATAAAAATTGTATAAGTGGTTTTTTGGGAAATGTAGAAACTTGAAGCGTCTTTTTGCAACCCTTAAGCGTTAAAATAAGCGTGAATCGTACAGCGTCATGAACGGAAAAGGAGTAAAGAATAGAAAATGAGTTTTAGACTAACGAGTTGAGAGAGAAAAGTGGTGTTAAAAATGAACAGAAAAAGAGTGGCTGAACTATGGGGACAAGCCAAGTTTCTGATAGATTTTCTGTTTGTTTTCTTCAACCTTCCTTTTGACGTCTTCGAAGAGGTTGTTTCCATGAGAGTCAATGGCAATTGCTAGCGGACCGAATTCTTCAACCTCTAGAATCCACATGGCTTCAGGCATTCCCAAGTCAAGCCACTCAACGGTTCGCACGTTTTTTATGGCTTTTGCAGCTAATATTGCAGCTCCACCAGTGAAAGCTCCGTAAACAGCACCGTACTTTGCCATGGCTTCTGTTGTTCTTTTTCCCATTCCACCCTTGCCAATTATTACTCTGACTTTGAAGTTCTTTATGAACTCGTCCTCAAAAATCTCCATTCGTGTGCTTGTTGTTGGACCTGCCGCAACGATGGTCCATCTGTCTTCTTTTTTCTTCGCGATTGGACCGCAGTGGAAAACAGCTAATCCTTCTAACCTCAGTGGCAAAGGCTTACCTTGCTTGAAGTATTCTAAGGCTCTCTTGTGAGCTTGATCCCTTGCGGTAAACATCGTTCCACTCACGTATAAAACGTCATTTACCCGTAGTTTACGTATTTCTTCCTCCGGTATTGGGGTCTTAAATTTGTAAACAGCCATTTTTCTCCCTCCCATTAAACTTTGTGCGTCAAATATTCAACCGTTCCGTCTGCACTTATTCTTGCGCTAGCTCTTCTGGCAGCCCAACAATTGAATGCAACAGCCGCTGGATAGGACGCTGGATGCCTATAAGCATAGTCTATGTTTACGCTCAAAATTGTGATCTTTCCACCAAGACCCATCGGTCCAATCCCAGTCATGTTTACAGCCTCTAGAATCTCTTTTTCAAGCTTTGCTATTTCAGGATTTGGATTTGACACGTTTAAAGGTCTCAGCAAAGCTTTTTTCGCTATTTTCATAGCAATATCGGAGCCTCCTCCTATGCCGACGCCTAGAACGTTTGGCGGACAAGGTTTCGCCCCAGCCTTCATAACGGCGTCAACAACAAACTTCTTCACTCCCATTATTCCCTCACCTGGAACAAGCATACCCATAACGCACGTGTTTTCTGCCCCTCCACCCTTTGGTAACACTGTCATCTCTATTTCATCTCCTGACACAATTTCCCAATTTATCCACGGTATCAACCTTCCAGTGTTGTCTCCACTATTCTTTTGAGTGAAAGGATTAACGGCATTCGGACGAATAGGAACCTCCACGGTGGCTTTTCTCGTAGCTTTTATCAAAGCTGCTTCAATCTTGTCAAGGTCTTTTGCTTTGGCACCAGCCTTGACGTAAAATATTATTGTGCCCGTGTCTTGACATATAGGCGCCTGATATTTCTCGGCAAATTCAATGTTGTCCAAAATAGCTTTTAACTGTGTTCTTCCTGCGTCACTTGTTTCCTCAGCGTGGGCTTCTCGCAGTGCCTGCTTAACGTCTTCGGGTAGGTAGATTACTGCTTGCTTTATAAGATTGAAGGCGACATCTTCCACAATACTTAATGTTTCCAAAGATCTCCCTCTCTTTAGCAGTTCATGGTGAATTAGTGTACTTATAACTCTTGTTTTATATTTTTTTAGCTTTACTGACCAATGCAGCCTAAAGGAATAATAACTCAACTATGCGAGTTAATCAGAGTTGTTTACATAAATGAATGAAAAGCAAATAAAGGTTGATTACAAGAACTTGTTGGGATGACTTTGAGAAAAAGCCTGATTATCGTCGGTTTTATTCTTTTTATTGTTGGCGTCGTTTTGGGCTTTTACGCTTCCCAGAGGAACTGCCTAATAGGCTTCATTACGAGGGGCCACATGAATTTCTGGACAGCCATGGAGATTCTAGGCGGGCTTATAGCGTTAGCCGGCATCATTATTACATTGATTGGTTTAATCAAGAAAACGTAGACTTAGCAAGAAATGCTTTTCCTTCCGCCAATAACCTTCTGAAACGTTTAGGCAGTTCAGCGACTGGGTTGCCACACGATTTTAACTGTGGAGAGGCTTGTTGGACTGTATAATGTTTAAATATTTTCTTTCGTCTATTCAGTTGTGGTAATCATCCATGCTTTCAACCAGTGAATACGCCGTAGAGTTAAGAAGAGTGGCTAAGCGCTACGCTGACATAGTAGCCGTAGACTATATAGATTTAGATGTTAAGTACGGAGAAATCTTCGGCCTTCTAGGCCCAAACGCCTCAGGGAAATCCACCACGCTAAAAATGATTTTAGGATTGGTCAAGCCAGACTCTGGATCTGTGAAGGTTTTTGGCATAAATGCAGAAGAGGATCCGGTGGCAGTGAAGAGGCAGGTGGGATACGTTCCCGAGACTCCGCGTCTTTATGAATTTTTGACAGGACTGGAATACCTTGACTTTGTTGGTGACATTTACGCGGTGGAGATGTCAGAGAAGAAGACGCGAATAGAAGAGCATTTGACGGCTCTTGAACTGGAGGGAAGAGAGGGCGACATGATAAACAGCTACTCACAAGGGATGAAACAGAAAATCGCCCTAATCTCAGCTTTTCTTCACAAGCCAAAACTACTCATCTTAGACGAACCCTTAAGCGGCTTAGACCCAAAGTCGGCTAGAATCGTAAAAGATCTCTTACGCAAACTAACAACCCAAGGAGTAACAACCATCATGTCAACCCACATTCTAGAGATAGCACAGGCCATGTGCGACCGCATAGCCATAATGTACGAAGGAAAGTTATTGGCTTTAGGTAACATGGAGGAGCTAAGACAGAAGGCGAGGCTGCCTGGATCAGACCTAGAAGAAATCTTCCTGAAACTTACAGGAACAGAGGACATAAGAGACGTTGTTGAGGCACTTCTTAGATGAACTGGAAAAACGTTGTTAGGCTTATTGGCATTGACATAAAGTCTGGAAGACTGATTAGAGGTCAAAGGCTGAGAAGGTATCGAGAAAGCAGAATTTTTCAGTATCTATTGTATGGGGGGGCCTGCGTCCTAGGATTAGCGATAGGATTAGCCGTCGGAAACTTCTATAACGGGATGCCTGACTCTGAACTGAAACGCTTGATATATCAGGGCGCTCGTTCCCTTTTCCCATCCCTCCCCACCCTAATTCTCATTTCAAGCATGGTTTTCACCATGATGGGACAAATTCAGCGAGCCGGCGTAAGATTTTCAATCCAACCTCCGTACTGGCTGCCCATCACATGGGAAGAGCACACCTTAGCCTCCGCTCTAGCTCATCTTATTGGTGTCCCCTTGGTTTCCATCATTCTGATTGGTTCAGCCATAACTGCCTTCTCCATTTTTCTGGGAGAATTGCCTCTCGCCATTTTCACAATTCTTGCTTTGCTGGCTAGCGCTTTCTTAGCTAGCATGACGACGGAGATTTTCAGAGTTTTGCAAGTGAGGCTTATAGGAGCTGTTTACAAGTCTTCTGGAAAGGCAGCTATCTGGGTGAGATTCCTCGGATCCCTACTCTTTTTGATTGCCTTCTACGTGGTTTGGTTTGCCCTCACGTCTGGCGCTGGGTTCGTCACTCTCATTGAAGTTGTTGCTGGTGGCCAAGAAGCTGTTTGGTTCATTCCCTACCTCTGGTTAGGGTTGACTTTAGCTTCTTTTATGAGTGGGTTGCTGGTGCAAACGATTATTTTTTCACTGGCTTCCCTTCTGTTTGTTCTCGTCCTTTTCTACATGGCGGTTAGATTGAATGCCAGATTTGGGTTGTATGAACCGCCAGCAATCACGATTTCCAGAGGAGTTTATGCTCCGAAAGTTGGTTTTTTGGGAAAGCTCGGTTTTTCTTCGTTAGAGGCTGCTGTGATGAGGAAAGATTTTAAGGCCTTCACGCGACGTCGGGAACTCATGTACATTTTCATAATGCCATTGGTTTTCATTCTTATGCCGTTGATGCAGCAGTTCGGATTGTTGGGTGGATCCGCCGCGCCAGAGCCTTCTCGTTTCCTTTTCGCTTGGATACTTCTTGGGCCTGGAGCCATAATGGCTGCAATGTTGGGCACCATGATTATTGGTGAGGAAGGTGGGGCTGTGTGGCATTTCTTTTCTTCACCCATCACTGCACGAAGCTTGGTCAAGTGTAAGTATGCCTTTATAGTCATCTTTTCATGCGTAGTAACGTTGGTGTGTGGTGTTGTTGGAATTCTAGTTACGTATCCTTCGCCAGACATTACTGTGGCGTTGTTAATTGAATCTATTCTGCTAATCTTCGGTTTAAGCGCCGTTTCCCTCGTAATGGGAATAGAAGGAGCTGACTTCACGGAAGTTCCAAGGCCTAGAATGGTTAGGCCGTTGATGTCTCTCGTTAACATGATCTTATGCTTGGTCTTAGCGTCGGTAATATTCTCTCCCCTCCTTCTACACGCACTTACGATGGGATACCTACCCATTCTTGTGCCTCTACCGAAAATTGAGCTCTCTATCGCAGTTTTCATAAGCGCGGTTATGGCTTTCGTCGTAACCTTTGTGTTCTATCGAATAGCCCTCAAAAGCGCGAGAGAATTCTTGAGAAAGGCTGAGATTTAGACATAGATGAATGAACACACGAACGATCTGAGGTTAGAGGCAAGTAGAGGGTGTGCGTTCCATGGAATGGTGGTGAATGTTGAAAGAGTTATCTCGATGTTCATTCTGTTATTTGGGCTCGTCTGAAAACGTACCAAGAGATTGCAACAAAGCCGATAAAGTAGACCAGTGCTACGGCAATTGATGTCAAGATGATATTGGACAAAGGCTCTGAGTAGAGCGCGATCCATTCAGGAGGGGTTACTCCTATGTCTATCTTGTAATAGGTAACCTCCCAGGAAGGGTGCAGAATGTAATTTATTAAATTTGGACCTATGCTGTCGGTGCCAGTTGAAACGCTAGTACCTGTTGGACCAAACTGCGACAAACCCCCATTAGCAAACCCAGAACTGCCAGTGCCAGGAATGTATGTGAGAATCCATCCTTGACCAGCAAGCACCCCAAGTATTGAACCAATTATGGTTGTCCCTAGCCAGACGCCCAAGGCTCCAAGAGCAGCCATTAAGGAACTCCTAGAGAGCGTGCCCAACAACAGAACAATTGATATCCATATTAAAGTGCTGAAAAGGGCTCCGAGAAGAGAGAGCGGAACAAGGTGCAGGTTGTTTTGAGGCCCATACACAACAACGCCGCCTATGGTCATGTAAACCATCAGAAAACAGTATGTTGCCAAAAGCGTTAAGAAGGCTGCAAACAGTTTGCCCAAGAACACTGTGGTCCTCGATACGGGCTTGGCTAGTAACGGAACGATGGTTCCACTCTCAAACTCTGCTGAAATAGTATTCATTGCAGTTACTATTGCAAACAAGAAAAATACAAACCCGCCCAAGCCTACATTAGAGCCAATCACGAAATCCGGGTCCGGTTCTACGGGTGGGGCGCCAAAGGCGTTTGCGATATGGCCTAAAGCCAACACCAAGGTGGTTAGAGCAAACGCAACAACAAGCATCCCAAGGAACTTCTTCTTTCGGATGTTCCACAGTATCTCATACCTAACTACTGCAAGGAACTTTGTTGTCCAACCTGTGTGCCTGGCACTCATTTTACAGCCCTCTTTTTTTGCTTTTGCCAAGAAGATTCATAAATATATCCTCTAGGCTTTCTCCTTTCAAGTTCATGGATATCACGATGCCTCCCGCAGCCGTGATGGCTTGAGAAACTTGAGATCTGACGTCGTCACGAGTTTTCACCTCGACTGAGAGTTTTTTTCCGTCTTTGGAAACATTTGTCACGAAAGGTAGTTCTTTCACTTTTTTTATAACAGTTTTTGAGAGTTTGTCAACTTCAGCCTCTATTGTCAAGGGTCCTCTGACCTTGGCGGATATTTGCTTAAGCGTGCCCGAAGCTATAGCAACTCCCTTGTTAATTATTGTGATGTGGGTGCAAACCTGTTGAACCTCGTGGAGAAGGTGTGACGAGAGAAAGATGGTGACGCCTTCCTTTGCCATTTCCTTCATTATCTCTCGGACCTCAATCATTCCAGTAGGGTCCAAACCAAGACTCGGCTCATCCAGGATCACCAATTCGGGTTCGTTTAGCAGTGCCTGTGCCATGCCTAAGCGCTGTTGCATACCTTTACTGTACGTGCCGACGAGATCGTT
>Ga0209986_10003417_pt1 | contig 13919 bp, 13 predicted proteins | sample BlataG_FD_183168 | JGI IMG/M metagenome (GOLD analysis project Ga0209986, IMG submission 183168) | Deep subsurface microbial communities from Black Sea to uncover new lineages of life (NeLLi) - Black_00105 metaG (SPAdes) (version 2) | ecosystem: Environmental > Aquatic > Marine > Oceanic >...
GGGAAGTGGGTGAGAAACCGATCACAAAAAAGAATTGCATTTTCGATTCCAGTCGGGTCTTTTTCAAAACCCGGTGCTTTCTCAAGATATGCCTTGACGCGAAAAAGATATGCTTCTTCGACAAAACTTGACGTTGGAAAGTTTTTTATCAAATAATCAAATTCAACAATGGCTTGGTCATAATCCTTTTGCTCGAAATATGTTCTACCCAGCCAGTATTGGGCGTCATCGACATATTCAGACGAGGGGTAGTAGAAAAGTATTCGTTCAAAGGCAAGTACGGCTTTACTGTAATCTTTTTGTTCAAAAAGTGATACCGCTCTTTCGAATGCATCGTCTGGGTCGAGAGGTGACAACGTTTGTTTTGTGCCGCATGCGGTGAGGACCAACAATACCAGTGATATGACAAACACTTTTTTCATGCTTTCTCCTTAATCTCCTTGATCCGTTCTTTTGTTTTCCTGACGACCTCACCTTTTTCATAAGGGTTAAGCCGAAGCACCTTCTTGTAAGCTTCAAGAGCCTTGTCGAAATTGTTTCTTTTGAGATATATTTCACCAACAAAGAAGTATGCATCATCTAACAGTGATTTTGGTTCTTGCATGGATATTATCAATTCAAAGAAAGCCTGCGCACTATCTAATAAGCCTTTATTAAAAAGGTTATTCCCAAGCGCAAAATGTATTTCGCTCAGCTGCAACAAATTGGCTGCAGTTTTTAAATTCTCGTACTGCTCTTGAGCGAGTTCCAGTGCCTTGTAAAGGCTATTGCTTTCGAATAACGCCTTGACAAGTTTCTGTTTTGTTCTCCTTGCCTGTTTTGATGTTGAATCGATTGCTAATGCTGTGATGTAAGCCTGGATGGAAGCGGGGTAGTTACCGCTAGCAAAGTTCAAATTACCGATCAAGAATAGGTTACTTGCTTGTTCGTACATCGGCACCAATTTCGCTATTTCTCCGTAAAAGAACAGGGCTCTTTCTGACTCACCTATTTTCATAGCATTTTCAGAGAGTCTGTTATAGAGCATAATAACACTATCTTTGAAGATGTCACAGTTGGCTAATGATTTTTTAAAATACATTGCTGCCTCACCGAATTCATTCTTTTTTAGATAGCAATACCCTAACAGGTATTGAATTTCCGGGTCTTTTGCCTTGCGATAGGAAATTATCTCAGTCAGGGCGCGGTTATAATTCCAGGTTTTGATATAGCCACGGGCGTTCGCGATATGCTCTGCTTTATTTGAACAGCTGACCAGTATGGCGGTCAGTAGAAAAAAAAGAAGAGCTAATCTGCGATGATTTCGGGTCATAGTTTTTCAACGACTCCGGCAACGATTTTGGTCAACTTGAGTTCTGTCTGTATCGCGATGCCTCCTTTTTCATTTTTTATCGAGTCTTTCGAGCAACCTCAGATATGATTCCAAGAGCCCTCTGAATTCTGATACAAGAAGAAGCTTTTGGTGCTCAATCATTTTTGTTTCTTCTCTAACTTGGGCGAGCTCAGTTTGAGCTTCTCTTAGAAACCTTTGCGCTTCGACTTTTGCATTGGCGATTATTGTCTCGGCTTCTTTTCTGGCACCGCTCTTCAGCTCATCAGCCGCCTGCTGGGTTGTTGTAAGTGTGTCCTGCAAGATCTTTTCCATACGGCGATAATCCTCGATTTTGGCATCCATATCCTTGACTTTTTCACTGAGACCAGCATTTTCCCGGAGTAGATTTTCAAGTTCTGTAGAGGCCATTTCAAGGAATGACCTGACTTCATGAGGGTCGTAACCTCTCAGCGATTTTCGAAATTCCTGCTTGCGGATTTCTAAGGGGGTTATCGGCATTTTGCCTCCTTGTACTGGCAGTTACAACGGTCATTCACACAGAACCGCCCGGCCACCACCTTCGCGTTTTGCCTGGTAAAGTGCATTGTCGGCTTTTTTTATTAATTCGTATGTTCCACCGGCATCTTCAGGGAAACCTGCAATGCCAATTGAAATTGCGAGCTCTTTTACCTTCAGCTTATCTTTGAAGAAATCATGGTGTTTTATGTACTTCAGAATACGTTCGGCAGTTTTTTTGGCGTGTGGTTTCTTGGTTTCAGGTAAGAGAACGATAAATTCATCGCCGCCGTAGCGTGCCACGACATCAACGCTGCGTACACTGCGCTCGAGAATATTGGATAGTTCCTCTAATACGTGATCACCAGCCTGATGCCCAAATTCATCATTGATTTTCTTGAACTGATCAATATCAACAAATAGAACTGAAAGACTGTGTTCATATCGTGAAGCGCGCTGCAGCTCTTTGCTAAGCTGGTTTTCGAAGTACCGGCGATTGAATATACCGGTCAAAGGGTCGAGCCATATGCGATGTTTGATGCGCGAATAAAAGCAGTTAGGTTTGAGTAGGTGTTCAACAAAAACATAAGGGTGTATCTTCAGGATATCGAGGAGTTGACCAGAGGTTATTATGTCGATTCTGTATTGGCAAAGCAAGAAGAGTCTCAGGTCAGGCTGGGTATTGAAATCATCCAGGATATCTTCGTATCCAAGATAGTCATTTGTGCTCTCCAAAAAGACGCGTAAACCGTGGTAGTTCTTTGGAAGTTTATCATATTCACTTTTTATCCAGGGGATAAAATCAGCTGCACCAACACCTTTGCTGATGGTTATTATCTGCTTTTTGAACTTGCTTTTCAAATACTTGCTATTTTCTTTACTGCCGATAAAGATACATTTTTCCTTACGTTCATTACCTTCGGTTATGAGAGGTACGATGTTCTCGAGAAGCTGCTTATTTCCTCGATACAGATAAAGCGCATGAACGGGCAATTCAAGCTCGATACCTTCATAACCTAACTTTATGTATCTATTCATTTTTTACTCTCCAATGACTTAATAATGTTTCAAGGACGTCAAGCACCCCGGTCATTTTGCTGACGTCATAATTCCCCATGTGGCCGATTCTGATTATTTTACCTTTTAGATCAGCTTGACCGTCGGCAAATAGGATGCCGTGTTTTTCTTTTAGCTCATTTATGAGCATAGTGCTGTTATTTTTCGAAACTTTCATGACGGTAAGTGCGTTTGATGGATGTTCAGGCAGTAGTTCTAAACCCATATTGCCGATGCGTTCACGGATGTATTCTGCCAGCTTTTTATGATGCTCAAGAGTTGCTTCAACCCCCCGTTTCAAAATACTATCAAGACCGCTTTTCAACCCGTACAGCACGTTTATTGCTGGTGTCCACGGCGTTTGATTCTTGACTCGGAATTTCTCATAGATCTTGAGATTAAAGTAATAGCTGGGTAGGTCAGATTCTTTCATTTTTTCAAATGCCCGGTCATTGACCGAGATAAAAGATACCCCGGGTGGTGACATCAATGCCTTTTGTGAGGCACCGACCAGGATATCGATATGCCAGTCGTCTTGCGGACACAGGTCAGCGCCAATGCCCGCAACGCCATCTACGACAAGATACGAACCGTGATTTCTTACAACCTCGCCAAGCATCTTGATATCGCTTAGCGCGCCGGTCGATGTTTCGGTAAGAGTTGTAAAGACAACGGTCGGCTTATTGATTTTCTTTAATACCTCTTGTATCTTCGATACCTCAATTGATTTTCCATAATCTACCCTGGTAACAATGGGGTTCGTATTATAGCCTTTGCAAATCTCGAACCAACGTTCCCCAAATTTACCGCAGATAGCAACAATTGGCTGGTCATGGCTTGATAAAACATTGCTACATGCTGCTTCCATTGCGCCAGTGCCGGATGCAGAAAAAAAGAAAATTCTTCCTTTGGTCAAAAGTATCTTTTTAAGAGCATCGGCAATTTCACTAAACATCCTGGTGAACTTTTCCTCGCGGTGATAGACAAGAGATTTTGAAGTTGCTTTCAATATCTCGTCAGGTACGTCAATAGGTCCAGGTGTAAACAGTGTATAATTACTCAATTTGCCTCCTGCATTCTTGGCAAAAAGTTCGGTTTTTTTCATCGGTGTCTTTTACCGTATTGGAAAAGTGCATAATACACTTATCATTAACACAATGCCCGAGTCCCAAAAGATGACCTATTTCATGGACAATCTCTTTAGAAATACGCTCTCTGATATTGTCACCATTAAGACGGTAAGTTGAGACAACCGCGGTTTTTCGTATGGGGTTGGCTAAGCCAAATATGAAATTCATGTTTTGTGCGTATATGTCAACGTTCACTAAACAGAGTTTATACTCGGCATCTTTTTTCGCGGCAATATCGTGTAAAATAGCCGCTGCATCATACTGCTGTCTCAACGGGTTGTATGAACTTTCTGGTAAGGTGATATGCCCTTGATCCTGTGCCACGAGGCTAAAAGAATCTTTGACCACGTCTTTTACGAAATCAAAAAGGTCTAATGTCTTTTGTTGATAGACTCGGATCATTCTTTTTCATTCGACGTCTTGTTCAGTTTTTTGATAAAGGGAGTAAAGAGATCGATCGGTACCGGGAAAATGGTTGTGGAATTCTTCTCAGTAGCTATTTCACTGAGTGTCTGCAGGAAACGAAGTTGAATTCCGGTGGATGTTTCGCTGATGATCTTTGCAGCTCTGTTGAGTTTATCCGCAGCCTGGAATTCACCTTCTGCGTGGATTACCTTTGCGCGTCTTTCTCTTTCAGCTTCAGCCTGGCGAGCAATTGCGCGCTGCATGTCTTGAGGGATGTCGACATGCTTGATCTCTACGGTTGAGACCTTGATGCCCCAGGGATCAGTTTGTGTATCAATGATTTTTTGCAACCTCATATTGATTTTTTCTCTTTTCCCGAGAATATCATCGAGTTCATACTCACCGAGCACACTACGTAGTGTAGTTTGCGCAAGTTGGCTTGTGGCATACATATAGTCCTCGACTTCCAGGATTGCTCTATCCGGTTCAAAAACCCGGAAATAAGCCACTGCATTGACTTTTATTGAAATATTGTCTTTTGTTATGACGTCTTGCGGAGGTACGTCCATAGCAATGACCCGCAGCCCGACTCTATCCATTTTGTCAATCGCTGGCCAGAGAATAAATAGACCTGGTCCTTTGACCTTCAAAAATCTGCCGAGTCTGAAGACAACTGCTCTTTCATACTCTTTCAGTATCCTAATTGCGCTGAAAATAATTAAGACGAGCACAATTATAAGTATTCCAGTAAATCCCATGTATTCCTCCTTTTATAGTCATATTCTACGTAAATAAAGGATAAAGTCAATACTGCCGGCGTTTCAAATGGAGATTCATTTTTTTTCATGGTATAATGAGTAACCTTGAGTTGACAAAAAGGGTTTTTTGAGTACATTGGGATATGGCTTTGTTGATTCTGTTTCTTGCCTTGCATACAGATTTTAAAGGCGTCTGGGTTCCCCGTTGGTCAATTCAAGACAAGAGTGCTATTTTTGATAACCTGGATGGACGATTCAATCATATTTTTCTCCAGATATTTGCCCTGGGTGAGGCTTATTATCCGTCAACACATGTCCCAAGTAAAATGCAATCTGATAAATGGCTAAGAGAATTCCTGAATGAAGCACACCGTCGGAACATCAAGGTGTCAGCTTGGATCAATGTTTTTTATTCGTGGGGCTTTGCACCAAAGACCATGAATAGTAAGCATCCTATTAACCGACAACCAAATTGGTATGTCCGGGACCAGGATGACCGGTCAATCGTTGATTACACTACTGAAGAACTTAAAAGCATAGGCACCGAAGGTTATTATCTGACACCGGCAAATCCGCAAGTACAATCCTATGTCATAGATATCGCACAGGAAATCATTAGAAAGTATGATTTTGATGGGATTCATTTTGACTATATACGCTACCCAACATCTAACTTTGTGTATGATGTAAGTCTGCGCAGCAAATTCATGAGGGAATATTATGTAGATCCACTTGATCTGGTTACCAAGGACGAGTTAAAAACAAGATACGGTCTTTGGGGATGTGATGACTTAGTCAAACAATGGCGTGAGTTTGTCTCAGCTGACCTCACTGCTTTTGCAAAACGAATAAAAGATGCGTTGAAAAAGGAACGACCTGAGATACTGATTTCCGCAGCAGTTAAACCTGACTATTTAAGTGCACGCTATGAACATCATCAGGATTGGTTAGCCTGGCTAAATGCGGGATATGTGGATTTTGTTTGCCTGATGGCTTATGGCAAGTACATAAAGAGTAACCTGAACAGAGTTCTGAAAGCAGTGGATGACCCCTACCGCGTGACCGTTGGTTTGGGTCTGTATGTTCTATCGCCTGATGAGATAAGCAGACAGGTTGAAACAGTAAAATCTAAAGCCTTTTCCGGGGTCGTTTTTTTCTCCTATGATCAACTCAAAGAAAACAAAGCATACCTTGATGCGTTGAGTCATTAAGTTATTGAAATGAGTATGGGAGTAACGGTGTATCGGAGATTTTTTTAATGACTCAATAACTTAGTCAGGCTGTTGAAAAAGTCATTTTTCACTGGAGTAGAGCCTGTCTGCGTGCGAACGCACAGGCAGGCATTTATGCTCGTGAAAACTGATGAAATTTCATTGCTTTTGACGGGGCTAAAGCCCCTACTCCACTAAATCAACAGCCTGAGTGACTTAATGACTATTATTTGCAGTTTTTCGCCTTACGCTCTACTCATTACGCCTTACGCTCGAGTTTCTATTAGTCACTGTATATCTCTACTCATGGTATCTTGACATAGGTTGTGTTTCGTGTAGAATAAATGAAATGGAGAAGATCTTGCTTCTCATGGGAACCAACCGTGGTGACCTGGAAACTAACCTCATGACTGCTTTAGAAGAATTGGTAAATAATGGGATAAAGATTGTAAAAAAATCCAGGATTTACCGAACCAAACCCTGGGGTCGAGTCAATCAACCTGATTTCTTGAATATGGGGTTAGAAATAGTGTGTGATCATGAGCCCTTGGAGTTAATTCGTGTGCTCAAGCAAATTGAGGTAAAAATGGGCAGAAAACCAGGTGGCATTAGATGGGGACCAAGGATAATTGATATCGATATCGTATTCTACGGTACCCAGATTGTTAAGACCAGAGACTTAACAATACCCCATGCAAGCTTTTTTGAGCGTCCTTTTGCCATAAAGGTGCTCGCTGAAATTGCGCCGGATTTTGTGCCGCCTTGTTCCGATAAAAAATTAAAGGATTATCTGAGTGGAGTTGAGCATGAAGGATCTGAGATTTATTACGGTTGAAGGCGTCATCGGTGCTGGTAAGACGTCATTAGTCAAGATCCTCGCCAAGAGGTTTCACGCTGGTATGATCCTTGAGAAATTTGAGGATAATCCATTTCTTGAGAATTTTTATTCAGACCCTGAAAAACATGCCTTCCATACTCAACTCTATTTCTTGATGTCACGGTATCGTCAGCAAAGGCAAATATCCCAAATTGACCTTTTCGCATCGCGGGTCATTGCTGACTACTTTTTTGAAAAAGACCGTATTTTCGCTGAGATAAATTTGAATGAAGAAGAATTTGCTTTATACGATAAAATATATGGATTAATCGAACAAGATGTACCAAAACCTGATCTCGTCATCTATCTTCAGGCTCCAGCAGAATTTCTTTACAAGCGGATAAGACAGCGTGACCGCAATTTTGAGAGCAATATCGACTTCGGCTATATTGAACAGTTGTGTGAGGCGTACAATGCCTTTTTCTTTCATTACAAGACTTCGCCGCTGCTTATCGTTGATATCAAGGGCTTTGACTTTACTGGAAATTCAAAGGACCTTGATTTGATTTGTGATGAGGTGAAAAACTTGAAAGAGCCGCGTAGGATTCTTTCCCGACAATGGTAACTGTAAAAACAATTGCTTCCATGAAACAAAGGCAGGAGAAAATCGTCTGTCTCACTGCTTATGACTATCCGATGGCATGCATCGTTGACAAAGCAGGTATTGATATCATCCTGGTCGGCGATTCTGCAGCCAATGTTTTTGCCGGCGAGAAAAACACGCTGCCGATTACCATGGAAGAGATGTTATATCATACGCGGATTGTAAGCCGAGCAGTGAAGAATGGTTTGGTCATTGCAGACATGCCATTTTTGTCTTATCAAACATCGATCCGTGATGCAGTATATAATGCGGGAAGGTTCTTGAAAGTTGGTGCGGCTGGTGTCAAGCTTGAAGGTGGTACACCGATTCTTGCAATGATTGAGCGGCTTATTGCGCTTGGCATCCCCGTGATGGGACATCTTGGTTTGACGCCTCAATCCATTCACAAATTTGGCGGTTACAAATTGCAGGGTCGTACTGAAGACAGTAAATCCAGACTCTTAGCCGATGCTAAATTACTTGAAGAGGCTGGTTGTTTTGCCGTGGTCCTTGAGAAGATACCAGTTAGCCTGGCAAAGGAGATCACGGCAAGTGTTTCCATACCAACTATTGGTATTGGAGCTGGACCTTTTTGTGATGGCCAAATTCTCGTTTTGCACGACATGATCGGTTTGTTTGATGACTTTTCACCGAAGTTTGTTAAGCGATATGCACATGTTGGTGAAGCGATACGTCAGGCAGTCGAGCAGTATCGGGATGAAGTAAGAAAGGGCGTTTATCCGGACAAAGCTCATTCTTTTGATTGAATTTTAAGTATTATGCTTAGTGAAGACGACAAAAAAGATCTATCTGGCAACGAGAGCCAGCATATCCGAGAGCTGAAAGCGCAAGTCAAGCAATGTACTGAAGAGCTTAAGAGATCAAAAGAGCTTTTAGAACGGGAAGCACAAGAGCGTAAACTTACGGAGCAAGCCTTAAGGACTGCAAAGCAGGAAAAAACAGCTATACTTAATAGTATGGCTGAGCACGTGATCTTTCACGATAAGAATATGAAAATCGTGTGGGCAAATCAAGCCGCTGCTAAATCGGTCGGTATGACAACCGAAGAATTGGTTGGTAAGAATTGCTATGAAGTCTGGCAAAAAAGAGATACAATATGTGAAGGATGTCCGGTTATTAAAGCCCTGGAAACCGGTACACCCCATGATAACGAAATGACGACACCGGATGGTCGGTCTTGGTTCTTACATGGCTATCCAGTGAAAGATGACAAAGGCGAAGTCATCGGTGCAGTTGAAGTGACAATGGATTTGACCGTTCTCAAACAAGCTGAACAAGCCTTGAGAGAATCAGAGAGAAAAATAAGAACGGTTTTTGATTCTACGAATGATGCGATTATTATTTATGATCTGGAAGGGCATATTCTAGAAATCAATAAAACAGCGTGCGATCGGCTCGGTTACACGCGAGATGAATTCTTAAACATGACCGCAATGAATATAGCTTCGCCGGTGTATGCAAAGCTGGTCCTAAAGCGGATTGAGGAGTTAAAGGCAAAAAAGCAGCACTTTTTTGAGACTGCCCATGTGACAAAAGACGGTAAAATCATCCCGGTTGAGTTAAGCAGCCGGGTCATTGAATTTGATGGCAAACCCGCGATCCTTAATGTCGCCAGAGATATGACTCAACGTAAGCGCGCTGAAGTTGCACGGCAGGAAAGTGAAGAGATGTACAGAACTCTGGTCGAGACACTACCTGAAGCAATTATCATCAGCGATTTAGAAGGGAAGATAATTTACATATCAAACCAGACTCTTGAAATAACCGGGTATACTAAGGAAGATGATATTATTGGAAAAGATGCTTTTGATTTCATCCATCCTGATGACAAGCACAAGGCGCAAGAGAATTTGCAGAGAACACTTGAACAAGGTCATATTGAGGCTGAATACCGACTATTGAAAAAAGACGGCACCTACTACATAGGTGAGTTTAACGCCACCGTGATCAAGGATGCCCAAGGTAAACCAAAAGCATTCCTTGCTTCGATCCGGGATATTTCAAAGAAGAAGAAGGTAGAAGAAGCTCTAAAGCAAAGTGAAATTCGTTACAAGTCACTTTTTGATCTAAGCCTATTATGTATTTATATACATGATTTTGAAGGTAAGTTTCTTGATGCTAATGATGCCGCGCTAGATATATTGGGGTACAAACGTGAAGAGATACCCAATATTAATCTCGCAACATTGCTTGATGTTGACCAATTATCCAAGGCGTACCGTATGATTGAAGAAATCAAGAATATCGGGTTTCAGAAGGAAGCGGTTGAATATCGGTTGTTGCGTAAAGATGGCGATTTTGTTTGGGTCGAGGCTGAGGGTACACTATTACATAAAAATGGTAAGCCTTTTGCCATACAAGGAATTGCGCGTGACATCACAAAACGCGTCATTACCCTTGAGGCACTGCGTCAAAGTGAGCAGAAATACAAAACACTTACAGAAAATGTGAATGTCGGTATCTACAGAAACACAATTGGTCCGACCGGTGAATTCATTGAAGCGAATCCAGCGATTGTGAAGATGTTCGGCCACGAAAGCAAGGATGCATTTCTGGCCATTGATGTGGCAGATCTGTACCAGAACCCTGATGACCGGAAGAAGTTCAATGAAAAAATGCTCGTTTACGGATATGTCAAGGATGAAATCCTTCTATTGAAAAGAAAGAATGGATCGCCTTTCTTTGCTTCTGTTTCGGCAGTTGCGGTCAAGGATGAACAGGGTAATGTTCAATACTATGACGGTATGATAGAGGACATTACCGAGCGTATACGAGCTGAACAGGAATTGAAAAAGAGTTATCAGAAGTTGAAGGACGTACTCAATGGCACGGTAAACGCGCTTGCTTCGACAATCGAGAAAAGGGATCCATATACTTTTGGTCATCAGCAGCGAGTTAAGAAACTTGCCATTGTTATTGCTGAGGAGATGGGGCTTGCGTCTGACCAGATTGACGGCATCAGGGTTGCTGGTATTGTCCATGACATAGGCAAAATCCATGTTCCTGCGGAGATACTGAATAAACCAGTTTCATTGAGTGATATCGAGATGGCTTTGGTGAAAACCCATTGTCAAGCTGGTTACGAAATTCTGAAAACCATAGAGTTCCCCTGGGATGTTGCTGAAATGGTGCTCCAACATCATGAACGGATTAATGGGTCTGGGTATCCGCGTGGATTAACCGGCGATAAAATTCTTTTGGAATCAAAAATACTCGCGGTTGCCGATGTTGTTGAAGCCATGGTTTCACATCGTCCTTATCGAGCAGCACATAGTATAGATAAGGCTCTGGCGGAGATCTCAACAAATCGAGGCGTACTTTTTGATACGCGGGTAGTGGATACATGTTTGAGGCTTTTCAGTCGGGGTTTTCAATTTAAGTGAGTTAAAGAGGATTTATCAACTCCGCAGTATTTTGGATCGTTATATTTATTATTAGCCTGTACATTTTAATACGGGCTTCAGCTTACTTTACCAACGCTGCCGCGAAGATTGGTTTGGCTTTTGGTATCCCGGATTTTGTCGTCGGTTTAACAATCGTTGCTATTGGAACTTCGCTGCCAGAGTTAATATCTTCAATTTTTGCGGTTCTGCACAACTCTTCAGAAATTGTGATTGGTAATGTTGTCGGGTCAAACATAACGAATATATTTCTTATTGTTGGCGTAACTGCAGTAGTCGCCAAGAAACTGAAAATCACTTATGAACTCGTCCATATTGATTTGCCGCTATTAATGGGCACCGCTCTTTTTTTGACGATCACGGTGTGGGATGGGCGGTTTTCGCTTTTTGAAGCGCTCCTATGCCTAATCGGCTTGGTGGTATATTTCCTGCACGCAATGACTGTGGGGAACAAAGAGAATGGTGTGAAAACCAGTCCCAAAACTGGTAAGCCCATGGAGAAAAAAAGCATTCGAGCCAAGACATTTATCGTGCTCATCATCAGTAGCTTTTTCATTTATTTAGGTGGTCGCTACACGGTTGAAGCGGTAATCGAGCTATCGCAAATCATAAACATCGGTAAGGAAATAATTGCTGCCAGTGCAGTTGCTTTTGGAACGTCTTTACCAGAGTTGGTGGTGAGCATTACTGCCGCGCGTCAGGGAAAATCTGAGATCGCCATCGGTAATGTCTTGGGTTCCAATGTATTCAATGCCCTTGCCGTTATGGGCATACCGGCGTTGATTGGTTCGCTAGTTATACCTCAGCACATCATCACTTTTGCTCTGCCCATGATGGTGATAGCATCGCTCCTTTTCTTTTTCATGACCCAGGATAAGGAGATTAGCCAATGGGAAGGTTGGTTGCTCCTTATATTCTACGTTTTCTATATCGGCGGGTTATTCAAAATAAACTAAAGAATGCCATTAGAAAACGCTGGTAATAGCTATTTTTCAGCATTGACTTTCAAGCTTACCGCAGTATAATTCTCCGTGGTTAAATACACTAAGCAACATGCTAGAGCAGGGTTAAAGACTAAGTTGCCGAAATTGCAGGTGTTGCCAAATCAATTCAAAAGCTATAAAATTACAATTGCCATACCTGAATACACATCATTGTGTCCAAAAACAGGGCTGCCTGATGCCGGTACAATTACGATTGAATATGAACCAGAAAAGTATTTTGTAGAATTAAAGTCATTGAAACTGTATATTTTAGCCTATCGAAACCTTGGCATTTTTTATGAGAATGCAGTTAACCGTATCTTAAAGGATTTTGTTAAGGCAGTAAAACCATGTTGGGTAATTGTGCGCGGTGCATTTAATCCGCGTGGCGGTATAACTTCAGTCATTGAAGCCAAATACGGCAAACCCAGAGCACATTAATCGGATTTTTGAGGGAATATACTCCAAAAAAACATGTAATACTAATAGAGAATGGCGCCTAAACGTAGGTAGTCATCTGTTCTTTACATGAAAAAAAGGAGGCAAATCATGCTTAGAAAGATGGGCGTTTTACTGGGCATTATGGCTATTGGGTTGTGTCTTGTTGGGTGTCTCGGGATTACTGGGTCTGAGAATATCAATGATATCATAACCCTGCTCAAGGCAAAGGTCGGACAAGAGGTTATCAAGGAGCATATCGCAGATAAAGGTATGAGCTTTGATCTGTCAACCCAGGACATTGTTAAACTCAAGAAAGCTGGTGCGAGCGACGATTTACTTTCATATATGATCGGAAAAGCAACTGGTGATTTTCCTTTTGAACTTGACCAGGACTTTGTTGTTCAGAGTCCTACAACCCACGAACATCTTGCTATCTATCCGGTTTTCAGGAAGACATCATTAGACATAGGCGATTACATAACTTTAGATAAAGCGCAAAAGAATAAAGTCGTGATCATTTCTGAATTGTCGAGTGCGTCAGTGCCAGCCGTATTAATAAAGAATACCGGGGTGATACCCATCTATATTATGGCCGGTGAGATTATTATCGGTGGTAAACAAGATAGAATGGTTTCATTCGATATCCTCATCCCAGGCGGCAAGGAAGTAAGAGTCGAGGTCAGATGCGTGGAGCACGGCAGGTGGCACGGTAAATCTATTAAATTCATGTCCGGCGGTGCCGTGGGCTCTAAGGGTGTCAGGAGTGCTCTTCAGTTCAAAGAACAGCACGATGTATGGAATGAGGTAAGCAAGAAATGTGCACAGATCGATGTCGCATCTCAGAGTGGTACCTACGGTGCCATCCTCTCAAGCGAAGAAGTAGAAAAAAGAAGTAAACCTTTCCTTGATGCGATGAAGCAAGGTCTTAAAGACAACGGTATGGTCGGTATGATTATGGCTTTAAACGGAGAAATCCTATGTGTGGATATCTTTGCCAATCCAAAGTTCTTTGCTGAAGTCAAAGATAAATTGCTAAAGGCATATGTGCTCGATGCCATAAGCACCGAGGAGACAAGCACAAAGATCCCTGGCAAACAGAAGATCCTCGCTTTCTTTGATGAGCTCAAACACGCGAAGACTGCCGAACTCAAGAAATACGATGAAAATTGCAATACTGAATTAGAATCTGATATGCTTATCGGTAATGAATCACGTGACAAAGACG
>Ga0209986_10003418_pt1 | contig 13916 bp, 26 predicted proteins | sample BlataG_FD_183168 | JGI IMG/M metagenome (GOLD analysis project Ga0209986, IMG submission 183168) | Deep subsurface microbial communities from Black Sea to uncover new lineages of life (NeLLi) - Black_00105 metaG (SPAdes) (version 2) | ecosystem: Environmental > Aquatic > Marine > Oceanic >...
AATCAAATAGAATGTTAAATGCTGATTGAATCAACTTTGCAAAAGTAATTGTTGGAGAAAATATCAACGGAACTGAAAAGTCAGTTTGATGAAGTTTAGTAAACGTAATTGTGAAGGTTTTTGTTAAATCTACAACATACGCCACCCCAGCTATTTCTTCACCGTACACTTGAAAATACAAGTCTCTACTTGTGCTACTCGCCCAAATACCCTCAATACCAGTTGGTTGAAACCTGTTTCCATCATGAACATTAGCTGTGCTTCGAACAACACAATAGTTGCTTCCGTCTAAACTTCCGCTTTCAGCATAAACATAAAAAGTGTATGGAACATCCTTTAAAATCTCTGCTGTTCCAGCGAAAAGGAATGTGACTGTTGTTGGTCTCGCCGAATTACTGCTTAAAGATGCAATATTTTGGCTGTTAATGGAAGTCTCCAAATCAGCTAAAGGCGTTGATGAAGTACCATAAACGCCTGTGTGAGATGCGATGCGACACCTCAAAGTTCCAGTTGGACTACCATACTTATACATTTTAACTTTAACACTTGTTACTTTCGCTTTAGTGTATAAATCTTGATTCCAACTATGACCTTGAGCGCTGATAACTCCCCAATGAACAGCATGAATCAATTCGCCGGTGGAGGCTGTCGCTGTGTTACTGTCTAAAACCACTGCAGCGTCCACTATTGGAATTAGACTAGAACAAGAAATACTTACCAATAGAAAGATTAGAGCAAGTGTGAATAGTTTTTGTTTATGCATTAGCTCACCGTTCCTTGAACAGTCATTTTAATTGTATCTCCAGCAACTACATTCTTCTGATTACCTACACCTTGTTGTTCAGCAAGACACAAATTAGCTCCAGTAGATTCGCTGTAAACTCCATAAAGCTTCGTGCTATTGCTTCCAGTCACAGTCCACGTATTTGTCATGTTCCAAGTTCCAGTTCCAGTGCTTGCATAAGTTGCGACAGCCCTTGCCAAACCGTCAGTTGTTATCTCATTTGGAAGAGTTGTCCAAGCTACGTCCACAGCAGTAGAATCGTTTGAACAAGCGTGATATTTGAAAGCATAAGTGCTATCTCCACCAAGCAGTTTCTCCATTTGGTCTTTGCCATAGTCCGTAAGCGTCATAGCATGATAGGTTTTGCTGATAAGTTTTCCATCTCTATACTGTTCTATCCAACAATGAAATTCATAATATATAGTGAAAGCACCGAATTGCCGTGAAACAGGTTGCAATAGAACCAACCCAAGAATTAGTGCTATTGATATTATTGTTATCGCTGAAATTGAAATTGCTTTCTTTCCGAATCTTCTACTTTGTTTCTCCATCTATTTCACCCCCTACGATTCCAATTTTCTTTCTCATTTTTTCAGCTCCTTAACCAAAAAAAACAACATGAAAACCGAAGAGAGAAACAGGATTAACGCTTGCCAACCTAAATCACGGTTTAAATATTCAATTCCCATAAAAACTGTTACGGGTAGAAACAGCACGCTTGAATATTTCCATTTAACAGTTATAGCGATAAACAGGGCAAGCATTATGGTTATGCCAATCCAGCAACCCGTTCCGTAGAGTAGTTCCGTGAAAAACTCGGTAAATTCTCCAGCCATTTTTAACTACGCTCCTTAACGCCGAAGTAAACTGTGACAGCTATGATTCCCATAAGAAAAACCCATGGAAACACTTCAATCACTGGGGCAACCGTTAAAGTCTGATTCACGTTGCTGCATGCTTCGTAGAGGGTTGGGAACAGGAATGCTGTGAATATGAAGATTATGAGGCAGACAAAAAGTTTTCCCAATTCCATTTATAACGCCAACCATGCTATGAAAAACGCGAAACCAACAACTGTCACAACCAGGCTGGTTCGGAAGCCTTCGTAATATTCGCCTTTTTTGAGTTGTTTTGCTCCGTAGAGTGGGCCTGCGATCATGGCGAATAAGCCTACCATGCCGATAATGAACATCATAGGAAGCAAGGGTTCTAAGAGAATGTTCCAGTTGATATACACGTTGTTGCCTGTGTCTATGGTTATGGTGTCGCCTGACTGAATATTACGGTTATTGTTGTTTTGGTCTCCGCTTACTTGAACGTTTGAAACGTTATAGTCAATTTTTAAAGTTAGTGTTTCGTTTGCTTTAAACGTGTATTGCCCTGTTCCACTGTCAAATTTTAATGTGCATTCTGAACTGTTCAACGTTCCAGATATTATGTTTAAGGTGACGAAACGGTTTTCATGTTGAAAAGCTAACGCTGAATTTGAAGGAAAATAAGATGTGAATGTTGTGCTTGACACGTTAGCTTGTGTTTTGAGTGTGAAGGCTAAAAGGATGAGAAAAAAGATTAAGAGAACGGTTAGAATTTTGGTTTTAACATGTTTCAGCATGATAGTCACTTTATGGAATTGCTATGTAAGTTCCATTGAGCCAAGTTGTATAGGATTTTCCGATAATGAAGTTAGCACATTCGTTAAATGCGTTAATAAGAACAAAATTTACTACACCTGTTGTTCCTGTGAAGTTTAAAGCTGTTGTTGCCCCAGTAAAGTGTGGCTGAATGAAAGTGACATTTCCGCTATAATTATGAACTTGAATACAATAGTCGTTAGCAGGGAAGAAAGAATTCAAAAAAATTATTGATGACGTCGGTTTTACACTCCACCCTGTCATATAAACCCCAACTGTCGGAAATGGAGCATCTACAATGTCTAACTCTGAAAAAGTGATATATGCTGAAGCATTCAGAAAAACCCCATAAGAACCAGATGCGGTTTCTAATAGCATATTATTAATTGTCCACATTATACACCTTTCGAGGTAAAGAGCCGTGCCGCCTGTGTCAATATCGACAATAGTAATGCCGTCTAGGTTCCAACAATTTGGAGTCTGGTGAATATCGCCGTTTAGTACACCATCGCCGTAGATGCCATAGTTAACCGTTGAAATTCGTAAATGGGATAAATGTCCATTGTAACAGTTTGATAAATAAAGGAAGGTCAAATCCCTATTAGGGTGTCCATAGAAACTGACATCTTCTATTTCTACTGTGTTACAGTTTAGTAGGTTGATAACTTTTGCATGCCAAGCGACAGATGGACTTGTTCTAATAGTACAATGGCGAAGCTGAAAATCAGCAGTTGTTGGAGTTCCATCAGCATAAATGAAACTTAATTCACCGTTGGCACCCCAAGAAAAATCCGTTGCCCAACGCCCCGCACCCTCGATCATTACACGCTTCCCCGTAATGTTTAGTTGACCTATGGTAAACATCCCAGAGGCAAAACACAACATGCCACTATACGATTGTCCTGTCGGATTTGGGAGGGCATCTATCACAGCCTGCGTCACTTCAGTTGCGTTTGTTCCGCTATACTTAATCTGTCCATTAGCGTCTTTAGCAAAATAGTTACTGCCTTCCTTCCAAACCGTATATGAAGGAGCCCCAGGATATACTCCGCTTGAAATATAGAATGTAGATGATGGTGTAGCAGCGAAAACGTAGAAGATTCCCGATGTTATGATTATGCCGATTAAAACCATTATTGAAGTTGTTCTTAAGCTGATTTGTTTTGGTATTTTCATTTTTATTTCTCCTTGTAGCTTTCGTTACTATAATGATGTTTGTTCGTAATTAAAGCCTTTTCCAACCTAACCCTTCCCCCAACCACCAATAAACGGAATCACTGCTGTGATAAAAGCAAAGAATAATATTGCAATAGAACCCCACAAAGTTAAGCTAAGACCCGTACCCAATATTGTACCACCAATCCCAGGAACACCTAGATCTGGATTCTGAAAACTTAACAGTTGCCCCATAATATGCCACATACTCGTTCCCGTTGCACTCCAATCAATATCGTAACTGGTGAAAAGTTTAAGTTTGCCATTATCCCAACTTTCCTCAAGAGTCCAAGATATGTTAGCGGTTGAAATAAAAAGTTTAATGTTTAAATGTTCACAAGCAAACTCGCAGTAAGTAGCATTATAGTCTTCATTAAATAATGCTAAAACATCCGCTTTTAATAATCCCGCACGTGGTATCTCTACCTTGCTAGCATAAGGTTCTTGAACTGGCAGATAATGCCATCCCCACCACCAACCCCAAAGATTATCAGTTAAATGTCTTAGTTGAAACATTTTTCCCCACCAAGGATCAGTATCCCACCAGAACTCAAGTTTCTGACCTTCTGGCAATCCAAAGTCTGTTTGATTACTAACGGTATATTCCAAGTCTATTGATAAAGTATGATTATACATGGTGACGTTTTGGGAGTTGAAAAAATCTGCAGCTTCCTTATCTTGAACACTAGCCCCGACACCCATCTCTATAAATTCACCTGGCATAGTCATAAGCAACGCACTAAACATTCCAAAAAAAACAAAGATAAACACAAACATCTTATTAAGGTTCAATCACCTTTGCCCCCGAAGATGCCTGTTATTTTGTCACTGAAAAGCAACGCAATCATCAAGCAAGTGATTACGAAGAGCCAAACAGGAAACCATGCTAAAGCCACACAAAAACTTAAAACAGCAACGCCGACAATCACATGCGCCAGAATGTTCCGTGTCAAAAGAAGTGTGGGAAACAGAAACATGACACAAAGGATTAGGGAAACCAAAATTTCAGATGAAAACAAACTAATGTTCAACCGAGTTGCCAACGCTTGCGGAACCGCAGCTAAATCAAAATTGCCTTCATCATCCGCATAAACGTTTGGAATTAAAGCTAAAGAAAACAACACTAACAAAAGAAATAGTGGTAGCTTAGTTTTCTTCATGTTTGTTCTAACCTTACCTTTATGTTCTTTCGCACTTAAAGTTTTATTGGAAAGGCTAAACTTATTCTTCATTATCAATCGTCTATGAAAAAAACAAGGAACAAATCCACAATATCCCTTAAGCCTTTTAATGTTAAAGATGTAAAACATAAGAAAGTGAAGTATGCAACATTTAGGATAATTGGATTTGATTCCATTCTTAACTATTTCGGGAGAATACAAAACTCTGAACATGAATGCTTTTATTTTCATTTTCTCCTAAACATCTGTTTTAATCTAGTTCCTGACGGAACAGGAGCAAAAACCTCATAGCTTCCCTCGTAAAGTCCATGCCTATGATATTTCACGTATCCCCCATGTTTCTTAGCTACTTTACGAGCGTCCGCTTCATCAATGTAATAACCTTCATGGATGAGTTTACCGCTTAAGTAACGTTGACGTGGTGTAGTCTTTGTTTTTTTCATTTTACGCTTTGAAGGCTTCTTTCTCTTTAATTGAACTACACGGGTTTTCTTACCGATCGGGATATGTATCTTTTTCTTTCCATATTTTATAATGATGGGGTTTCTACTTGTTCTTTTGCGTTTAACCTTGGTTCCTCTTGGCACACTAATAATTAATTGTTTTCTACGCGTTGACCGTCTTGGTTTTGACCGTGTTTTTGTTCTTTTCAAACCGTACTTATCTCTCCTAACTATTTAACCCCTAAAAAATGGGGGAAATTAACGGGTTTTCTTGTAGGTTCGCCATCCACCTTTGACTTTTCGTTCGGAGTGTTTACCACTACCATATGTTATGGCGCCATGTGTTTTTGCTGCTTTCTTCGTTTTATACGTTGGTTTCTTTCTACATTTTGTCATTGTTTATCCCTTCCAAAGAAAAAAAAGGGAATTTGGGCTATTTTCCGCGTGGCACGTAACGAATTGCGATACCGATTATGAAGATTATTGGCAGCAGAATCGTGAATATCGTTACAACAGAAGCATTCCAACCCGTAGTCGTTGCATTCGCTATTTCATTCAGAGCAATTGGTGCCATGATTGCGACAAGTAGAAAGCCTACAGCCATCGCAATGATTAAGCTAGCGTTGACGGCTCCTTTGATGTTTCTTTTGAACATTTTAGTTGCGCCAGTGGAAGGTATGAATTTTATAGCCACACCAATTATGAAGATTATCGGCAATAGAATTGTGAAAATTGTTAACACAGAACCTTGCCAATTAGACGCTGTCGTGCTATTATACTTGGCGATTTCATTCATTGCGATAGGCGTTAGAATGGCGATAAGCAGAAAGGCGACACAGAGAGTAACCACTGCACCCGCTGACATCTGGGCTTTTCGGTTTTTGAACATTTCTCTTTCATTCCTCCTTTAATCTTTAGTAAACCTTCCAGAGTCACAAATATATAAGACAACCGTCACATCTTACGGTTTCACAAATTGTCTAAACTTTCTATATATGAACACCATTACTTTCTTACATTCCCTGAACAATGAAAGGTCAACATGACTTCTTTTGATTTTGTAACCATGTGTTTTCCTTAACCTATTTTCTAAGCGAATATGAATAGCGAGTAAGCAATGAACACTTAAAGCTGCACCTGATGCTGCTACCGAAACTAAAGCCATGTAAACAGGACTGCCATGGTCATCGTTTGCTTCAAACTGTGTTATTACACGGCTTGAAAGTTCAAATACGAAGCATCCGAGCATGAATAAAACCAGATAGTTCCATAAGGTCATGCATAAAAGTTAAATAAGGTATCCCTAAATAAGTTTTGTTGACTAAAAATTGTTAGGAATCTCATCAAAACCTAAAATTAAGGTTGACATAATCAACGAAGCCGGCTTAAAAACCAAGAAATACCCAATCGAAGGCAACCAAATCGTTATCAAAGCTGCAAAACGTGGACGTGGCGGAGCAGCATACAAAGCCAAATTTGACAAAAACTGTTTATTGCCCTATTATGTTGGTTTTTGGCCGTTTAAACGACTGAAACAAAAATTAATGCTTATTGAAGGAGCAGACAAATGTCTCAGCTTCCACTTCACTGAGGAAGGAACACAAGTTGACACGCCCACTTGGGGTCGAATTGCACTTGAAGAGGCAAGCGAAGCCAGTGTGATAAAGGCTGCTGGCGCGTCAACTCAGAAAATTACGGTTCCAATAATATTTTACATTTTAATATTCATGACTTTCGCCATTGGTTTCATAAACTTTTTGATAGCAACGGGGAGAGTTAGAATTTGACAGCACAAGTTTCAGTAGCTTTAGAAGATCAAGAAAAGAAAGAACTGCTAAAGTTTTTTGAAAAGTTAGACACGGAAATGCTTGCGAACACAGCGAAAGCCATCAGTATGATGGTCAGAGCTTTTGAGGGCAAGCCAATAGAACCAGAAGACATTATTTCAAAAATGACGAACATCAAGAATATTCTTGAGCGTTCACGTTTTCCGACTTATCCGCTTTTGGCGAAACAAGTTTATCTCCGCTTGATTGCACTATATCATCCCGAATGTTACCATTTTAAAGATTGGGCTAATTTAGAAGCTGAAGCATTAATCAGCTACAAAGGACAAAGCAGAGCAGAGTATGTGGAAGTTGCACGTGCAGCTTCAGCGATGCAGGGACAAGAATTTTATTTTGGTGAAGGTAAGCCTCAAGTGCCTCAAGTTAAAAGGCGGTTTTGGCAGCGTAAGCCTAAAACTGAAGAAAGCGAGTTTGAAAACCAATGATTGATTACCTAGTTGTTTATCTTCTTGGAATAGCTACACCAATACTTTTCAAAGTTTATGTTTTGCCAAAGGTTAAGAAATGGGTGAAAGATAAAACGAGGAAATGGTAATGGCGCGAACACGAAGCTATGATTCTTTTGAAAGTGTAAGAAAAAGAGCGGGTATGGGTGAGCGACTTGGTGCAAAAGACAAAGAGTATGCTTGGTATGCTGGAGGCAGTTTTGAAATAAGTTGTAAAATGGCTATGGTTGACACTATGCTTAAACATGGATTAATCTCGGTGGAACTAGTTCCGTTTGTGAAGCTTTACCGTAGTTATTTAGATCAACAGCGTAAAGCCTTTTTCACAAGCGTAGGCTCAGACGTTATCACCAAATTAGGAGTCTTGTTGGGATTAAGAGATGACACAATTAGTTTCTAAACTTGACCATCCAGTTAAACTTATAAAATACTTGTTCACTCGTGGAACAAGCGCATTCATCATAATATTTGGCCGAAGAGAAACAGGCAAAACAGACTTCGCATTATTAATTGCGGAAACACTATGGAAAGAAGGAATAATCAAAAACTTCGCCACCAACATCAAAATCTATGAGAGCCCCTTTCCCATTACACGCATAGATAATTTGGACGACTTGACTTTATGGTGTAAAAACACGCGAGGCAAAAAACTATTCATTTTCGACGAATTCGGCAAAGCCATGAGAAGACGCTCTCCCATGAGTAGTCTCAACATAAAATTGATAGATCACTTTCAAATCTTGCGGAAATATAAACTTAGTACGATTGCAATAACTGTCAACGAGAAATTCGTGGATAATGTAGCGTTAGGCTCAGACATTTTAGACGGAGCGTTTCTCAAACCCAATTACAAAAACCAAAAAATAGCACTATACCGAGATTACCTCGAATTCTTCACCAAATCCATAAAAGAAATTCCTGGCACATCCGTTGATTTTGACACATGGGACGTGGCCCCGTTCAAAGAATATGGGGTGAAACTAAAACCCAAATTTAAAGACGAAGAGCTTGAGGTAGTCTGGGATTGGAGTCACGGTAAGACAGCAAAGGATTTAGGGCTTCATTCCATGAAACTTCATAGAATTTTGAAGAAATATTGTAAAGAAGTTACAGAAAGAGATTCTCCCATCTCACAATAGGGAGTGTGTGCGTGTTAATGTTTGAAGTAAATGTGGTGAAAACCTAAAATTAATATACTATGAGATATAAATAGATTATATCTCACAGATAGATGAATAATGAAGGTAAAAGGTCTTGAGGAATAAGAAGTTTACTAAAGTCGGCATACCAATTAAGCGTAAAGTCTCAGACGTTCCAATATTTCTAGACAATAGATTATGGGATGAACTAGAGACTATCATTAACTTGTCTGGTTGGAATTACAAAACAAACATAGCTTTATTCAAACTTAGAGATCGTGCTTTGATTTGTCTTCTTATATTGACAGGGTTAAGAATCAGTGAAGCCTTACGATTAAGGAAGCTGCAGTTTAGAGTTTACGATAATGAAATAGTTTTGGCTAATGCAGAAACAGTGAAGCGTGGTCTCCTAAGAACCAAAATTGTTTTGCCTAAGACTGGAAGGTTAGGCACGTTCACACTTGTTTTTGAGGAATGGCTAAACACTATTCCTAACGAAGAGTCTTATGTTTTTGCGAAGGGAACAAGTTTGAGGGCTGGATCGTTTCTATGGGATAAACCGTTAAGCACCAAACGGGCCTTCTGGATTATCAAAACCACAACTGGAAAGTTTCCACAGTGGTTTCGTGCAGTATGCGAAACTGTTTATGGAAGGTTGATCTTTAAAAGCGATGCCTGGAAATTGAAAGCGTTCATGGGTTTGAAAAGGTTGGATAGCACTTCGCCTTATGTTAAGGGAACTTGGGAAGACAACTTAGCTGAAATCTACAAACTATAAAATGAGAAGTTATGTTTTTGAGTAAATAAGGTAGTCTATTTGAAGTCAAATATGTGACTTATGTCCATGACTGTTTAGTCTCACGTTTCATTTTTGTTTCCTCAAATTATCTTCTTTACTCCATTCATTGAAACAGTAAATCATTCCTAACGCCGACACCAAAACAACCAAAGACTCTTCGGGATTACATAAGAGAACCAACAGAAACACCCATATTAAACAGAAATTGATGTAGCTTCTTACAGTTGGAAACAACACAAGGAATAAACTTTTTATTATTTCAATATTCATTTTTTAGTTCCCTCTCTTTCAGTTTCCATCGCTTTATCTTTCCTTTTTTCTTAGGTTTCTGCATAGCTTTCATTAACTCGGTTAAACTTGAGGGCTTATCCCAGAGTTCATAAGTTTCCACGGTCATTTTTTTAGTTCCTCCTCTTTCTGTTTCAATCCAGCTTCTATACATTCACGCAAAACATCGTTGAGTTTCTGCTTGTTCTGGAGGGTTAAGTAGACGAGGCGTGCGTAGACGTCGTCGTTCATATAAACGTATCTTGAAGGCATCATACATCACCTAGTATAGGTATAACAACAACACCATTTAAATACTTTATTAAAAGAAAAGTTTTAACGGTTCACCCCTCTGTTTCCACTGGAAAAGAAAATTGACCCGGGGGTCAATAAGGAATAAGCTCTTCACCTTTTACAAACGTCAACTAATTAGTTTATGTTTATATATATGAGGTCTTATTCTTCTTCTTCTTAGAAATAGGATATTCCAACAAAAGAAGGCTAAATCAGACAGTCCCTTAGGGACTAAAAATTATGGGGGCTTTTCACCTTCACCTAACATGAAGGCTTCCCATGCCCTAGCGAGAAACATCATTGTTTTAACTTGTCGAACACAACCAAGCACCCGTGTTCTAGATGGGAATTTTCTTAAATCTACGAAGAGTCTTGGTGTGTATTGAGAGGCTCTTCGTAAAATTTTATGGATGACGCTTGTACTTCTGCCGAACGTTTTTGATAAGGCGTTGATACTGTAGCCTAATCGTCTAAGCTTTATGTATGATGCTTTTTCTCGGGGCAAAAACTTGATTCTGAAAGACTTCATCGCTGCGGTCGACCAAAACCAAATAGCTCGGACTTTCTATATAAAACTTGTGTGGTTGTGCATTTAAGTTTTTTTATTACCGCCTTCAGGATGATGTCGCCGCCGCAGTACGGGCATCTTTTTGTTGCCTCGGTTTTTCGTCCGCATTTGCTGCAGACTCTAACGGTTTTGAACGCTCTAACCATCCACCGGGCATCGATGCTCATTCGCCACTCAGCTCCCGTTAACAGTTTTTTGCGTCACTAAAACGTATTCATGTTTGATTTGTGGCACATTCGGAAATTTTTTGTGGTATAGGATTCTCCAGAAAGATTGTTGTTTTAGGCGTAACTTGAAAAGTCTGGTTAAAGTGAAACCCGCCTGCTTCAGCAAAAGCCATGTGTGGTATGGTAGATCTACGACTTTTTTGTTTCTTATGAATGGTTTGATTATGATTATGGCTTTTCCTTGGGGTTTGAGGACTTTCCACATTTCCGTGTAGACTTTGAGCATGGCTTCAAGATAGGTTTCTTTAGCCAAATTGCCAATATTGTCTTTATTCTCTATTTTCCTCATTTTTTCCAGCTCCAAATATGCAACATTTCAGCCCAAAACTTAATGCCCTGACTTCCTTCTCTCTCTGACAATTCCTTAATGACCAATCGACCAAGCCATCTGTGCAACCCTGGTTTTTTTGCATTCCCAGGAACCCTCATCTCTTGACCTTCCTCCATTTTCCATTCGGTTGCAACTCCATCAACTCGAAACTAGGCGCGACATGATGCCGAATTTTTCTCATTCTAACTTCACTCTCTGCAGCAATTCCTTCAATTTCTCAACTTTCTCACGGTACGTTTCAGGCGTGTACTCAAAATCGCCGACTTTCTCGCTTACCCACAAGTCGCTACGCTTCACCATAATAACACCCTTCAAATTCTAAGCCTCCCTGAAAACTGGGAAATGTTCCATAATCCGCTTCCAACTGTACGGTTGTTCGCCGTCCATCCAAATCCAACATAAATCGCTGGCGTGGTAACGGTTTGGTTTTCCATCTATACGTCCGTCTAATGCTGCTCGTCTGCACCATTTACGGGCACGTTCACAACTGAAAGCCATGTCTAACTCTCTCCCAAAATTTCCTTAATTGTTTGGCTTCTGCCTTCCATGAACTTTTTATCGAATTTATAGGCATCTACTATTTTTTTGATTTCTCTTATTTCTTTCTCGAAACCCTCAAACCATTTCTTAGTTTCAACATAGTGATCTCCTAAGACTTCTGCAACATGCTGCCACCCTTTCTTAAATTCAACTTCAGGCTTTTTCGGTCGGTTTTTCAAGTTGAACTTCATTCTCCCAAAATCTCCTTTACTGTTTCAAAAGTTAGTTTTATAGCACCATATACTCCAACCGCAAAGACAACAATACATACAAAAGTGTAGATTTGTAACAAGTTCATTTAGAACCCTCCGTTTTTCGTGCCAAATCATATTTCACTAACACTTTGTAACAGTCACGCGCAAGCCTGTAACATTCCGCTTCACTCATCAACCGTTCCCGTTCAGCCATTAACCGTTTTAAATCAGTGCGTAAAATTTTGATTCGCCAAAGTTTCTGATCAAGCAATATTAAGGCTCCTCTTTCTTGGTTAGATTGAGTCTAACACCTTTGTATGAATCAAGAACTTCAAACATTTTTTGCGCTAAACTCACTGTTTCTTCTTTAGTATCTGGAACGACAATGCGGTATCCTAATATCTCATCTTTTAGACCTAGCAACCCCTTCTTAACTAGAACAAATTGCGCTCTAACTACAAGATATTCTTTAGCAGTGTTTTTACCACCATGAATTTGTTTCAAAACATTAAGCCTCTCCCAAAAGTCGCTTCATACTTTCCTCGGTTTTCTCTAACCATTCAAGTTCAGCTTTGACTTTATTGGCCTTGTGAAAATCACCGTTAACCCTTAAACTCGCTAGTTTCTGTTCTAGTCGTTCCTTTAACTCTTCTATTTCTTGTAATACTTGATTCTTGAAAGATTGTTGTTCAGCTTGGCGAAGCAAGGTTTCAAAGTAACCGCTACAACTCAAACTAAACCTCTCCTTCTGTGACTTTCAGCAAATCCAAAACAACATCATCACCCAACTTAGTTTTCAAATGATCCAGCAACTCATTAAATCGTGTTTTCAATGCTTCTGAGAGTTCACTGTTTGCGTCTACTTGGTCTTTTAGAGTAGCCAACTTTAAGCCTCCTTATTCACAAGTAACTTTCTGAAGCACCACTCTATCAAACCCGTTGTTGATAACCCCTGTGTTTCTACCGGAAACTTTTTGTTGATGGCTTTTATTAATTTCGTGTCGATGTAACCTCTTACCTTTGCCATTTTAATCACTAACCCTTAAAGGGCTAAAATAGTATTTAACTTTTATGAAAAGAAAATTCATAACAGTCATCAAAGTCGCAGTGCGACCAAATTAGGCACCCGGTGCCCGGCACTCTGATGAGTTAGGCAACCCTAATTTCCACACCCGGTGTTTTTTTTGGTAGGGGATTTGAACCCACGACCCCCAGGGGGTCGTGATTTTTTGTTACATTCTATTGAAAGTATAAGCCTTCTCGAATCAACTTTTCCAGCCGCATCAACTTTTTGTTGTCAATTATGAAGTTCCAAAATGGAAGGGTGATGAAGCTGACGGAAAACTTTAACAGTTGTTTAAGGCCCATGGATATATTTATGAATTGGTAAGTATAAAAACTACCTCTACAACTTTTTTGTTATGGTTAATCGTTTTTCCGTCTAGTCAAAAGCAACGCTAAAAACACCAATGTAAAAAATGTTAATAATCCTATAAAAAATATTGAAATATGTATTGCTAAAACACTGTGTATTATGTCTAGCACAAATGAAATTGATGGTGCGAATATTAAATCTACAATGTAAGCTATTCCTTCAAAAGCAGTGTACACTATTTCCAACACAAATAAAATCGTTGGTGTAAATATTAGATTGACAAAATATCCAGCAGACGCTAATAAGTCAAATGCAATGTTTGTTGTATAAGTCAAAAGCACACCGAAGGTTGATTGTAACAAAATTATAAATGAAATTACAGGGGTAAAACTCAATAAAACGTTGAATATTGAACCTATTATCATTGAAAAACTTATGACTGGTTGAAATACAAGATTTATAAAGTATCCACAAGTAGCCAATAATGTGAAAGCAATATTCGGAGCAAAATCAAATAGAATGTTAAATGCTGATTGAATCAACTTTGCAAAAGTAATTGTTGGAGAAAATATCAACGGAACTGAAAAGTCAGTTTGATGAAGTTTAGTAAACGTAATTGTGAAGGTTTTTGTTAA
>Ga0209986_10003419_pt1 | contig 13915 bp, 14 predicted proteins | sample BlataG_FD_183168 | JGI IMG/M metagenome (GOLD analysis project Ga0209986, IMG submission 183168) | Deep subsurface microbial communities from Black Sea to uncover new lineages of life (NeLLi) - Black_00105 metaG (SPAdes) (version 2) | ecosystem: Environmental > Aquatic > Marine > Oceanic >...
GCCAAACCACAAGGATTGGTGTGTTTTACAAAGACAACAGTAGGTTCCTGAAAATCTTTAACCATCTCCAAGACCGCTCCTAAATCTACTAAATTATTAAAAGATAATTCTTTGCCGCCTAACTGTAGTGCGTCTCCCAGATTAGCCTCTTTTACTAACACTTCTTTGTAGAAAGAAGCAGATTGATGGAGATTTTCTCCATAACGCAAGTCTAAAACTTTTTCGCCCAGTAAATTTAAAGTCCGGGGGAAAGAAGCTGATTCTTTAAGCAGATTTTTTCTTAAATAATGGGTAATAATCCCATCATAGAATGAAGTATGTTCAAATACCTCAGTCGCTAATCTCTTTTTAGTTTCTAAAGATATTTCTCTTTGATTTTTCTTTAATTCTTCCAAAATTATAGGATAATCTTGGGGATTTATTACTACAGCCACATCCTGATAGTTCTTGGCTGCTGCCCTTAAAAGAGAAGGTCCCCCAATGTCGATATTTTCTATAGCCTCTTCTAATTTTACCCCTTTTTGGGAAATTGTCTTTTGAAAAGGATATAAATTTACCACTACCAGACCTATTGGTTCTATCTGCTGAGCTGCCAATTGCTCTTGGTGAAGAGAATTATCGCTTTTGGCTAATATACTTCCGAAAATCAAAGGATGAAGCGTCTTGACCCTGCCATCCAATATCTCCGGAAAATTGGTTACTTCGGAAATTAATTTCACTTTAATCTGGGCATCTTTTAATAGCCGAGCCGTTCCTCCGGTAGAAATAATTTCGATGCCTGATTTTTCCAGGCCTCTAGCAAAATCAATAAGTCCTTCTTTATCGGATACGCTGATTAAAGCGCGTTTTATTTTGGTCATTTGTTTTTCTCCTTTATAGCCTTGGCGGCAATATCTTTTCGGTAATACATATCTTCAAAATAAATTTCTTCTATTCCTTTATATGCCTTCTCTTTTGCTTTAGATATCGTTTCATCCCAGGCAGTTATCCCCAGAACTCTTCCTCCTGAAGTAACGACCCTGCCTTCTTGAAATTTAGTGCCGGCATGAAAGGCTATCATATTTTTCATTTTTTCCAATTTTTCCAAACCGTTAATTACTTTTCCTTTCTGATACTTCTCCGGATATCCTCCGGAGGCTATCACCACACATACTGCAGCATTATCTTCCCATTGGATATTGATCTTATGAAGCGTACTGTCGATGACTGCGTTCAATATATCGATTAAATCTGTTTTTAATCTCGGTAATATGACTTGAGTCTCCGGGTCACCAAAGCGGGCATTAAATTCTAAAACTTTAGGACCTTCTTTGGTTAATATCAATCCGGCATAAAGGACTCCTTTATACTCTTTCCCTTCATTCTGTAAACCTTTTACAGTAGGTTTTAAAATCTCTTCTAAAACTCTCTTTTCAAACTCATCAGGATAAAAGGGCACCGGGGAATAAGCTCCCATCCCCCCGGTATTAGGCCCCTGGTCATGGTCAAATATCTTTTTGTGGTCCTGGGAGGAAACCATGGGTACCACAGTCTTTCCATCACAAAATGCCAAGATCGATACCTCTTCTCCCTCTAAAAATTCCTCTATGATGACCTGCCTGCCTGCTTCTCCAAATTTTTTTTCCTCCATCAGTACATTTAGGGCATCTCTCGCTTCAAGCAGATTCTTTACAATAAATACGCCTTTGCCGGCTGCCAATCCATCTGCCTTAATGACCAAGGGGAAAGTCTGTTGTTGTATATAGGCGAGTGCCTTTTCGCTATTTTGAAAGACCTGGTAATTTGCAGTAGGGATATTGTACTTTTTTAATAAATATTTGGAAAAGACTTTACTTGATTCAATCTCGGTTGCCTCTTTACTCGGACCGAATATCCTTAGACCCTGTTGATTAAATTCATTGACAATTCCTTGGGACAAAGGCAATTCCGGTCCCACTACCGTTAAATCAATTTTTTCCTTTTTGGCAAAACCAACTAATTTTTCTATACTGTCTGCATCAATATTTACACATTGTGCTAAATTAGAAATTCCTGCATTGCCTGGTGCACAATACACTTGAGAAACTTTCGGACTTTGAGTCATTTTCCACACTAAAGTATGTTCTCTTCCTCCACTGCCAATGACCAATACTTTCATTCCCGCTCTACCTCTCTTGTAAAAATGGTAATTATTTAATAAAGACTCTTCTTCCTTTAATCATCAATCTGCTTTCAGAAAATAACTGAATTGCCCGGGGATATATTTGATGTTCTTCTTTTAAGATTTTCTCTGCCAAAGATTCCTCGGTATCATCATCGCTCACTTCTACTGCCTTTTGCAGGATAATAGGACCGGAATCCACTCCTTCATCCACAAAGTGAACGGTGCATCCGGAAATTTTTGCTCCATATTCTACGACTTGTTTTTGGGCATGTAATCCCGGGAAAGAAGGGAGTAAAGCGGGATGAATATTTATTATCTTATTTTGATAAGTTCTAATAAAATAGGGGCTCAAAATTCTCATATATCCGGCCAGAACGACCAGGTCAATTTTTTTCTCTTTCAGGGTTTTGATGATTTCTTTATCGTAATCTTCCCTGTTTTTAAATTCCTTAAAATCAATATAGCGGGTATCGATAAGATATTGTTGGGCTCTTTTAAGGGCACAAGCATCCGGATTATCGCTCACCACAATTTTAATTTTCCCTTCAATTTTACCATCTTCTATCGCCTCAATAATCGCCTGTAAATTTGTCCCTCGGCCTGAAGCCAATACTCCGATATTTATCATTACTTTCTCCTTGATGACAACTTTGGTGCCAGGCACCAAAGTTGTCTTTATTCTCTTTTTATCACTTTACCGATAAGGTAAGAATTGTATTCTGCCATTTTAAGTTCATCTATCACTTTCGAAGCGTCATTTGAAGAAACAATTAATACCATACCTATCCCCATATTAAAAGTCCGATACATCTCTCCATCAGAAATTTCTCCTTCTTTTTGAATGAAAGTAAAAATAGAAGGTGTAGGCCAGCTTTGTTGGTCTATGCGAACTGAAATTTCTTTAGGTAAAATACGGGGAATATTTTCTACTATCCCTCCTCCGGTGATGTGAGCTATTCCTAATATTTTATATTTTTCCAACAAATGTAAAACCGGGGAAACGTAAATTCTAGTAGGTCTAAGCAATTCTCTGCCCAAAGGTTTCTCAAAAAAGGGTAGTTTATCGTCCATTTTATATTTTTTAGATTCAAATAAAACCTCCCTCACCAGGGAAAACCCGTTACTGTGTAATCCGTTAGAAGCAATGCCTATCACCGCATCTCCTTCTTTAATCTCTCGGCCATCGATTATTTGACTTTTTTCTACAACGCCCACGGCAAAACCGGCTAAATCATATTCGCCTTCAGCATAAAATCCGGGCATCTCTGCAGTTTCTCCACCCAATAAGGCACAATCTGCCATTTTACACCCTTCGGCCACTCCTTTTACAAGTTCGACAACCATTTTTTCTGATAGTTTCCCAATGGAAATATAATCCAGAAAAAATAAAGGTTTTGCCCCGCAGGTAATGATATCATTCACCGACATGGCCACTAAATCCATACCAACCGTGTCATGTTTATCTAGAGCAAAGGCCAGCTTTAATTTCGTCCCTACTCCGTCAGTTCCGGAAACCAAGACCGGTTCTTTATATTTATGTTCTGCCAAAGAAAATAATCCGCCAAATCCACCGATGCCACCCAACACTCCGGGAATAGAAGTTTTACTGATCAATGGTTTTATTTTTTCAACTATCTGATTGGCCAGGCTAATATCTACACCAGCATCTTTATAAAATTTTACCATTTCATTCATTCACTTCCCTTTTTTAGACTGATAGACAGGTGAGACACCTGTCCTACGCTGGGCTCGATAAATCGTGCCCCTCAATATTATATACTATTTTAGGTCGGATATTTCCCATCAAAACAGGCTAAACAAAAATTATCAGCAGGGATTTTATCAAAAACACTACAAAGCCCTTCTATACTTAAATAACCCAAGCTGTCTGCTCCCAACCATTTTTTGGTTTCCTCCAGGCTATGATTGGCAGCTCTTAAATATTCTCTATTTGGCGTATCTATCCCGTAAAAACAGGGGAAGAAAATAGGTGGAGAACTTATTCGCACATGAACTTCCCTGGCTCCTGCATCCTTTACTAATTTTACAATCTTTCGGCTGGTAGTTCCACGGACAATGGAATCATCTATCAGTATCACTTTCTTACCCTTTATTATTTCTTTAATGGGAGATAGTTTGATTTTCACTCCAAAATCCCGAATTAATTGTTCAGGTTGAATAAAAGTTCTCCCGATATAACGATTCTTGATCAAACCTTCTTCGTAAGGAATACCTGATTGGGCGGTATAACCGATGGCTGCAGAAATTCCTGAATCCGGAACAGGAACGACTATATCTGCTTGCACCGGATATTCCCGGGCTAATTTTCGGCCCATTTTTTGCCGGCTTAAAGCTACATTTGCTCCGTATATCGTGCTATCCGGACGAGCGAAATAAACAAACTCAAAAATACAAAGCGCTTTCCGGTTATCTGGTAATATTCTGGAAGATTTTACTCCTTCTTTATCAATGACGACCATCTCCCCCGGTTCCACTTCCCGAACAAATTCAGCGCCGATAAGATTAAAGGCACAAGTTTCAGAAGCAAAAAGGTAAGAATCCCCTAATTTCCCCAGGGCAAGGGGATGAAAACCGAAAGGATCTTTTAATCCGATTAATTTATTTTCAGTCATTATCACTAAAGAGAAAGCCCCTTTTAATTGGGAAGCCACCATTTTAATATTTTTTTCAATACTCTCTTCGGGATTTGTTTTAATTAAATTAGATATTATTTCACTATCTGTTGAGGAATAAATTTGAACGCTCTTTTCTTTTAATTTTACCTTCAATTCTTCCTGATTTACCAGGTTACCATTATGAGCTAAAGAGAAAGTTCCTCCCTTGTAATTCTTTAAAATAGGCTGGCTATTTTCCCAAATATTGGCGCCTGTTGTAGAATATCTTACATGACCAATAGCACAATTACCCTGTAAGGTTTTTAACTTTTCTTCATTAAATACTTCAGACACTAACCCTAAATCTTTATAGATCAAGAGCTTTTGTCCATCAGATACGGCAATCCCCGCACTCTCCTGCCCCCGATGTTGAAGGGCATAAAGGCCAAAATAAGTCAATTTAGCCACATCTACAAATTTATTTTCTTTATTAAAAATTCCAAAAACGCCACATTCCTCATGCATTATTTTGTGCCTTTCCAAGCTTTTTCTAATTGCTCTACTTTTATATTGATTAACCGGTTTATTTTTAATTTTTCCCCCTGCACAGAACCCAATAGCAATAGAGGAACCTGATATTTATCGGCTATCTCTTTTAATGAAGTTAGATTTTTCGGATTAAGAGATAGCATGATTCGCGATTGGCTTTCTCCGAACAACAAGGCATCGCTCCTTATTTTGTCTTTAAGGTCTATTTCCGCTCCTTTTTTTCCTTTAATACAACTTTCTGCCAGGGCGATGGCCAATCCGCCTTCTGAACAATCATGAGCTGAAGATACCAATCCCTTTTTGATTGCCTCCCGACAAACCTTTTGAACTGCCTGCTCCTTTAATAAATCAATCTGTGGAGGTATTCCTTTTTCCAAATGATGAACCACTTTTAAATATTCACTTCCACCTAATTCTTCTTTGTTTTCTCCTAAAAGCACGATTAAATCATCATGATTTTTAAATGCCATAGAACAGATGTGATGATAATCTTCAATCATTCCCACCATCCCGATAACCGGTGTAGGATAAATGGCTTCCCCTTTGCTTTCATTATACAAACTAACATTACCGCTGATGACCGGGGTCTGCAATACGCTGCAAGCTTCACTGATCCCTTTAATACTTTCTTCTAATTGCCAGTAGATGGTTTCCTTTTCAGGGTTTCCAAAATTTAAACAATCAGTGACCGCCCGGGGTAAAGCTCCCTTGCAAGACAAATTTCGGGCCGCTTCTGCCACCGCTATTTTCCCTCCCATCAGGGGATCAAGGTAAGAATATCTTCCGTTACCATCAGTGGTAAGGGCTATGGCTTTTTCAGTTCCTTTTATTCTTAATATGGCGGCATCATCTCCGGGAAGCAGTACAGTATTGTTCCTTATCATATAATCATAATTTTCATAAATTTGTTCTTTGCTTATCATATTTGGCGAACCCAAAACTTGCAATAATGCTTGATTATAGTCATCCGGCTGAGATATTTCGGATAAATCAAGCTGATTGACCGAATCTAAAATATTCGGTCTTTTCCCTTTGCGATAACAAACAGGCACTCCATCGGTAAGTGATTTTGCGGGTATATCTGCTATAATTTCTCCTTTGTCTCTGATCTTGAATTTTCCATCATTGGTTACTTTTCCAATGACTGCAGAATCCAAACCCCATTTATCAAAAATAGTTTTAATCTCTTTTTCTTTCCCTTTTTTAACCACCACTATCATTCTTTCCTGGGATTCGGAAAGCATAATTTCAAAAGGATTCATTCCTTCTTCTCGCGTAGGCACTTCAGATAATTCAATATCCAATCCGCTATCCCCCCGACTGGCCATTTCACATAAAGAGCTGGTCAATCCGGCAGCACCACAATCCTGCAATCCAACCACATAATCCAATCCCTTTAACTCTAAACAAGCCTCAATTAATAATTTTTCAGAAAAGGGATCTCCTATTTGCACCGCAGGACGATCTTCATCAGAGGTTTCATCTAATTCTGTAGAGGCAAAAGAAGCTCCTCCAATGCCATCTCTGCCTGTCTTTGCTCCTATTAAAATGACAGAATTCCCTTCACCTTTTGCTATTGCCCGCAAAATATTATTTTTCCTGGCCAATCCCACACACATCACATTGACTAAAATATTTTCCTGATAACTTGGGGAAAAAACTGTTTCCCCTCCAACTGTAGGCACCCCTATACAATTACCGTAAAAAGAAATGCCCTCTATGACTCCTTTATAAAGATATTGAGTTTGAGGATGATTAAAATTTCCAAATCTTAAAGAATCCAACAAAGCAATGGGTCGGGCACCCATGGCAAAGATATCCCGCACTATTCCTCCGATACCGGTGGCCGCTCCCTGAAAAGGTTCTATAGCCGAAGGATGGTTGTGGCTCTCTATCTTCATGGCAATCACCTGGTCATCTCCGATATCAATAATACCCGCATTTTCTCCCGGCCCCTGAAGGACCCATTCTGCTGAATTGGGAAATAATTTAAGAAGCGGTTTTGAGTTTTTATAACTGCAATGTTCTGACCACATCACCGAATACATTCCCAACTCTACTTCATTGGGGTCTCTCTGTAGGTATTCTTTTATTTTCTGATACTCTTTTGGAGTAAGATTCCATTTTTTCCAAAATTTTTCCTGGTTAAAGCTTTTCATCAACCATTAATCTCCTATTTTAATAATTTACCAATTCACCTATTCACCAATTGTCCAATTATTTCTAGCTTGCCAATTTGCTAATAAGTTTTATTATGATTTTCTAATTTCCGAAATTTATTTATCTAGGTACTAATTTTTTCTTTAGAAAGTCTAAAATAGAATTAAAAATATATTTGCCATCGGAAGAGCCCAAACAACCTTCCATACAACGCTCCGGGTGAGGCATCATGCCCAGAACATTTCCTTCCTTATTACATACACCGGCAATATTATAAACAGCACCGTTAGGATTGGCCTCCGAAGTAATCTCTCCGTTCTTTTCGCAATAACGAAAGATAATCTGATTGTTTTTGATAAGTTCAGATAAACCATGGTCGTCAATGTAATAATTGCCATCCCCATGAGCAATGGGTATTTTTAAAACCTGCACGCTTTTACAAGAACTGGTAAAGGGAGTTTTGTTATTTTCTACTTTAAGATAGCTGTACTTACAGATAAAATGTAGACTATTGTTTCTCATTAATGCTCCGGGTAATAAACCCGCTTCAGTAAGAATTTGGAATCCGTTGCAAATCCCCAAAACTAATCCTCCGGCCGTAGCATAATCGATGACTGCTGACATAACCGGAGAAAACCGAGCTATAGCCCCGACCCTTAAATAATCTCCGTAGGTAAATCCACCCGGCAAAAATATTCCATCATATCCCTCTAAATTGGTCTGCTTGTGCCAGATATACTCAACTTCTACCTTTAAAACATCATTCAAGGCATAAAAACAATCATAATCACAGGTTGAACCTGGAAATTGAACTACACCAAACTTCACTTTAACACCTCGATTTCATAATCAAAGTCTTCAATCACCGGATTGGCTAACAATTTTTCACCCATCTCTTCAACCCTTTGAATAACCGCCTGCTGATTCTGCCCTTTCATTTTAATATGGATATATTTTCCCATTCTTACCTCTTCTACTTCCTTAAATCCCAATGATTCCAAAGCATTTTGAGTCGCTTTCCCCTGAGCGTCTAATAACCCTTTTTTTAAGGTTACATAAATTTTAACCAACCACATTTTTTCCTCCTCACTGTTATTATTTATTCAATATCTCGCTTATTTCTTTTAATATTTCCTGTATAGCTAAAATTCCCCCGAACCATTCTTTTTTGGACATTTCATTGGTAAATGCAGCATAAGCCATGGATATAAGTTCTTTCAATCTTGGCGGTAAGGGCGGAGGAGATAGATTCACCTTATCTTTCCAATTTAATTCATCTTTCTTTTTAGCATCCATCAATTCTTTAAACCAGGGAGTTTTCCGATAATATAAACGGGCAATCTCCTTGCTGATGGGCATGCCTTTAAAAGTAAAGCGGCATTCATCCAAAGTCCCCAAGACATCCACCACAACCAGGTTTCTGTCTTCATCAAAAGCAAATTCTATTTTTCCATCTTCATGTTTCAAGCCAATTTTATTTGCTTCTTGCCCGATGAGTTGGTTAATGGATAAGGTCACTCTTCTAATCTCTTCCAATTCATTATCACTAAGATTAGCAATTTTTTGAGCTTCTCCCAACCTAAATAGCGATCACTTTCCTCAAGCTTGGTAGAAACATCTAAAAAGGGTTTTTCTAAATCTTCTCCGGGAACAGGCATTTTTTCTAATCCTAATTCTTTTAATTCTAACTCCCCTTTTTCAAACCTTTTAAATACACTTGAACCTGCAGGTAAAGAATTGCGAAAAATAACTTCTAAAGGAACCAATAAATTACCATCTTCTTTTTTATAAACCGAATAATGATAGCCGTCGCTAGTTTTGGTAGGTTTTAATACCCGAAACAACTTAACTTCCATTATATCTACAGGACTTTTAATACCAGATATTCTTTTTGATTGACCATCTTCTACCAAACCTAAATAATGTGTTTTTATTCCCCTACTCTCTAATTTTTCAAAAAAATAAGCAGCCGAGATGCACAAAGATTTACCCTTGTTAGAAATGTGGTCTGGCATCTCGCCCCAATCAAACACTGAATAACGGTCTGAAAAGATAAATCTTCCTCTGCCGCTCTTATTCGAACTTGGATGTTCTAGTACTTCTAAATCTTTTACGCTTCCCACGGTTGATACTCCTTTCTACCTATTTGTCGCTCATTACTTATTACTCATCACTTATTACTGTATCTGAATATCTTTTATCTTCTGTGCCATATCTTTCCTATAATCTTTAAGTCTTTCTCTAATTTTAGAATTTTCAACAGCCAATATATGCGCCGCCATTAGCCCGGCATTTTTGGCATTTCCTATTCCCATGGTGGCAACCGGAATACCACCGGGCATCTGAACAATAGAAAGCAAAGAATCAAGACCTCCCAATGCTTTCGTTTCTATGGGTACCCCAATGACTGGTAACAATGTCCTGGAGGCTATCACTCCCGGCAGATGAGCCGCCCCTCCTGCACCGGCAATGATTACCTTAAATTCTTTTTCTTCAATTTGAGTTATATATTCAAATAGTAAATCAGGGCTCCGATGAGCTGAGAGTACCTTCATCTCATAAGAAATACCTAATTCATCTAATACTTCAGCTGATTTTTTCATAGTGTCTTTATCTGATATACTTCCCATGATTATTGCTACTTTATCATCCATAACCTTTCTCCTTCATTCCCCGAATTTTTATTGACTCAATTAATAAAAACTTTATCACAAATAAAAAAGCCCAGACACATAGAAATTCCATCAATTAGAGTGGAACCTCTCCGCCTGGGCTTTTAACCCTCCGGTGTAGTATAAAATAAATATACTTTGCACCACTCGGTTCTATTCTTGTCTAAGCATAATATAATATTTACCAATACAAATCAGCTTAAATAAGCGATTCCCTAAGGTACACTTCCACTCGTAGCCTGTCGTGATTTACGGTCACCTGGTAGAGACACCCTTGCCATATTCAAGAGTTTATACGAGCATCTATCATTTAATTTTTTAATATTTTATTTGATTAAAATATAACATTAATAAAATATATTGTCAAACCTTTGTCTGAGTCCTGTTACTAACAAATCAAAAGTGCACTAATTTCTTGACGATTTACATTTCAAAAGTGCACTAATAAAAAGAATAAAAAAGATGTAATCTAGAACTAAATTCTAAAGAGAAAAGAGGTTCTAAATTATGTCTATACAATTACATAAAATCTTTATAGACGAGCAGGTAAAATTACTATTAAAAAGTTATGTGGATAAAGAAATCAAGATTAACTATATCTTTTCAATTCTCGGAATCAAAAGAAGAAGATTCTTTGAATTGCTAGCCAGATATAAAAAGGATCCGGATAATTTTTCTATCCAGTATAACAGAAAAACAATTAATCGAAAGATTGATCAAGCTATTGAAACAAATATCATCAAAGAACTAAAGATGGAAAAAGATTTAATCAAGAATAAAGATATACCAATTAAGTGGTACAATTACAGTTATATAAAAGATATCCTAGGGAATGATTATAACCAGAAGGTATCTCTTTCTACGATCATCAACCGGGCAAAAGCAAAGGGCTTTTACCTTACCAAACCGAAGAGAAAAGTACACGAGAAAGAAGTAATCACTAACTATCCCGGAGAGCTGATTCAACATGATTCTTCCCATCATCAATTCTCTAAACATGCAGATAAATGGTACCTGATTACCTCGCTTGATGATTATAGCAGGCTTATCCTCTATGCTGTTTTAGTAGAAAGAGAGACTACCTGGGTAAATATTATCGCTTTAAAAATAGTCATCTTAAGGTATGGTATCCCCTATTCTTACTATGTAGACAGCTATTCTGTCTACCGCTTTGTCCAAGGAAGAGATAGTAACTGGAGAAACCATTACAAGTTTACCGATGAAGCTGATCCTCAATGGAAACAGGTACTTAATGATTGTGGAGTAAAGGTAAAATATGCACTTTCTCCCCAGGCCAAAGGAAAGATAGAGAGACCCTATAGATGGATTCAGGATAGACTGGTCAGGGCTTGTTACAGAGAAAGAATCTCTGATATCAAGCAGGCACAGTTAGTCTTAAATAGCCTTATCCAAAAATACAATTACAGAATAATTCATTCTACTACCGGAGAAATACCTTATATTAGATTTCAAAGAGCATTAAAGGAAAATAAATCCTTATTTAGAGAATTTAGGATAAGACCACCGTATAAATCAATAAAAGACATCTTCTGTTTAAGAGCAGATAGAATGGTAAATTCTTACCGTAAAGTCTCTATCAATAATTTAGAATTGAAAGTACCTAGTGCACCACTACATGAGAGAATCCAACTTCGGATAGTACCAGATGAAAAATCCGGTTTAACAGAAATAAGATTCTGGCATGAAGATGAGCTTTTAGGTATACAAAAAGTTAAAAACTCTGACCTTAATCTAGGGTATTTTTAATTTTTAAATAATAAATTATTTACAGCTAAATAATTCGTAAAAAATGCTATAATTCTAGTCTTTAAAAAGTGCACTTTTGATTTGTAAAAGAGTGCACTTTTGAAATGTAACTAACAACCTTTGTCTGAGTCCAATACATTTGCACCATTTCCGCATCTCTGTTATTTAACTTACTACAATATTCAATCGGAGTCAAAAGATTCAAACTCCGATGAGGTCGATAGAAGTTATACTCAATCAGACAATCATATAGGATTTCATTAATTTTGCTTACACTGGTCTCTTCGTAAAATCTATCTAGGTATTCACTCTGGACCGTACCATTTACTCTTTCTACAAAGGCATTCATCTTGGGAGATTTGGGATAATTGTAAATTAAAGTCATCTTCCTTTTCTCCACCTCTTTGGCAAAATGCTTTTCCCACTCTGAACCATTATCTATCTGTAGATATTTAATTCTATCATCGTGTAAGTAAGTCAGCCTGAAGAGAAAATCTCGCGCATTTAAACTGGTTGCCTTCTGATAAGCCCTCACATAATAAAGTCTGGATAAGGGATCTACCAAAGATAACGAGAAAGATTTTCGTAAATCTTAAGTTTAATTCTATGGTATCAATCTGGAGCCACTCGGAGATAATCCCTTTCATGTCTTTTTTTACCTGAGCCAATCTGGTTCTCTTCTTCTTTAAAGTCCTTATTCTTTTGGTTTGTACCTTTACCTTAGGGAGAATAGACCTGTACTGGGTGAGAATCCTGCCTACCGAAGAGACTGAGATATTTATATGGCAATCTCTTTCTAATATTCTTTTGATCTTCTCTTTACCAAAATAAGGATATTTCCTTCTGATTTGACAGACCTGCATCTCTACTGGATGATTCCTTACTACTTTAATCCTTACCCTCTGGGGTCTTCTCGATCTATCCTCTAAGCTCTGAACCTTATTGGGTTTGTAGTTTTTTCTCCATCGGTAAAAGGTACTCCTGTTTATTTCAAAGACCTCACAGATTTGCCCCAGAGAATAATCTCCGGAACTGTACAGGTTTGGAGTGAACCCCTCAGGTTAGACACTTTAAGTCTTAACACACCATACATTCCCGAGAGCTATTCTTTGCCAATAACCTCTCGTATTCCTCTGGAGGCCGATAGCCTAAAGAGGAATGCAACCTCTTATTATTATACACATCTTCTATAAAATAGGGAATCCTTTCTATTACATCAGAAAAGGTTTCATATTTCCATAAATATACCTCCTCTTGTTTTATGGTTTTAAATAATGATTCGGCAAAGGCGTTATCATAAGGATTGCCTTTTCCGGACATACTTATTCTGATACCATTATCTTTTAATATTTTGATGTAATCTTTACAAGTATACTGGATACCCCGATCCGAATGATGAATCAGGTTATCGGTATTTCTGGTAGCTATCGCTATATTTAAAGCAGCAATGGCCAGTTTAGGAGATAGGGTTTTACCGATAGCATAACCAACTATTTTTCCTGAATAGATATCTATGATGGCGGCGAGATAAACAAAACCGGCAAGTATCCTGATATAGGTGATATCCGCACACCAGACTTGATTGATACCGGTAATTTCTTTATCCTTAATCAAATTAGAGTATATTTTATTATGGTGTTTGCTATTGGTAGTAGTAATATATTTGTGTTTTATCCTACCTTGTATACCCATCTCTTGCATCATTTTTAATACCTTCTTATGATTTATTATTACCTGGTCACTTCTTAATTGAGCGGTTATTCTTCGGTAACCGTAATAGGGATGTTCCCGGGAGATATCCTCTATCTTTTTTCTGATCCTTAATTCTTTTTGCTTTTTATGTATATTTATTTTTCGCTGGTAATAAAGGGTAGATCTTTTTATACCCATTAGTCTGCAGCCTTCTTTGATGGAGGAAAATAAGGACCGGTAATGAGGGATGAACCCTCTTTTTTCCTCTGTAGTATGTATTCTTTCTCTTTTTTTAAAATATAGTTCTCCATGGTAAG
>Ga0209986_10003421_pt1 | contig 13911 bp, 10 predicted proteins | sample BlataG_FD_183168 | JGI IMG/M metagenome (GOLD analysis project Ga0209986, IMG submission 183168) | Deep subsurface microbial communities from Black Sea to uncover new lineages of life (NeLLi) - Black_00105 metaG (SPAdes) (version 2) | ecosystem: Environmental > Aquatic > Marine > Oceanic >...
AATCCTATTCCATGCCGGACTATATTTCTCCCTCTCACTTTTCCTTTCAAAAAACCACCACCTTCCTCACATCATTTCCCACATTTGTGATTACAATGAATAATCAAATACACATAATTTCATAATAATGAAATCCCAACCAATTATTCAGCTATCAACCTCAGCAGGCTACCACTAGAGGAAAATGTCCTCATCGTCTCTTCCAAACATGCATCCTTCTCTTCCCTACTCCATCCCTCTGCTACCACATTCAACTTGCCTCTGACTGCATTCAACAATCCCTTAACATCCCCTTCCCACTTGTAAAAGTCACCCATCCACATGTCAAGAGCTCCCTTGGATACCTGAGCACCAATCATCCTTCCTCCAGCTGTATGGGCAAAATAAAAGTTATAATAATGACACATAAAGGCAGGAGGGCTCTTTACTGCTAAATCTTTCAACAAGGCAGCATATTGATGGCCAGGTCCATCTTCAGATGGTACATGTGCATTTAATCCAAAGTTCTCCTCCATATAGGCTATATCTTTATTGAGAGCAGCAGTACGTTCCAGACCAGTACCAACAAAGTCTTTGAAAAACCCAACTGAACCCGACTTTAATATAACTTCAAATGTTTCATAGACAACACGTGATTCTACTAGGAACTTGAGGTAGCCTGATTTGGTAGGTTTCCACTCAGGTTGGTTTTTAGGAGCTGATGCTTGGCCTTCTCTTGGTGCTTGTTCCTTGGTGTGAAGTTTCATGGCATAAGAACGGAGCTCATCCATGAATGCTATGGAAGAGGAGAAGAGGAGATGTAAGTGATGATTTGATATAGAGAGCGATGGGTTGTATTATAAAATTATACATTATTGCTGGTACTGCTAGTCAAGTTGAGGGAGAGGGAAACTTACTCTGTGGACCGGCATCGCTTGGAGCGGTGGGAGCGTGAGCATAGACAATGCCTACTCTTTGACGGTGAACGACGCTAGTATGCTGTCTTGGATGCCTCTGGTGAGAACATGATAGTGTATAGTGAGATGTGAGAGCTTTAGAAGGTGCTTGTAACGAACAGAAGCGCATTTTGTCCGATTCGATTTAAGATTTCTTTCAATTTTGTCAAGGTTCTGGCTTCAAGAAATACTATTCGGTGTATCCGTGTATGCAGTGCTGATAAAAAGATCAATGCAACGGAATGAACTGGCTCGTCAAATTCTCACATCTTATAGCTCTCATCGACGCCCTCCCTCAGCCACTCATCCCTGACGATTTGAGCACTGCCCCTTCTCATTGCCATCATCACCAGCCCACAGTTCTTTGCATCTCATACCATTGATTACATAGCCTATTCATTCAGCAATACCATCATACTTTATGAATACTAAATCCACCACCACCCACCCCATCATCATCCTTCTTATCAATACCCAAACCATACGGCAGCTTTGCAGCCAACTCATTACTATTCACGCCATACACACTTTGCAAGCTCTGATTCATCACTCCATGCAACCATCTAGCTGAGGTCTTATCAGTATCTGCCCTTGGTACCATCTTCACACTCTTTGCACACTTTCCCTCCACAGTTATCTTTTTCAACGACTTGTTGCTACAAATCTCATCAAAGAGGTACAAAATAGACTTCTCTGCTGCTGAGTTGGATCTAAACACCTGATGCATATCACTAAAGATGTGTGGAGGTATATAATCACCTTCAACATATGGTAGATAAAACTCATTCAATAATATCATGTCTATGGTTGGAAATGATAGAAACAGACTCCCTGCTGTGATATTCATGTCTCTAATAGCAGCCAGCTCTTCACATCCCATGTGTATGCATAAAGAGCTTAGGTCACTGTCTAAATCTACATCTAATACATCTATACTCATATCTACTGGTAGCTCTAGTTCTATAAATTTACGATGATATGCTGCCTGTCTATAACTCAAGTGGAGGGTGTTGAGATGCTGGGGAAGACCCTTGGTCAGTATATAGTCATGAAAGCCTGATAATGACAAGTTTTTGAGATATATTAACTCTTCTAATTGACCAGCATTGAAATACAAGTCACCAGCTTGAAAAGTATCCCCCAAGAATCCAGCATTGAGTGTGAGTGATGTCAGTGAAAGAGCTCCACTGCCCAACTTCCAACAACATGGTATATTATCATCGTTACCATCATTATAAGACCAGGAATCTGTGTGGAGGTTAGTGAAGAAGCTCTCCAACCTCTGTTGTGCTGCATATATAGCTACATCTCCTCTTGGATCACTGGGATCTGTTTCAAGGAGGGTCATGTCTAGACGATGCAGTGAACTGGGTGCAATGAAACGATGTAACATATCATGTGGAGGCATTGCCTTGGCTATTTTGATGTGCAGAGGTACTGCTCTTTCTATGAGGATCTTGTTCCATCTTTTGCACACTAGACGAAGGGAGACCCATAGCTGATGAGCGGTAGCACAAGACAAGCAGGTAGCTTCGTCAGCTGCTGGTGGTGAAGTGGTCGTTGTTGTTGGTCGGAACATATAGGCGAACAAGACTTGCAGCATATCATCTGATAGGTAGCTGATGCTCTGCATTGATTAGAGGAGAGGGAGAAGATGGGGAGAGGGAGTAGGAGATAGATAGAGTTACCTATCTCAGGTGCAAAATTCAACTTGTAAGGATTCAATTATTTAGAACAACCACTCACTATATAATTCATATCCTCGGATTCCATTGTATCGAGAAGCTGTATAGGTTTGCAAATTGTCAATATTCAGATCAATTCTGACCCTAGCAACATGTTTTATTTGGTTTTTGTATGAGAGAAGAGCTTTGTCGTTCAGGAGTACAAAAGGAGGGATTTGGGGGCATTTGGGATCCTGATTCCACTTTCGACATTCGCTTTCAATTCATAGTGCCAAGTAGATATGATGAAGGCATCCCATCAACGCTTCTAATAAAAACGATCAATGTGCTCGGGATTATTATTGAGTGCTTGTTCTTCTTCTCGACTTTTTAGCAGTTTACACGGTCTTTCTAGTGCTCGAAACTTTGGTGGACATTCCTCCGGTACCATAAGACGGATTCTTTCAGTTTATCAAGCACAAAACAGCACCCAATTCTCTGGTTCCACACCGGCCACAAAGATGACGCTCACAACAACTTGGGACGGGCAGGCAACTCAGGAAGAGTTTATGCTCAAGGACCAATGCATCCTCGTCAATGACGGTGACCAGGTCACAGGTCACTCTAGCAAATATGATTCCCATAGATTCATCCCTGCTCAACCCCAAGGACTGCTACACAGAGCATTCAGTGTCTTTCTCTTTGATGACCAAAACAGACTCTTGCTCCAACAACGAGCTGCCAGCAAGATTACTTTTCCTACAGTCTGGACCAACACATGCTGCAGCCACCCTCTCTATGGTTATGAACCCACAGAGGTAGATACAGATGCAGATATAGCCAATGGTACAGTCCCCGGAGCCAAGAGTGCAGCCATTAGAAAACTCCAACACGAACTGGGCATCTCCCCCGACCAAGTCCCCCCCTCCTCATTCAAATATCTCACCAGACTGCACTATAGTGCTAAAGATATAGGCACATATGGAGATGATGCAGAGTGGGGTGAACATGAAATTGACTACATTCTCTTCATCAAACCAGGAGAGGAGGTCAACCTCCATCCACATCCAGAGGAAGTAATGGATGTTAAATATGTCACACGAGAGGAACTCAAAGGTATGATGAGACCAGAGAGTGGTTTGTTATGGTCTCCTTGGTTTAGAATTATAGCTGAAAACTTTCTAGATAAATGGTGGAGAGATTTAGATAAGACAATGTCTACTGATGTACATATTGATTTGAAGAAGATTCACAAGATCATGTAAGTAGATAAATAGATTGGTTGCAATGGTTACAATTTGGGAATGATACTGATACTGATAATCAAAACAATCCAGACATGGTTTTATAAGCAAGTCACTATTATGAGAATGCTAATTTTCTCCCATTATGCATTATCTTTATCTCAACTATGAAAAAACAACAAAACTTCTCTGTGTTAACACCGACTCTTCATCATCTACACCGTCATCTCTCTCTCTCTCTCTCGCATTCAGTCACTCTTCTATATTCAATATGGGTGGGGAATACTCTACTAAAAGTGAGACATATACACATTTCTAAGCTTGAAGAAGGGAAATTCGCATCCTGATATTATTGCCGTCTTTATAATAATAATGTACAACAGCACAAGACAACAGAAAAGGGGCCCAGCTCCCTTGTATTGTATGTTTCAAAGGGTAAAGGAGGGCCTTTGACAGAGGGGGGAAAACACAATTCTAGTTGGCTTTCTATCTCTATATTGGTAGTAAGTATAGACAGGCTTCTTTCTTCATAGTACACACACAGAAGCCTATAGAGGTGGCACAACACCATCATCTCCACACACTCTCTCTCTATCTTCTCTATCAGAACCAGTTTGTCAACGACAGTAATACAAAAAGGAAAGAAACGGGGGGTAATACAAATCAAATGAGCATCATTAAAAAATGCTGGGACATGTACAAAGCCTTAGTGTAGCCAGATGTCGAAAAAGTTTGGAAACGAGTGAAAATAAAAAGCTCGTAGAAAACGGGGAAAACTCTCGAGCATCAACTTTACTCATCACCATCGTCTTCATTCATCTATTATAAATAGATACGTATGTATGTTATACTTTAAGTTTTCTTCCTATAAATGCTTTTCTCCGATTGCTATATAAGCCATCAGAGACTGCTAGACCTGATCAGCTCACAGAACTCGTAATAGTCAAGCCCATCAATCTTCTGTGACTTGGCCTTACGACGACCACTTGGGGATGTGGGGGAGGTAGGAGAACGAGGAGTCTCTGGGATATCTTCACTCATAGAAGCACGAGGAGTGGGAAGATAACTGGTGCTGCCACTGGCAAATGTAGTGTCTAATGATGACCTAGGAGTTTCGCCAGAGTCGGGACGTGTTGAGCTTTGGGAGAGGAAGTGTGCGACAGAGGACCGTGGAATGTTGAGGGCTTTGGTGAGGATCGGAGGGGGGGCTGCGGTGGGAATAGAGGGGTGCATTCGTTGTTAGGACATCGTTCAAAGGTTGTAGAGAGGGGAAATGAGGTAGAGAGGTGCATGAAAATAGTTTCTTCCTCTTACCGGCTGGAGCAGACCCAATGATCACTGGAACTGGCTTGGTTTCGAAGCTCCTACGGCCACTGGTCTCTTCTTTGTGCTGGGTTTGGTATCTATCGAAATCGTGGCTATGATCTTCCACTGTGAAGAGAGAGAATAGGGAAAGGTGTGAGATTAAAGGAAGATGGATGAGTTTTCTTGCTCAGCCAGGCACTCGACACCCACTTACGGTCGTCAGAGGCGTGAAGAGAGAAGTCGTTGAAGGACGGGCACCCTTTGAAGCTGTGGGACTCTCTTCCACTGTCATTCCCAGAGCCCAATTGTCTTTCAAGATTGACAGACAGCCGTCTCAGCAAGTTGGACATCTCGATATCGCTTCTTGATCTTATATATGAACCTGTGAATCGAAGCTTTGTGTCGAGAAGGCTACGTGCACTGATTTTTGATCGACTTCCGAAACTCTCCTACCCTATCAGCTTCAGAGGAAATCGGGAGCCGGCTGATTTGGCTCCTGATTTCCTCACTCCATTTTGGGAGAGGGGGCAGCACCCCTTGTTTCAGATGGCGTGGAGAAGCAACTGGCATATTTAGCTTGGGTTACCATTTCTGTCCATAGACCACCGTAGCTTACATCACCCTTTTGGGTTTGGTACTTTTCTCTGGACGTTTGCTCGCACAATTAACAATAAAAAACCGACCCAGAAATGATGGCCCAATTCCAGCCAAGCTTGTTCTCGTTAAAGCTGTTAAGCTCAGCAGTCCGAACTTGATAGATAAGCTCGGCAACCGATCTATCAAGTGGTTTTATTTCCACAAGCAACCCAAACCTTGTTATGGACACCACCGCCATGCCCCTCTCTTCATCTCCCGCGCCAGCACTCTCGCTGGTTGTGGACGTAGGAGAGTACTCCTCAACATGTGGTTATTGCAACAGTACTACAGATAAATCTACATCCTATGGAATGGAGGCTCAGATTCTTAGCGTAGAGGCATATCAAGAACTTTTAGATAGAGGCTGGCGTAGGTCAGGCAGATGGCTATACCGCCCTTGCCACAGCAAGACATGCTGCCAGCTGATGACCATCAGAGTTAATGCGCATGAATTTCAACCTAATAGAGAACATAAAAGAACTCTTAGAAAGTGGGAGTCCTATCTAGACGGTGCTCCTCTTCGTGCACCACAGAAGCCAAATGACAACTACTCCAAGGACGGCAACGGCAGCGATGGTGGTCATGGTGATGATGAAGATCATAATAATAATAATAATGCAGAACAAGTAGAAGCACCAACTGCCGCAATGAAGAAGATACCATCCACTGCAGCCATGGCAATCCCAGGTGCCAAAACCTCCTCCATTATTGAGGAAGATTCTGCTCTACTGACTGGAGGATCACCCAAGAGACCTTTCTATCCATCATCCCGCGGTCTTAGCTTTGTTGAGGGTGGTGGTAAGAGAATGAAATCAGCAGCAATAGCTAGGTTATCATCAGCAGGTTCTGGATCATGGAGAGATATTGCAGCTGAAGGTATGCCCATTGGTAGACCCCCCTCATCATCAATGGGGAGAACACCCACATCAATGGGGAGAACACCCTCTATTTCTACTCAGCTGACATCCTTTCACCTCATATCTAATCAAAAGAAACACCAGCTAGCAGGAGGAGGAGTAGGGCTATGTGGTGTCAAGGAGAGGAAGCATGTCAGCGCTGAGGATATCAGTCAGACATTACACCAGGCTCTAGACTCTCTGGTTCAAGGAGGCAACCTGCCCGCTATAGTCGTGTCACTGGACGTCAAGGGTATTAAAGTCAATGAATTGTCTGGGAGTCTGAAGAAACATCTACCAAAGGATGTTCATCTCACTAGTCCCTTGGCTCACGTTATCACCTCTATGTGTCGTAAGCAAAGTCGTGGTAGTGGTAGTGGTTGTAATAATGGTGATGCTGCCCCAATGGCAGTGGAACAAGTTGCAGACTTGTTGGTAGAGGCACTCAAGAGTAACAATCTCCTCCCCTCGGGCATCACTGTGGCATCTCAAAAGGGCCACTTGAACTTTGGGTGCACAGAGTCGGGCGAGCATGATTTTCTAGTAAAGATTGACGATGGAGATGGCAGCAATAAGAGCAGCGACATCAACAACAACATCCGCAAGAAGAGGAGTTCCAACTCCCCTGTAACTGAGAAATCCTCTCCTCCACTGCGCCCAGCTTCTCCTCAAGTAGCCAGGCATCCTCCCAGGAACTTCCTTGTCAGAACACTGAGATCAGACGACCCCTCCATCCCTGACATTGAGTATCCTCTGTTTAGAAAGTATCAAATTATGCATCACAATGATGATCCTTCAGAAGTATCCCTGAAATCATTCAAGAGATTCCTATGTGACTCTCCACTGAGACCAGTGGGCCCAGAAGACTATCCACCAGGGAAATGTCCTCTCATTGGATTCGGATCCTTCCACCAGCAGTATTGGATTGATGGCAGGTTGGTAGCAGTGGGAGTGGTAGATATATTGCCTAGATGTCTGAGCAGCAAATATCTATTCTGGGATCCAGACATGGGTCCATTGTCACTTGGTAAACTGACTTCATTGATGGAGATTGACTGGGTGAGATCAGCATCTCAAGTATGCCCCTCTTTGCAGCATTACTACCTTGGCTTTTATATCCATAATTGTCATAGAATGAGGTACAAGGCTGAGTTTGGACCAGCTGAGCTATTATGTCCCAAGTATCATTGCTGGGTTCCATTGGAAAAGGCCAAGCCTGTGCTGGATGCCACTCCACATGGTATGGTGGTACTGGGGAGTGAGGAGGAAGGGGAGAAGATCAAGATGAAGAATGATGGAGATGATACTGATCTGGGAGATGTCAAGTTATTTGTAGATATGTCTACTGCTGCCCATAATGATGAACACGATGATGGGGATAGTGATGATGAAGAAAGGATGGACAAGGCTGCTTCTAGTGGAGGAAGACAACATCAACAACAGCAGAATGGCAGTAGCAAGTCGAGAAGGAAGAACATGTATGTAGAGCGTCGTCATGGAAGAATATTTACATTCAGGCAGTTGCAAACTCTGGGGGCTCTGACTTCAGCAGGGGTAGAGGAAATGAGACAAAGATTGACAAAATGGATGGATGTTGTTGGTCCTGCTTGGAGACAGTTGGCTTGGCATCTGTGAGAGAAAGAGAGAGGTACTAAGTTTTGATAGATAGATAAAATTAAAAGAGTTCCTACAATGACGATGATGCTCTATATTTGAATGAACTAAAGAAGAAGAATGAAGATTTTACAGTTTCTCCCAATATAATATTCCCAATTTTGCTAGAACTACTGTTATATATGTAGATATACCATATGGTACATAAACCTATGCTTCTTCTTGTTCAACATACTAACTACTACTAGGTCGATAAAGTTTGTTGTTGAAGATACACTAATAATGCAGATGTGGCAGTAGCCACATCATCTTCTGATGCCGACTCCAGAGGAGAATGACTCACTCCACCCTTGCATCTCACAAACAACATACCTACATTGAATGTTTCAGCCAGTAGTAACGCATCATGCCCTGCTCCAGACACTAACGAAGGAGGATCATACTCTATTACACACGATGATGATGATGATGACGAGCAATCCTTCTTCACTATGGTAGAGAGAGGAGCTGAAGCAATGATGGCCTCTCTCAATGCATCGTGAACCTTCGCATCCATAGCCCTAGCTGGTACTTCATGTTTCAGCTCTATATCGCACACAGTACGTCTTCTCTCACACATTTCCTTTACAAACTCTTCCATCTTCTCCACCACCACCTTTCTATTATGATCAAATTGTGTACGTATATCCATAGTGAAGGCCACCTCTCTAGGAATGACATTACTGGCATTAGGGTGGATAGCTATGGATCCTACTGTACAAACTAGGCTGGTATCATCATCTGATGCACACAATGTTTCTAAATGTTGAATTGCTTCAGCAGCTGCAGCTAGAGCATCTCTTCTAGTCTTCATTGGTACAGTACCAGCATGACCTTGTTCCCCCTGTATTGTTGCTACTAACCTCACTTGACCAGCTATGGCTTGTACGAGACCTAATGGCAGCCCATGATCTTCTAATTGTGGTCCCTGTTCTATATGTACTTCAACATAGTTATGAACCAGCTCTGGTTTGACTGCCAGTCTTCTCAATGTATCTGATGACGCATCAAATCCAGCTTCGGCTAGTGCACCAGAGAGAGTAAGGCCATTCCCATCTTTTCTAGCCAACAACCCACTATCCAGCAATCTACCAGCTATTGCTGAACTACCAAGAAATGTAGATGTAAATCTAATACCTTCTTCATCACTAAAACCTACCACTTCTATAGGTCTTATTAATAAAGACATTCTTTCAGTCCTGGTCAGCAATGTACGTATGTCGACATTGTCTGCATCTTCTAATGCACTGGGCTGCAATATTCCTTTAGCCACTGCTGCTTGTAACAATAATGTCTTGACTGCTGCTATACCAGATATGATACCCAGTGCACCATCGTATTTACCACCATCCACTACTGTGTCGTAATGAGATCCAATCAACTGAGCGGGGATGTTGGGGGTGATGCACTTCACTCTACCGTGAACATTGCCAACAGCGTCCACCCAGGTATCCATACCTGCCTCTGCCATCCATCTTAGCAGGAGAGATGCAGCTTGTCTATGACCTTTACTGAGAAATGTACGCGTAATTTCTCCTTGAACATCAGTAGCCTGTCAGAGAGTGGGTGGGTGGGAGGGAGGTTAGGTCGAGAGTCGGGGAAGGGAGTTTGAAAGCATTTGGGTTTTTTCCCGAGTCAGTAAAGCGTAAACTCACATTAGCAAGCTCTTCTATGTGGTAGTTGGGCTCTATGTAAAGCAGCCTATGAAGTGTATTCGAGGAAAGTTGATATAAAGGAGGTGATGCTGGAGAGGTCTGAATCGCTGATGCAAGGGTTGCCCAGTGCGGTAGGATTAAGCATATAACCACAATATGAGATATGTAAATCATTGAATTAGGCCATCATCTACTCATTTTGTAGTTAAAGTTTAAATATTTTGAAAACAATAATAAGAAGAAGCAAAACCTTGACCTTCTCCATCGCTACTCCATCGACCGTCGACGGCATCATTTGCGAAGGTTACCTGCTTCCTACCTCCTATTTGATCTTAATGGTATTCTGTACTACAAGTCTGAAAAGCATCTAAGTAAATTTGTAAGAGGTAAGAGTCAAAATACCTTTAGGTACTGCGTCATACATTCCTGTGCAATAATGTTGCCATCCCCGACCCTCTTGCTTTGGATCGAGGAAAGTTGATATTAAGGAGGTGATGCTGGTGGAGAGGTCAGAATCACTAATGTACCAAGGGTTGTCCAATTCGATATGATTAACGACATCAAGCAACAGGTACTCCAACATCTACTCATTTTGTAGTTTTCAAGAAAAGAAGAAGAAGAAGGAGCAGCACACCCCAACCTTGATCTTCTCCATCGCTCAATGCTACTTGTTGCACCTCTTAGTGGGAGCGATCAATGTTATCTCATGTAGGGGGCTCGTTGTATTCTTATAGAATAAATAGTGAGATAGTGTTACCAAGCATATAAAGAAAATTATAAGATATCCTCACAAAATGACACCAGGTGATAGGTGACGATGGACATGAATTCGATAGATGAGACGTTGATGGCACACCCTCAATTTTTTTTGAATCCCTTAAATATCCTGAGGCACGTTCTCGTGGGGATTGCTTCATTTATTAATTGCACGTGCGTAAACTAACTGGTATAATTAATTGCAACCCAATAGCAGTGCCTATGCTTCACATTAAAGAGTGGAATAATTCTGCAAAGCTTGGAATTTTGATCATAGTCGCGTTTATCGTCACTTTCTTCACAGGTTTCTTCAATCTAGAGGACACACGACCCCGGTATACATGCCCTCCTACGAGATTAACTGGATCTAATTCCCAAAGGAATTTCGACCAGTTCCGAGCCAGGTATCTTCAACTGGTTGAAATGACTGTTACTGGTTCTATCGTTGATGAGGTTGGTACCTGCCTTACTGGCCCGAATGGTTGCAGCCTTCAGAACTTGGTGCCTTATGATTCAGAGCTCAGACGACTTGGGGATGACTGGCCTGCAGTTGGCCACACCATGGTCGGCCATGTTCGTCTTCACAACATATATGATGCACTCAGCAGCGTCATTGATGATAATATTCCAGGCGACTTTGTCGAGCTGGGTGTATGGCGAGGAGGCAGTGCAATATATGCCAAGGCAGTTCTATATGCTTTTGGTGCAGAAGACAGGGCTGTTCATGTATTTGATGCCTTCGAGGTAATTCCAAGCTATGGGGGCCCCCTCAGCAGCTACCTTAGTGTGAGCCAAAAGGAAGTCGAACACAACTTTAAAAAGTATGGTTTGGATCACAATGTGGTCTTCCACAAAGGCCTTTTTAAAGACTCTGTTCCAGTTTTCAGAAAGGAAAGCAACGGCAATGCAATTGCCGTCTTGAGAATCGATGGCAACTTTTATGACTCTTATCAGGATGCACTTTACTACCTATATGAACTGGTGCCAGTTGGTGGGTATGTCATTTTTGATGATGCTTTTTCCCACCCCCATGTGATGAAGTGCTGGAAAGATTTTAAATCTGAGCAAGGACTACCTGAAGAATTGACTGCTATAGATAACAATGCAGCATGGTTTAGAAAGAGTGTTGAGATCAAGGTTGATTGGAAGTTCTTCCGAGAACCTCAAGATGCAAACAAAGCTGGTGAGTAATCAGAGAAGCCAGGGAACCAAGGGTTGATCAGTGGATTAAGCATATAACCACAATCTGAGATATACACGTAATTGATCGAAGCCAAAATCATGTTAATAAACAATCAAACATTTGGAAAGAGCAACAAGAAGCAGAAGGAGAGTGTTGTACACTTCGACGCCGACGTCATCAGAAAAATGAGTGTTACCTACCCTCCTTTTTTATCCTATCTGTATTACAAGTCTGAAAAGTATCTCAGTAAATCTGTAAGAGTCAGAACACCTTTAGGCACTAGGTCATCCATCTCACAAACATACACTCTATGTAATCTATGCAGCACCAGCATTTCCAGCACCTCTCCAATTGTTGAGTCAGGTTTGCATGTTATCAACTTTTGTCCAACCTCTGAACCTGGATGTGAATCTCTCCTCTGAGCTTTCTTATCTGATACAAATTTGTATGAAGCAGTAGATTGTATGTTGCTGTCAATAGTAGAAGAAGACAACGACTCGCCAACAGCAGCAACGTCTCTATTCCAGATCATTTCTGTCCCATGTTCCAGCGCCAGAAACTCTCCTACTGGTAAAGACAAACTACCAAAATGCTCTGCCATTATGGTTCTCAACTCACTTACTGAAAAGTTGCCTATGATGGCCCCTTTATTATTCACAACAGCCAGAGCTCCAATATTCTTCTCATTCATAAGAATCATGGCATCAAGAGCGGGTGTCTCTGGGGGTACTGATATCACTTGTCCTTTGACTAATCCAAGATCACAAATCTTCTTACCTTTCAACGCACCAAGAGCATCTTTATTCTCATATAGATACCTCATTATGTCACTTTGGGAGATGATCTGTGTTAGAGCACCATTCTGGTCATACAAGGCAAGGCGGTGAACAACAGTGCGAGGTCTAGTTCCACCACCAAATGCATTTGCTGTTTCTACATTGCTGCTGCCTTTGTTGTCAGTAGAAGGGTGGAGGAAACCATTGTGGATGACACTATAGAGTGACGATTCTTTGAATGCATCTCTATTGTAAAAGTTGTGTATAAAAGTTGTGTGTTTGAGGTCTTTGAGTTGCGTGTTGGCAAACTTGATACCTTGCTCTTCCAAGATACGCATGCGTTTCAACATCTTGGCATTCTTCAAATCTTCCATGATGGCCACTTCTAAGAAACTTGATAAGATATCTCTCACATCAATGAATCCACAGATCTGCCCTACAGCAGATTGAGGCTCCGCAGAGGTGGAGATTGCCGCACCACCTAGGTTGGCCGTTGATGAGATGACGGGAGCACTGAGGATTCTATGCTTGGCCAAGACCTGGAATTGTAGGGATACGCGTTTGTGAGATGATGAAGAGTCGTTAAACAGTGTTTAGAAGGTTCGCATCACGGTTTCTCTTTAAAAACTTACCCTTAGAGTTGCATCTACGCTAGAAGTGTCTTCTACAATTGCAATATCGTGTGGTTTGAGCAAGGCACTCAGCTTTATTTGTTTCAGCATGTCTCGAGCAACGGTTTTGTAGTCCTCATCAGTGCTATCCTTGTTGCTGGAATGAAAGCAGCACTTGAACATCATTAAAAGATGACCCTGTAGAATCTTTGCTTCAAAGTCTAATGTTTGTATACAGTTACTGATTGTGTTGGCTGAGCTGTATGTGCTTTCCGTTTAATGGTAACGACAAAAGACGCATTAGTGCAACCTTTAACAAAGGTTAAAAGTTGTTACTGACATGAGCCAGGGAACCTGCTGGTAGCCCTCTCACTATATTGCAACTTAATACCCCCCCTACATTGGATTATACCACCTGTACACATCCAATTTCATGTCTGTAAAAACCTATCCCACCTAATTCAACTATCACAAGATCATTGCAACCATTACTACACCCGTCTACAGCCTGTACGACCCTCCAGGATCAAAACACTAAGTTTTTGTACTGCCTGGTTTATAGTATAGTAACCGATATTATTACCATCGTTTCTCAAC
>Ga0209986_10003422_pt1 | contig 13909 bp, 9 predicted proteins | sample BlataG_FD_183168 | JGI IMG/M metagenome (GOLD analysis project Ga0209986, IMG submission 183168) | Deep subsurface microbial communities from Black Sea to uncover new lineages of life (NeLLi) - Black_00105 metaG (SPAdes) (version 2) | ecosystem: Environmental > Aquatic > Marine > Oceanic >...
TATTTAAGGGAATATAATAAAAAAATAAGATTTCCGCTCATTGGAATTCTTGACAAATTTGCTTCATTTAAAGATACACATGGTGTTTTAGTAAAAGGTGCGGTTGATTACACTCACATAGGATTGGACCCACATTGGGGAACTTCGAAAAGATATGAGTCACTCAGTCACTTTTGGGATCTCTATCCATCAGCTGATTTATACGGTCATCCTAGAAGTCGAAATGTTATAAGAGAAGCACCGACAAGAATAAGATTAGACGAAAAAGGTTTTTTTGGGTGCTTTCTATATCGCCTTATAGGACAAACTCATTTTTTCACAACTTCTCCTTTTGATCAGATGTCTTTTGAGCAAGCTCAAATTGCAAATTTTTTAATGGAATGCTTAGAGGACACAATTTCAAGGTTAAAAAAATTGATTATAAATCATTCTTTTTTTAAGAGATATAAACAATTTCATGTAAACTTCTTTCCACATAGTTTTATTAGACAAAATAAAAATTTCAGACATCTAAATCATTTGGATCCTAAAGGTGAGTGTTGGGATTCTGATATAGGATTTATTAAGAGCGATATCCCTGGTGTGAGAGTAGTTTACAACGATAAGTTAATTGTTGATAAATTCAAGAAAGCAAAAGATGCTTCACTTGAAATTAATCTTTTAAGCGAAATTTTAGTGCAGTTAAATAAAAATTCTCCTGATTCAAATTTTGAATCTATAATTGCTGAATTGTCTAAACTAAAAAGCAATTCTCCTAGATTTAAGCTTTTTCACGTTCAGAAGGAAGTTTCCTTTCCTGAGTTAACCCAGATATGTGAGCCCTCAATTATGCATATAAAAAAGGCGAATAAGAAAATCGCAGAAATAGCTAAAGAGATCAATATTTCACCAGGCAATTATAAAATTGATAATGCCAAAGTAATATTGAATAACTTAAGAAGTTCAATTATTGAAAAAATAGATTCAGAAGTGAAAAATTTTGACTATCAAAAATCTATTCCATTTCTGATTACAAGAATTGATGCATTAAATAATAAAATTTGGCGGAAAAGAAGAACTATTGAATATTCCTTGGAGCATGAGGTTGATTATGACAGAGGTGAAAGGTTCGCCAAGGAACATGGAGAATTTGTTCTCCATCATAGGAATTACAGATATTTAATAGAAAAATTCGTGCAGTTGAATCCAGGAGGAAACAGCAAGATAAATAAAGAGAAATTTCAAAACTTAATTGCGCTTATTAATAGATTGCAAGAAATATATAATGCAAGTGATAGCATTCATTATGATGTCTATCCCACTGGTATAAAGATATATTATGATTATTCAGTTGAAGTTTTATATCAAGATGGATTAGACTCCAAACAAAAATCTTTTTCAAAGGAACAAGTAGAAATCAATCTCGGGCTAAAGGGAGAGTTACGTGATAGAGTTGGCTTCCAAATTTCTGTTGAGGAATATTATCAAAAAATGAATTCTGCATCACTAATAGATTTGAAATTTAGAATTGACAATATGTTTACAATTCTTCATATGCTCTCTCAATGGCCTCTTTTTGCAGAGAGTATTAATGAAGATAGTTTTTATTCATCAAATAAGGAAGTCCTTCTTGAAACATGTAAAACAAAGATCAAAGATATTGAGACAGAAGAAACATATTTTATTCTTGATTTCCTTACACTTAAAAGTAATGACGTAATCAGAATTATTGGCCAAGATAATCCCTGTGAAGATCTACCCGTCTGGGAACATAACAAAAGATTTTCAAGGTATAACCTGAAGCCTTTGATTCTTATAAATAATAGATATTATTGGGGCCCACATTCAGCAAGAAAATCAGGAGAAATATGGAGTAAAATTTTAAGATCCGGCCCCATACCACTTGAAAACTGTCCTACAATAAAGAAAATTTTAAAAGAAGAAAAAAAAGCTGAAGAAGATGCGCTTCTAGATATAACATTTGAGGCAATGCAAAGGGAAACAATATTTGTAGAGCGCAATGTCAAACTTCATAAAAGAGATAAATTTGGAAATCATTCTCCCAATCTTGGGGATTATGATGTTTTAGCTTTTCATCAAGAAAAAAATGTTGTTTTCAATATTGAATGTAAGGACATTTCCTATTCATATTGCCTAAAGGACAGTAAGAGAGTTAGAGATAGAATTTTTGGGAAAGATAAAAGAAGGCAAGGCTATTTGGGGCAAGTTGAAAAAAGGCAGGTATACTTGAAAAAAAATATTATTAGCATCGCAAAGGTTTTGAAATGGCCATTAGGAACTAAAAACCCTAGAGTAATTCCACTTTTTGTCACAAGCCATTCTTTTTGGTGGACAAAATTTCCTCCAAGATCCACTGGTATTATTTTTCTTTCAATTAAAGTTTTATCAGAGAGTATAAAACATCTTATAAGGAATAATAATTAGATGATAAGAATTAATTCTCACGTCATAGCTCGAAGAACTAAAAAAACATGATCGAAAACGAGCAAATTAGAGAAACAAAAAACCTTATTAAAGGATTTAAGATCCCTCGTAAGTTGTATATATGCGACGGTTCAAGCCTGGCCCCTGTAGTCGACTAGCCTCATTTTCCACAGTTTTTATTCTCAAATTATCATTATTTTCCATTTAAACTTCCTTAACTGCGACCTGTCCCCATAATATCGGTCCAGATGTTATGTTAAAATTTTGCTGGACGAAAGGAGTAAGAAATGGGGGGCAGATCAATTCATCGGGAAGCTCAGGGACGAGTTGCTGAATGGAGAGATCTTTGATACGCTATTAGAAGCCAGGGTGCTCACAGAGCGCTGGTGCAGGGAATATAACAGATATCGGCCTCATAGCTCACTTGGAGGCTTGACGCCACGGCAGTTTGCTGAGAGAGTAAAAGACCAGAAAACTATATTTTTAACTGGACTAGTTTTTGGGTAGGCCTCAGAGGCTGCAAATTTAACTTTACAGGTGGTACATTGATTGGAGGCAGGTCATTGCTCCATAGCATTTTAAGCACCTTTTGTTATGAATATATTACGTCTTTAGTAAAATCAGTACTGCTAAATTTTATAAGAGGTTATAGGTTGCCTAAATCTAGACTATTCACAATTTTTGACGCTAAACATGCGCTATATTCGCTCACACTGGGACACGATAATGACAATAAGTAATGACGGTAAAAAACTATTAAACGACATCTTCTCAGCATCTTTCAAATCTCCTAATGGCATGGACGCATTGCGGTTTCGGGCTGATAACGAGCAATTTATATCTGAGCTGAATCAGCTTGAACATCTTGGCTATATAGAACGAAAGAATGACCGATATTTCATAAAGCCACTAGCACTTGCTCAGTTAGAAAAGGAGAGCCCTGATACACGTAGCATATTGCACATATGTAGTCTCGTGTTTGTTCTGCTGCGGGGCATATACAAGGACAATCCTGGGCAAAAAATCACTGTTTCGGATATTTCAAGAAATACGAACTTGCCTGAAGATGATGTTATGGTAGGTCTCAGAATTATCATTCAAACACCAATTCTGGGAAGCTACACAAACGATTTCTCTAGAGAGAGCGCGTACGTTGCACCCTCGGAAAGCATTCTCAAATACAAATCGTTTGAAGACGTTTTGCAGAAGATACAAGAGTGGGCGAAGCTTAGAGACAGCCAATACCGCGAATCCAAGAAACTTACCCGCATAAGCCCAAAATATCCACTTGAACAGGAAATTTCATTATCTACAAGCAAAACAAACTGGGACGCCATTAAGAATGAATATGGCGTCACTAAAAGAAGCTTTGGAAGGAAGATCAACTTCGTTTCGGATAGTCATAAAAAAGAAATCATATTTCGTGATGTTGAGCATTCATTTGAATTAGCGTTTTCAGGTTTTTCAAAGCCTGCTGTCATTTTAGCTGGTGGTGTAATTGAAGAATTATTAAGACTATATTTAAAACATAATAACATCTCTCCGCCATCTAATAGCTTTGATGATTATATTAAAACCTGTGAACAAAATGGGCTTTTGAAATCAGGGGTTTCTCGTTTATCGGACTCAGTAAGACATTTTCGGAACTTAGTACATCTTTCCGCAGAAAAGACAAAAACATATACTATATCAAAAGCAACAGCAAAAGGTGCAGTCTCTTCCATATTTACTATTGTCAATAATTTCTAGAATATTTTTCACACCAAGAGGGTTGGATTTGAACCAACGACCTCCGGGTTATGAATCCGCCTAGCTGCCAGACTGCTCTACTCTATTAACAGGGATAGAGGATAGTAAAAACGTTAGCACCGGTAGCCAAAGGTAGGCGATTTTAAGCACAATTTGGCCTGTATTTGGTACATGAGGAGAGGTCTGTTCTTTCCTATTTGACCCAAATTTTATCTTGTAATAGAATAAATCTAAGTTTGATGATGGAACTTAAATAAAATAAGAGGGAACATGGTTTCAATTAACAATCTAGAAAAACGATTATGGGAAGCTGCCGATCAGCTTCGTGCCAATTCATCTTTAACCGCACAGGAATACTCACGGCCTGTCCTGGGACTTATTTTCCTGAAATATGCGGATCATCGCTTCACAGAGGCAGAAAAGGATTTAGCCAAGGTAGACGTCAGCGGTAGGCGGACAATCGGAAAACTAGATTATCAGGCCAAAGGTGTGATGTACCTCTCTGAGAATGCTCGCTATTCGCATTTAATCAACCTTCCAGAGGGATCTGATATCGGGAAAGCTATAAATCAAGCTATGGATGCCATTGAAGCAGAGAATAAAGATTTACGTGGCGTCCTTCCTCGTGAATACAACATCTTTGAGAACATCCTGCTATTTGAGCTATTAAAAATCTTCAATAGTATCCCTATGGATGTTGAAGGAGATGTCTTTGGGAAGATCTATGAATACTTTCTGGGAAAATTTGCTATGACAGAAAGCCGAGGCGGTGGTGAGTTCTTTACGCCTACATCCATTGTAAGGCTTATTGTGAACATCATCGAGCCTTTCCACGGTAGGATTTATGATCCTGCCTGTGGATCAGGAGGTATGTTTGTTCAGTCTGCAAGGTTTGTAGAGGAACACCAGAAGCATGCTGCAAGAGAGATTAGTATTTTCGGGCAAGAAAGCAAGGAAGTGAACTTCAAAATAGGTAAGATGAACTTGGCAGTGCACGGCTTATCTGGAGATATTCGCATTGGGAACACATATTATGAGGATCATCACAAAAGTTTCGGGCGATTTGACTTTGTAATGGCAAATCCCCCTTTCAATGTGAATGGAGTGGATAAGGAGCGGATTAAAGATGATCACCGATATTCACTCGGTATCCCCAGGGCAGATAACGCCAATTACCTGTGGATCCAGGCTTTTTACAGTGCTCTTAATGAGAACGGCAGGGCTGGATTCGTGATGGCCAATATAGCCAACGATGCCCACCAGAGTGAGCTTAACATAAGGAAAAAGCTCATCCAAACTCGTCATGTGGATGTAATAGTAGCCATTTCATCGAATTTCTTCTATACGGTAATTCTGCCCGTGACCTTATGGTTCTTTAACCGTCGCAAGCCAGATGATTGTAAAGATAAGGTGCTGTTCATTGATGCACGACACATATTTAGGCAAATTGACCGTGCACACCGTGATTTTTCACCAGAGCAATTAGAATTTTTAAGCAATATTGTGCGGCTTTGCCGTGGTGAAAATCTGGAAACTCATTTAGGAAGTCAGGCGATGTTAGATGAGCATTTCCCCGATAGTATCTATAAGAACGTGAAGGGCTTATGCAAGAAGGTTTCTCTGGATGAGATTGAAACCCAGAACTGGAGCTTAAATCCAGGCCGCTATGTTGGGGTGGCAGGATATGACGATGATGATGTAGACTATGCCCAACGTTTGGAAGAATTGAATGACGAACTAGAAGTGTTGAACAGTGAAGCTCGGGAACTGGAAAAGCGAATAGCAAATAATATTTCAGAGCTGTTAAAATGACGATTAATTGGAAAGGAATTAAAATATCTGATTTCGGCCAGGTTGTTACTGGGAAAACACCGCAAACAAAAAGATCCGAACTTTATGGCAAGAAGTATCCGTTTATTACACCCACGGATTTAAAATACGGCTCACCGCTTCCTCAAGTAGAAAGAGGTTTATCTGAAGAAGGTTTTTTAAGCCAAAGGAACATTTTATTGCCACCTAAAAGCGTTTGCTTCACTTGTATTGGTGCTACTATTGGCAAGATGTGTATTACGAGAAAGCCAAGTTTTACAAATCAACAAATCAACAGCATTATTATAAATCATGATAAATACGATTATTGGTTTGTTTATAATTTATTGAGGACGCAAATAAAAAAGATAAAGAGAAGGGCAAGTGGAGCAGCTACGCCTATTATCAATAAGACAGCATTCTCAAATATTGAAGTCTCAGTGCCTCCCCTTCCCATACAAAGGAAGATAGCTGGCATCCTTTCAGCTTATGATGACCTGATTGAGAACAACACCTGCCATATAAAAATCTTAGAAAACATGGCCCAGCTGATCTACCGTGAGTGGTTTGTGAATTTCCGCTACCCAGGCCATGAAGATGCCAGTTTTGTAGAAAGTAAGTTGGGTAAAATTCCTGATGGATGGGGTGTAAAAACACTCGAAGAAATTTCCCGGAGAATTACTGACGGTTCACACTGGAGTCCAAAATCTATCGATCAAGGCTACCCAATGGCATCAGTTAAAGATATGCATAATTGGGGAATTAATATCGAAAAGTGTCGCACGATTTCTGAAGAAGATTTCAACAAGCTTGTTAGGAATGACTGTAAACCTATGAAAAATGATGTTCTTATAGCGAAAGATGGCAGCTATCTAAAACACATATTCGTAACCGACGAAGAGATAAGCCTTGTAATTCTGTCATCAATTGCAATTATCAGGCCAAATAAATTAATTAAACCACGATTACTTGTTCATTATCTTAAACAACCAAATGTAAAATCTAGGATGGCTGGTTTTGTAACTGGAGCGGCACTCCCAAGAATTATTCTTAAGGATTTTAGAAAGTTCCTGGTTCTATTACCTCCTATGGAATTGCAAGAAAAATTTAACAAACTAATAGAGCCAATGTGTAATCTTTGCATCAAGGAAGTAAAAGAAAATATAAATCTTCGCCAAACCCGTGATCTTTTGTTACCCAAGCTAATCTCAGGCAAAATCGATGTTTCGGAATTGGATATTGATATTGGGGAAGGTAGATGAGCCCTTACAGTAAAGACGCCGAAGAGGCTTTAGAAGAAGCTACAATTCATCGCTTTGAAGCCCTAGGTTGGGAATCAATCCGCGCTAAAGATGAAATAGATGGCGATCCCGCGCTACTCGGCCGTGAGCACCAAGGCGAAGTAGTCTTAAAACGATATCTTATACCTGCCTTAAAAAAATTCAATTCTAATATTCCAGAAGTAGCTCTTGACCAGGCAGCTAAAACACTTCTTCGTGACCGATCAGCGATGAGTATCGCCATGGCTAATCAGGATATTCATAAGATTCTAAAAAGTGGAATTCAGGTGAACTATAGGGACAAAGACGGCAATGACACTACCGAACGAGTGAAAGTCATTGACTGGAATCATCCTGAAAACAATCATTTTCTCCTAGTAAGCCAGCTGTGGGTGAATGGCGATCCATACCGTAAACGACCTGATCTTGTAGGCTTTGTGAACGGACTGCCGTTGATTTTAGTGGAGCTTAAGGCCCCTCATGTGAATGTTCAACATGCCTTTAAGGATAATCTGCGGGATTATAAAGATACTATTCCCCATTTGTTCTGGTATAACGGCTTCGTGGTTTTATCCAATGGAGGCCAGGCCAAGATCGGCTCGACCACGGCCCCATGGGAACATTTTAATGATTGGAAAAAAATAAATAGCGAAGGTGAAGCAGGAGTCATCTCCCTCGATACAGTAATCCGTGGCATATGTGAGAAAGGCCGTTTACTGGACATTATAGAAAACTTCAGCATATTCCAGGAGGCCCCCGGCGGGCTCATCAAACTGGTAGCCAAGAATCATCAGCATCTGGGCGTGAATAATGCCATTGAGATGGTGCGGAAAATGCGCCATAACAACGGACATTTAGGTGTATTCTGGCATACACAGGGATCTGGAAAGAGTGTGTCTATGATATTTTTCAGCCAAAAGATCCTTCGTAAAATGCCTGGCAACTGGACATTTGTGATTGTTACTGACCGAGCAGAGCTCGATGACCAGATTTATAAAACCTTCCAGAGTTCTGGGATCATCACTGAAGGACATGTTCAAGCTACTAGCAGCCATCATTTACGAAGACTCCTGAAGGAAGATCACCGCTATGTCTTTACTCTAATCCACAAGTTCCGAACAGAAGATGGCCAGAGGCATCCTGTTCTGTCAGATAGAGACGATATTATAGTAATCACAGATGAAGCTCACCGCACCCAGTATGATGTTTTGGCTCAAAATATGAGGGACGCCCTGCCTAAAGCGGCCTTCATGGGCTTTACAGGAACGCCGCTCATCAAGGGCGAAGAAGAAAGAACTCGTGAGGTCTTCGGGGATTATGTCAGTATATATAACTTTAAGCAATCAATTGACGATGGTGCTACCGTTCCTCTTTTCTATGAGAACCGGCTTCCTGAAGTCCAGCTTACGTCGTACGGGGAAGAAGCCCTTAATGATGAGATGAACCGTATTATTGATGAAGCGATGTTGGATAGTGAACAGGAAAAGAGATTGGAACGGGAATTTGGGCGTATGTATCACATTATCACTCGGGATGACCGTTTAGAGAAGATCGCTGAAGATATCGTGAAACATTTCATGGGCCGTGGTCATCGTGGAAAAGCTATGTATGTGGCCATTGATAAAGCCACAGCTATCAAGATGTTTGATAAGGTGAAAGACCACTGGAATAAAGCAATTGAGGATTATAAAAAGAATATCAAGAGTGCCACGGGGGATGAACTCGTTGTTCTGAAAGACAAAATCAAGTTTATGGAAGAGACAGATATGGCAGTGGTGGTTTCTCCGGGCCTGAATGAAGTGGATGAGATGAGAAAAAAGGACATAGATATCCGTCCACACCGCAAACGGATGGCAAATGAGGATCTGGACATTAAATTCAAAGATCCTGATAATCCCTTCAGACTGGTATTTGTCTGTGCGATGTGGATGACAGGATTTGATGTACCGTCCTGTTCTACTATTTACCTGGATAAGCCAATGCGGAACCATACGCTCATGCAGACCATAGCGAGGGCGAACCGTGTATTCCAGGACAAGACCAACGGCGTCATTGTGGACTATGTGGGAGTGTTTAGAAACTTGGAAAAGGCATTGGCGGTGTATGGGGCTGGAGAAGGTAGTGAAGATCCGATTATTAAGAATAAAGATGAGCTGAAATCACAGCTTATCCAAGCCATTGATGATATGAGAAGCTTTCTAAAGCCCATTAGTGTGAATCTGGAGGTTATACATCAGGAGAAAGATATATTCCAGCGTGTCGCTTTGAAAGATGATGCTGTGGATCGTATTCTGGTCAATGATGAAACAAAAAAGGAATTCCTACGAAAAGCAAATTTTGTGACTAAGATTTACAGGGCTTATTTACCAGATCCTCTTGAGCCAGAGATAGGAGAAACAGCCTACCTGATAAGAAAGATTGCCAAACACATTCGTTCCCTTGATCCTGAAATAGAAATAACTGATGCGATGGCCAAAGTAGCTGCTTTGTTGGATAATTCAGTAGAGGGTTTCGAGATCACAGAACCTGAAGGTGGATGGAAGCAATATGATCTTTCAAAGATTGATTTTGATGAATTGAGAAAAAAGTATGAAAAGGGTAGAAGACGAATCATTATTGAACAAATGAAGAATACCATTGAAGCCAAGCTGGAAGATATGATCCAGGTTAATCATACCCGGGTGGACTATAGGGAAAAACTTCAAGAAATCATGGATGAATACAATCATCCCTCTGTCAATTTGGATGAAATATTTAAGAAGTTGGTGAAGATAAGCCTGGAATTAAATGAAGAGGAAAAACGGTATATGCGTGAGGGCCTTAAGAGCGAGGAGGAGCTTGCGGTATTTGACATTCTTACCAGACCGGATATGAAGCTTAATCAAAAAGATATTAAACAGGTGAAGAGTATCGCACGTTCACTCCTGGAAAATCTCAAAACTCAAAAGTTGGTGCTGGACTGGAAGAAAAAACAACAGACAAGGGCGGGAGTGAAATTGGCAATATCGAAGTTTTTGGATCAGCTACCGCCAGTTTACTCAAAAGATCTTTATGATAAGAAGTGTGATGCGGTGTATCAGTTTGTATATGATCTTGAATTGGAAACAACAAAGGCAGCTCGAGCATATTCTTATCATTGAATGAGAAGAGCCGAGCGGAAGCTAGAGACCATGAAGCCCCGGCTTCCTAGCATTGAATAGGCACCCTGTAAACAGAGGGTGTAAGTAAAGCCTCGCTATAGAAGACGAGTGAGGGGGATATTTGAGTTATTGGAAAAAATTTTTATCTTTTAATAATTTTATTTTAGCATGGCGAAGAATTAATACAGGATTAAATGTAAATTACAAAAGATTTTTCCGAGAAGCATATTTGGCATATGAAGTTTCTTTAAACTCAAATATTAAGAATTTAATAAAAAGAATAAAAAATGATGTATACGAACCTCATAAGCCTGATAAAATATTTATTCCGAAACCTTCTGGGCTTCAGAGGGCAATCACTCTCCTATCAATTGAAGACCAAATAATATGGCAAGCTATTGCCAATGTGTTAGAACTAAAATGGCATGATAGAAGGTTAAAAGTAGAGAAAAAAGTAGTTTTTAGTAACCATCCAAATCCTAATAAATTTTTCTTTTTTGAGAGTTGGAAGATTTCCTATGCCAAATTTATATCTCGTATTAAAGAAATATGTAAAAAGAATAGATGGATAGCTTATTTTGACTTGGCTGCCTTCTTCGATACAATCTCTCATGACCATATCATAAATTTATTGACGCCGAGAAACCTTAACTCTGAGATAGCGGTCTTTACTAAAAAGGCATTAAAACGTTGGTCCTCAGAAAAGAAATCCAAAACATTTTCTCATGGTATTCCTCAAGGTCCGATTGCCTCTTCTTATATAGGGGAACTAATATTTTTCGATATAGATCAGCCGATGTTACAAGTAGAAAATGGATTTTTTTACTTGAGATACGTAGATGATGTGCGTTTATTTGCGGATGAAGAAGATAAAATAAGAAAAGGCATTGTATATTTAGAGCAACTTTGCAGAAATAAAGGATTAATTCCTCAATCAAAAAAGATGGATATAATTTATGCAGATACTGAGGAGAAGGCCGTTGGAAAAGATTTTAGTCTTCTACCCGAGGAATATAGTGTCCCTATCTCTGATAAATATTTATTAGATTCTGTAGATAAAGATAAAAACGAAATAATTGATATACCAAAATTTAAATTTTTTCTTTTCAAAGCATATGGATTTGAAAAGCATCTTGATTTAGTTCTTGGACTGTTAGAGAAACGCCCTGATTTGAGCGATGCTTTTGTTGTATATCTTAGCAAATTCGATGAAAACAATAAGGTTATTGATTATCTTAAGAATTTAATCGAAAGAAAAAGTTTTCCCTATCAGTATGTGGAGGGTAACGTCTGGTTATTATTATCGAAAGTCGATACAAAAAGACGAAGCTCTAAACTATTAGATGAGGCGAAGAGCAGAGTGCTAAATTCAAAAAACAATTTTTATTTAAGATACGGCTTATTGAAATATTTAGCTCCCTTTGTTGTGAAGTCAGAGAGAAGAATATTCAATAAATATCTTTACGAAAATTCCTCAATTTTACAGGCTTTGCTTTTATCTGATACCAGAATATACTTTGATTATGATAATTATATTCGAATACTAAAACAGTGCTTAATTCGGACAAAACCTGACGCTGGATTAGCCGCTGTAGCTCGCCTTGGGTATGACAATATTGAATATAGAGAAGTAAGGCCTTCTAAGAGATTGAAATCTCCTATTAGGGATTCTTTGGTTTCTTTAGGATTGGCTAAATCAACAATACTTCCAGAAATAACTCCTTTCCAAGAAATTTTTCTTAATAGATATAATGTAGATATTTCTGATTGGAAACCTTATTTAAAGAGGAATATAGACATGCACATAGAATTTTGGTTTTAGCCGAGAAGGCATTCGATATTAATAAAATATCTTGGATGTGTTCTATTGATTCCTTCAATGAAATTCTTGTTCGATCGTTAATTAAATCAGATACAAGTATCACACAAAGATTATTCGATCGACAAGATAATCTGATACCTTATGGCAGTTTGTTAAACCCGCAGAATGATTTTTCAACAAAATATTCGGTTATTGCGAACAATTTTAGATTAGTCCACGAACGTAGATGTTCTTTGCCTGAGGCTCATCCGTATGAAAAATCTACCGCAAAAAGAGCGAAATTCTTAAAGACAGGAGAACGAAATCATTTTTATGGATTGTTAAGGACAGCTTATATGGAACTAGATAGAGCATTTGAGAATTTATAAAAGATGTTTTCTAACTTTTTTATTCTAAAGAAATACCGACATCCAATATTTTGGACTTTTTCAATCCATCAATTTTTTCAATTAACGGGATGAATACATTTGAAATACCATTAGGGGATTGAAAAGCATATAGAGACATGATCAAATGGGAAATTAAAAATAATATTAATACTTTCTCCTGCCCGAATATGGAAGATCCCTTTTCTTGATTTCCCAGACTTTCGGCTTTAAGTTTTCGAATTCGGCTTGTGAAAAGTATCCCCATTCTTCTTCAAAACCCTGGACATATCCGAACCAAATTATATCGGGAATCGTATCTCCGTTTGCCAGAACGCTCATCTGTTCTCTTGCTTTCTCAGTTGCAAACCAGTACCAACCATTCCAAGACTCCCAAGCACGCAAGACTTTCTTTCCATCAATATGAAGTTCATCCCCAAACGTCTCGAATTTTGCCGTTGATATCATTCTCCTCCTATAACAGCATGCAAGCACAGTCTCTTTTTTTGCTTCATTAGCTAGCGTTATTAAAACTTAGGCTTCTCCTGAATTTAGAAAGATTTACTTTACTTAGTAACATAACGCTGTGGGAATCCAGTATGTCTCAATTTAATTTGAATATTTTTTTGAAAATTCTTAAGCTTAGTTTTGAATTCGTTGAAAGATTTCACTTTTACTTCACTAACTTATCTTTAATTACATATCTACTGTTCTTCTCACTTCTAATTATCCACTGATCTAACACTCTGATTTTTATTAATTCTTAATTATCAAAGATATTCATATTTTTTAAGTTCACTACATGAATAAATTTAATGAAGTATTGACCTAGTTTTTACTGTGATGTAGTATGTTTAAGACGTTTGATTGGACATATGTAACAGGCAAAGGGAGTTAGGAAAAATCGCCCTAATCTTAATTCGAATTTTACAATTTATTTTATTTAAAGGAGTAATTTTAAATGGATAGAATCATGTATTGCGATAGACTTTTTATTCCATATGAATTTTCTAATGAGAATGAATTCGAGAAATTAATCATCCAAAATTCCAATCAAATATTCGGCGCAAATGCAGTCTATATTGATGTAAAGAAAAAAATCGAGAAAGATAATATTATAACAATACCTGATGGATATTTAATTGATTTCTCTTTCGAATCTGATCCTTGCCTCTACATTGTCGAGAATGAATTATTGATACCTGCATAAGTAATGTCCTATTTAAGGCGTAAAAAAAGAGGAGTATGTTTCACGAAAGAACGAATAAGATTTTGCTTCTTCTGAAGAGAAAAGCCATGACGACGGGCCTTTTTAGTCAG
>Ga0209986_10003423_pt1 | contig 13905 bp, 10 predicted proteins | sample BlataG_FD_183168 | JGI IMG/M metagenome (GOLD analysis project Ga0209986, IMG submission 183168) | Deep subsurface microbial communities from Black Sea to uncover new lineages of life (NeLLi) - Black_00105 metaG (SPAdes) (version 2) | ecosystem: Environmental > Aquatic > Marine > Oceanic >...
GAACAATCCTTCAGGACAAACTGTTACTTTTACTTCTAGTGAAAGCCGTATTATCGTAAAGTAAATACCAGTCTCAATCTTTGACAGTAAGAATTTTTCCAGTAGACTAAAAACCTGACAGAAAAAGTAGCCTGTCCCCATTTCCAAAGCCTTGAACCGAGTTTTTTTTACTTGCGAGGGCAAATGTTACGTTTTTTAAAACCATAAAGCCTGAACTTCCTTCAAAGGTCGCTTCGTCCATTCCCAAATATTTTCCTATGATGTACCGAAATAGATTTTACCTGTACAATATGGGAGAGAACCTCTTAAATTAGAAAATTTAGAGAAATTGCCAGAGCACAGCTAATAAGATTAACAGTATACAGGAGAAAGACAGTTTTCCTCTCTGAAAGTCCGTACTCGACAAGAGTATGGGAGATATGGTCACATCCACCCCGGAAGAATAATTTATTTGAAAAGGTACGCCTTATAAAGACAAATAATGTATCAAATGTTGGAACAAAAAAGATTAAAAAGAGAAATAATATCAGAGGAATAATTTGAGTTCTGCTGTTGGAGAACACTTGAAAACTCACGATGCTGAATGAAATTCCTAAAAAATAACTACCTGAATTCCCCATAAAGATTTTTGCAGGAGGAAAGTTAAAAAATAAAAAACCGAGGATACTGGCGCAGAGGATTAAGGATAGAATTGTTCCCTGACTATTATTTTGAATCATAAACAAAGAAAATATAGAAAGGCCGCAGATAAATGCAATCCCTCCTGACAATCCATCCATATTATCAATTAAATTAAAGGCATTTGTTATCCCTATTATCCAAATTAAAGAAAGAGAAAAATCGATTAAATTTGTTCCGGAGGCAGAAAAAAAGAATCCCTGGTGAATCAACATAACTGCTGCGATTATTTGAAAAATCAATTTTACTGATGGTTTAAGATTGAAAAAATCATCTAAGAGTCCAAGAGTGAAGATTAAAAAGAAAGGAAGTAGGAGATAAAAATGATTTTTCAACCTGGCCTCAATAATAAGAAATGGAACGAGAAAACTAAGGAATATGGCAATACCTCCCAGATTGGATTTTGGACTTTTGTGCCAGCGGTCTTTATTTAGGGAGACAGATATGTTGAGTTTTTTTGAGATTTTAATTAAGGCCAAAGTCAAAAAAACCGATAAGATTAAAGGAAAGAAAAAATACTTTATAAGAATAAACAAAAAAGAAGTTTTTATCATTCCTGCATTCTTTATTTAAATAATTCCAAACAGTAAATATTCCTGATTGATTCGACGGATAGAATAGGGGAGGAGGTTTCGTCCAAAAGAGGAGGATAATAAGGCGCTAAATCTAATATATTTTTGTCTGTAATTTTTTTACTCCGGGATTTTTGAGTTTTTATCCTTGATACAAGCAGTTCAGGAAGCTGGGTAAAAAGTGAAAAATAGCTCCAGAGATAAATTAAAAAAACTCTTAATTTGAAATTCAAGAGCGAATGTAGCGAATTTCTCATATCTTCTTTGAAGTAATTCTTCAGAAAGCCTCTGACGTAGTAAAATGAAAAGATTTTTATAGCGAACCGGAGCCGGTTTCTTATGACCAATTTAGATTTCAACTCCGGAAAATCCTTAAATGAACCTTCAAACTTATGATAGATTATCGCACGAGGCGCAGGAGTAATTTTCCAGCCCTTAAGCCTTGCACGGTAACTCCAATCAGTGTCTTCATAATATGCTCCGTAGTGATTATCAATCGGTCCAACATCTTCTAAAGATTCTCTTTTAAGCATAACAGCTCCAAAGCAGGCGGAAGGAACTTCTTTTAAATTATCAAACTGTCCGAAGTCAAAGTGACCAATAAAATTATCAGATCCCCATCCATGGGGCGGCACATAGTTTCCAATACTGTTAATGCAAGTCGGCAGAGAAAAAAAGAGCATCTTTGGAACTATTGCAGCCGCCTCTTTTTTTTGCTTTGCCTTTCTCAACAGCTCTGAAATAAAATCTTTATCCAGTACCGTATCAGGATTCAAAATTATGAAATAATCACCCGAGCATTTCTTAAAAGAAAGATTAACAGCTTTTGCGAATAGAATATTTTTTTTACTGGCCAAAACTTTAACATCGGGATAACTTTTGTTAATAATTTTTAATGAGTTATCTGTGGAATTGTTATCCCAGAGCACCACTTCTTTATTTTTATGAGTTTGTTTTCTTATTGAATTTAAGCAATCAACAATGAATTTTTCTCCATTAAAATTTATTATAATTAACGAGACCAAATCGTCGTAAAAACTGTTTTCTTGTTTATTTTGAGGAGGATTTTTATTTGCTTTTTGGCTTTTATTTATAACTCCTGCAATATCAAGAAGATACATGTAGTATTTTAATAGATCTTCAGGACAATTTAACTTTTTACCTATTCTACTCTTGACCCGGTTAAGGCTGGAATTATTACAGGATTGCCAGATCATAGCACCAAGCTTATCTGTTCTAATGCGCTTGTTGTTTTTAAAAGCGAAATATATTTTTTTTGAAGTTTCTTTTATTTTTATTTTTTTATTTTTTGTGTAAGTTAACATTTATACTTTTTTATAGACTCCTTCGATTTTGTCGATGATATGAGGCCAGAGATAATTCTTTTTTACTTTTTTATAACCTGCTTCGCCCATTTTTTTTCTTGTTGCTCTGTCATTGAGGAGTTCCAGGATAGCTATTCCTAATTCAACATGGTTATCGTATTCCACGTGAAGTCCGTCTTTAAAATTGCTGACCAATGTACTGGAAGCGCCTGATCTGCAGCTAATTACTGGAATTTTATTGAGCCAGGCCTCTAAATAAACAATTCCAAAAGATTCATATTTTGACACGCTTACAAATACATCTGCGGATTTGTAGATAGCCTTTTTTTCATCTTTGCTGAATGAGTTGATTAAATATATTTTACCCCTTTTTTTTTGGTTATACTTATAAATAGCCTTTAAAATCTCTTTTGTATGTGCTGTGGGAGAACCTGCAATTATTAGAGCGGTGTTCTCTCTTTTTTGCCAGACAACATCCATGGCCTTTATTAAGTTTATAATTCCCTTATGAGCTCCATGCTGTCCGACATATAAAATTATATTTTTTTCTTTAACTCCGTATTTTTTCCGAATATTAACATTATTTCCTGGGAAATTTTCTTCTATGCCAATCCCAGAAATATAAATTTTATTTGGATTTACTCCTGCCTTTACTAAAAAATCCTTTTCCAGAGAAGTAAGGGTAATTATTGCGTCAGACTTTTTTAAAATTTTATAATAGAGCTTGTTATTGTATCCAGCTTTATCCTCAGTATGAATACATGGGATTATCACTAAAGGACATTTTTTCTTCTTTTTTAATAAATGAGCATAATAGACATTCCTTGTTGGTAGAGGGCAAGCACAGATCAGGTCGCAAGGGAAGTCCAATCCAGCTCTTTTATATTTTTTTGCCCGGGGTCCCTGCCAAAAAGCTCTAACCCAGCTGTTTCCGGGAAGTTTGAAAAACCAGAATAATTTATACAAATACTTCCATAGAGTCTGATTTTTTGTGCTGAATGGAATTCTTTCGATTTCCACTCCATTTATTGTATCTTTTCCCACAGGCAGGAGTTTTTTATCATTTTTTGGGAGGGTATAATCCTCTACTGAAAGTGCATTTGAAGCAACAACCTTAACAGCATGGCCTCTTTTTTGAAGCCTTTCTGAAATATTCTGCATTAAGTTTTCAACTCCTCCTATGGCTGGAAAATAATTGTGAACAAGATGAAGTATATTGAGATGATTCTTTTCCATTTTTGGAATTTCTTTCTTTCTAGGAAAAAGAATATGATAAAGCAGGAGAATAAAAACTCTCAAAGACAGGCCGATTAAAGCAAATAGCTTTTTTATAAGATTCCATTTTTTTATGTTATATTTTCTATAAAGCCTATATGCACTTTTATGAAAATCAAGAATTGATTTTAGCTTTCTTTTTTTAGTGCTTTCTCCGATTAAATGTACTGCTTGTGCAAAAGGATAATAAATGACTTCCCATCCTTGTTTCAGGAAGCGTGTGCACCAATCCGTGTCTTCCCAGTAAAGGAAAAAATTTTCATCCATCAATCCAACATCCAGGACAGCTTCATTTCTGACGAGCATCATAACTCCTGAGACCCAATCTACTTGTGTTGGTTCACTTATGTCTCGTGAAGCAATAATGTTTTTCCGCGTAAGTTTATTTCGGGGGAATAAGCGTGAAATTAGAGTAGTTCTTCCGAATAAGGCTGTCCAAACATTAGGGAACGCTCTTGCTGAGCCTTGGATGCTTCCGTCTAAATTTAAGATTTTAGGGCCTACAATGCCAATCTGAGGATTTTTTTCCATATAATCGATTAGCTTGGCGATTTCTGGCGAAAGAGCAAAACAATCAGGATTAATAAGGAGCAGGTATTCTCCCCTGGCATTTAATATCCCTAAATTTGCGGCTCTCGCATAGCCAAGATTTTTTTTATTGATTTTTATAATCGCTTGAGGGAAGATTTTTTTGATTTTTTCTAAACTGGAATCTTGGGAGGCATTATCAATTACAATGAGCTCTATTTTATATTGAGACGATAGCTCGCCTAGAAAAGAGAGGCATTTATTTATATAATCCTCTGAATTATAGGTTACGACAATAACACTGAGGAGAACTCCGGGATATGGAGAAGGCTTTAAATCTGTTAGCGATCTTTCTAAATGTTTCACAAATATCTTGAAGTTATCAAGGCTTATCGCTGGTGCTGAATTTTTTTTATTGATCCTGGAATAAAAATCTTTAATTTTTAAATAATCTTGAGACGGCTTTTTTTTTGTACAAACAACAACAGTTCTGTAGCAAGGCTCTTTAAACTCGCTTTCATAATGGTGAGTATTAAAATAGGCATCCATAAATCTATTGATAAAAATCCAGGATAACTTATGCATAAAGGAATACTTCAAGGCCATAAAAAATAACCAGTTTTCGATGTTGCCTATAGAGAAATGAAATGTTTCCCCGCTTAATTTTTTTATTTTATTAAAAGTCGGCTGGAAGTCTGGCAGCCCTTTGTTCCTATGGTCTTTTAGCTCAACATGGTTGATGCCTAAGGTAGTTTGAATAAAATCTCCTAAAATCTTTTCAGCTTTTTTTGTTGTGTCACTAAAAAAGGGAGATGACAGGATAACTATATCTGAACTTACTCTGAATATTTCGTTTATAAAAGAACTCCTTTTTTTGTCTTTAATATGCTCCAGAGTATCCAGGGCAACAACAGCTTGAAATGATGAATCTTTGAATGGAATCTTCAAGCCATCTGCCTGTAAAAATCCTGGTTCATTATTCCAGGCTGGATCAATTGTATAAGTCAAACTTTCAGGAAGGAAAAAATTTATTAAACGAAATGTCTCGTCGATATTCCATAAATGAGACAGTCCGCCAACATCAAGAATTTTGATAGTTTTATCACCGAATATCTTTTTTAATATTTTAGAGCTTTCCAAATATCTGCTGTATTGGTCAAAGGGAAGGCTTATTTTATCCAATTTTTCGGTCATTTTTCTTGTGTGTCCATAAACCTTTTAAATCAATGTAGCCAAAATCCGATGGATCTCCTCCTTTTACAAAAAACTTAAATTTTCTTTCTAAGTGGTCATAAGGTTTTTTCAGTGTAAAATCATATACTGCTGCGCTGAAAAAGTACTCACCTCGTTTTAGACTTAAATTTTTTACTTTATAAAATACACTGCCTGATTTTGGAATTTTTTCTATTGGAAGACTTAATTTAGTATTTGGCCCACTGACCAGCAATCCAAAAGGCGTATAAAAGGCAACTCCAAATACAGGATTTTTAATTTCTTCAGATGCAACATAGTCAATTCTGGCAATAAACACCTCGCCACCAGTAAATGTATTTGTTACCTTTAAATTCTTATTCAAAAAAGTAACATTTGTGATCTTGATTTCGCCTGAACCCCATCTTAAGTAATCGGCTCCTTTTGGCGTCGTTTCTGCAGTAGTTTGTATTTTGGCGTCTGTTTTTTCCTCATCTTCCTCAGGAAGAGTCTTAATCCCTTTTAATAGATTCTTGTAATGGTTTATACCTTGGTAAGACTCTCCATTAAATTGGATTTTTCCTTCATCAAGAACTATCACGTTGTTACATAGCCGCGCTATTGTGTTCAGGTCGTGACTGACAATTAGAAGTGTTGAGCCTTTTTCTTTAAATTTTAAAATTTTTTCAAAACTTTTCTGCTGGAAGGGCTCATCCCCAACTGCAAAGAGTTCGTCAATAAGAACAATATCTGGCTCCAGATTTGCCACGATAGAGAATGCCAGTCTTATAAACATACCTGAGGAATAATTTTTTAGAGGAATATTTATGAATTTCTCCAGGCCGGAAAAATCTACGATCTTAAAATAATTTTTTCTGATGGTTTCATTCGTTAAGCCCAATAAAGTTCCAGACAGAAATATGTTTTCTCCACCTGTTAGTTCAGGATTAAAACCTGCTCCTAACTCAATTAATGGTGCTATCTTTCCGTTAACCCATAACTTTCCTTCTGTTAAAGGTAAAATCCTTGCCAGACTCTTGAGTAAAGTGGTCTTTCCAGAGCCGTTGAGACCTATTATTCCTAAAACCTCTCCTTTATTAGCTTCAAAATTTATATTTCTTAATACCCAGAATTCTTCCTTTTTTATTTTACCCTGGAATATTTTGAGCCCTTTTTTTCCTTTTTGGTATTCATGTTTCAGGAAAAATCGTATCCCTAAATTTTCTGTTTTTATGGATAAGGTATTGTCCATTTTCCTAATCTGTTTGTCTAATCCTTCAAGCTCCTAAAATTTGAAGATAAAGCTCTCTTTTTTCCTCAGGAAAATATATATTCCCAGGCCAAACGTGATAAGAGAAAGGCCACACACTATACATGTTTGTTCTAATGGAGGCATTTTTGCGTAATAAAATGGATACCTGAAATATTCAACAAAATAATATAAGGGATTTATTTTAAAAAATTTTTCTAACTTTGGACTTAATACAGAGAGAGGATAAAGAATGGGTGTGAGAAAGAATAAAGCCTGGAATCCTATAGCAATAATATGAGGTGTATCTTTAACATAAACATAACTTGTTGCAAAAAATAAAGAAAGACCCAATGAGAAAATAAAGATTAAAATAATTACTACAGGGCTTAAGAAAAGCACAAAAGATATTTTTCCTTTAAGTATAAATAAGAAAATAAAGAGGATAAGGGATAGTGTTAAATGATCGATATATTGGGAGATAACTGTAGCAAGGGGAAATATAAGTTTTGGTGTGTAGATTTTTTTGATCAGCTCCTGGTTATTTACAATGGAATGGGTGGCGATAATGCTGGTTTGTTGAATCATCCTCCATGATACAAGCCCGGCAAAAAGGAAAAGAATGTAATTTTCCATCTGGATTCGGATTATTTGAGAAAAGACGAGCGCCAGGATACCTAAATAAAATAAAGGATTTAATATGTGCCATAAGAATCCAAGGAAGGAATTTTTATAACGCAGCTTGATATCAGATTTAATAAGATTTACAAGGAGATGCCTGAAAGAATATATTTCTCGAATTTCGTGAATAAATTTATTTTTCATAGTTAACCGGATTCAAGTGAGATAAAAAGACAGAAAAATATTTTTTTGCTATGTTATAAAATTGAATCTTATAAAGAGAATAAAAAATAAACACAATAAATCTTGCCAATAACCCAATATTGGAAACCAACCAGAGAAAAGGGAGCCATAGAGGAGAATAAAACTTTTTAAAATAATAATACCTTGAGGTGTAATTTGCCTTTAAAGAAAGGAAAGTTATTTTTTCTCGTTCTGAGCCCAGAAAGTGAATGATTCGCATGGAACCCCAGTAGTGAAGTTTATATCCCTTATTTTTCAGTCGGTTACAGATGTCCATATCTTCAAAATAAGAAAAATATTTTTCATCAAAGCCAGATATTTCAGAAAAAATCTCTTTTCTGATCAAAAAACATCCGCCGCAAATAAATTCTGCAGGATGGTCGTTCCAGTACTTTTGGAAAGGGAAAAATCGAGCATTAAAAATTCTAACAAAAGGAAACAAAACATAAAGGCCCAGTTGTTCAGAAAAATGGTCTAAGGGTTTAAAAATGTATCCGGCGCATATTCTCTGGATTCTTCCGGAGGGAAAGATGTGAGAAAAGCCACCTCCGGCAACATCTTTGTTTTTGGATAAAAAGACTAAAATATTCTCTGAAGAGGACCTTTGAATTTCTATATCGGGATTGATAAAAAAGAGATATTTTCCTGAGGCAGGTCTTGCACCCTTGTTGCATGCTTTGGCAAATCCTTGGTTTTTTCCATTTCTGATTAATAGGATGTCTTTTCTTTTATTTAAAATATCAAGGGTTCCGTCTTTAGAACAATTATCAACGATTATAATTTCGTGACCGATGTCTTTAAAACATTTTGAGATTGATTCAAGGCAGTTCCTGATGAATTTTTCGGAGTTAAAAGTCACAATTATTATTGAAGTTTTTACCATTTATCTTTTTTGTGTAATTATAAAATCATAATTGTACACTTTCAAACGTCTTTAACATTTCTTCCGCTGTTCTCTCCCAGGACAGCTGTTGAGCTCTTTTTAGACCTTTTTCGATTAATATGTTCCGCTGGTCTTTTTTATGGATTATTTTTGTGATAGCATAAATCCACTCTTTTTTATCTCCAAGATCACAGAGAAGAGCTGCTCCACCTGCGGATTCAGGAATAGCTGTTAAATCAGAACATATAACCGGACATCCACAAGCCATGGCTTCCACTATGGGAAGTCCAAAGCCCTCGTAGAGCGAAGGAAAAATCAAGCAGGAAGCTGCATTATACAAGTACAATAAATCTTTTTCAGAGAGTTCATTCAGCTTATGAATATTTTTTTGGAAACGTGATATCTGAATCTGCTTTAGAATTTCCTTTTCAGCGTCTCCCGGGGGGCCGACTAAAACGAGGTCCATTGTGTTTTGTCCGTTTATTTTTTCAAAAATATCCAGCAAGAATGGAATGTTTTTTCTTCTATGAGTTTCTCCTACTTGGAGAATAAAATTGCTCTTAACATTAAATTTTTTCCTCACAAAATCCCTAGCTTTGTTTTTATTGATAATCTTGTAACATTTTTCTAAACCCGGAGGAATAACTGCAATTTTTTCTTCAGGGATTTTCAGGGCGGAGATAAGATTATTCCGGGCGTGTTGGCTTAAAGTTACTATTTTTTTTGCTTTTTTGGCTGATAATTTTATGAATGTTTTTATATATCTTAGTTTATGGATTTCCTTTTTTGGAAACAGATTTTTTAGACTAAACCAGTGTAAATCAAATATTGTGACAACAGAGGGAATTCTTAGAGTTATCGGTAGTATATTCGATGGGGAAAAGAATAATGATTTATCTCTTTTTAATCGAAAAGGCATAACAAACTGCTCAAAAAAAACTCGAGAAGTTTTTTTATGTGGGTTTACAGGACAAACAATTTGCCGTAATTTCTTCTCTGGATTATAAAAATCCTGAATTTCTCTGTTTACTAAAAGCACAGGTTCAAAATTTGAGTTTTTGATTTTACTCAAATGTTTAATGAAATTTAAAGAATATATTTCAGCTCCAGCTCTTTTTGGGGCAAAAGGAATTAAATCTATGTAAAGATTAATTTTTTCTTTTTTTATTCCTTTTTTCATTCTATTCCGGCTTTTTCTTTTCCTGCCGATTTTCTTATAACATAGATGTTGCAGTCAACGAACGAATGGGAATTTATAAAATCCTCGGTTAACATTTTACGCTGTTCCTCATGGCGTGTTTTCAGCACGAAGTGTTGTTCAGGAGGCGAGAAATCTAATCCCTCGCAGTAAGCCTTTAGATCATCTGTTTCAATCCCTTTCTCCAGAATTCCATACTTTTTCATCACATCGATAGAAGCTTGTGCATGTTCATGCTCACGGCCAGGTTCGGCTAGTACAACAGCTCCATTCTCTTTTAACGTCCTGAAAAAGTGAGCTACGGCTTTTTTTCTGTTTGCAATATGGTGAAAGGCATCATAGCAGAGAATTGAATTGAGGCAGGTATCTTTAATCGGCAGATTTTCAATGTCAGCAACGATTAAATGAGGTCTAATATTTCTCATTCTTTTAATTCCTACATCTATATATTTTCTGCAAATATCAACTCCAATGGGTTCAAATCCCATTTTTAAAAGCCATTCGGTTGTCCAGGAATATCCCGAGCCAATATCCAAGACAACATTGTTTTGTTTGAGCTGTAAAAAAGGCAAAACCGAGGAAAATCTTATAATCAGATTCTGGGTAAATTCTGGATTATCCTTATTAAAAGGAGAGGAATAACCCGGTTCGAAGAAGTCTTGTTCCGTGACTTTATCTTTAATGGAAATCTCCGCTTTTTTATAGTCCTGTGTTTCATCTTGTGTTTTATTTTTTTGAGCCCGGAAGGATTTTGTTTTCTTCAGAAGTATTTTATAGAGCTTACTAGGTAAATAGTTAGAAAACTCTGATAAAAACATCATGTCTTTCTCCCAGTCACGAAGGTGGTCGGGCAGTAATTCCGGGACAAAGTTTAAAATCGGATACCAGTGCCCGCATTCTCCGCATATTAGGAGACCTTTTATAATATCTGCTGTGTAATTCATCTCAGGTGGATCTGTCAAACACGCATTCTTTGTCAGGGTTTTTGTCAAACTTGTACTTTTCTTAAAGTGGGGGACTGGGCCGATAAAAGCTCCCTTTTTGTTTAGTTGATAGGAAAAAACATTAAATGTATCGTTAAAATCAATTTTTATTTCTTTTAATGCTGCCCAGATTAAGTCTCCTCTGCAAAAGGGGCAGTATATAAAGTTCAGCAGGGAATATCTCATGAGGTTTTTCTCCTATTTTTGTTTAAAAAGAGAGAAAAATTCATTTCAATTTGGCCAATATAAGAACTCTGCCCGGCAATTTTTTGCTTGGAGATTAATTTTCTTATCCTTTTGTCTTTAATGCAATGGCTACCAGAGTGTCTCCTCTTAGCCACTTTTTAGAGCATTTATGTATTGTTCTTTTTATTTTTTGAGCTGGATTCAGCTCGGAAATAACATTTTGAATTTTTGTGTTATTTTTTTCTTCGATAAGCATTATATCAGCATATTCGTATAGCTGTGTTTTTTCTATGTTTTTTAGCTTTCTGAATCTTTTGTTTAATTTTTTAAATATAAAGTAACTTAATCTCTTTTTATCGTGTGTGTATTCAGGATTGAACTGCAGTAAATTCCGAATGCCCAAAATATGAAAATTAGCTTTTTGAATTATAAAAGAAAGAGTCTTTTGAGTAAAAACAGAGAAGTGTTCTTCAGGTGATAAAACAGCCCAGCTCTTTCTTAAAAAAAACCGGCTTAAACTGTTAAAATCAGGCGTGCCTATTAAAAGAATCCCTTTGTTTGTCAATATTCGATTTATTTCCTTTAATGTATTTAACGGATTCCTCAAGTGCTCTATAGTATCAATTAGGACAACAAGGTCGAATTTTTCTGCGGATAAATGAAGGTCTTCTAATTTTCCCTCATGAACTTTTACTTTGACGATATCTTGGGCATATTTTGAAGCAACAGTTGAGAGCTCTACACCTTCAACCTCCCAGCCTATTTCTTCTGCAGCTTTCATAAAGAAACCAGCACCGCATCCCACGTCAAGGAGTCTTTTTCCAGGTGTGAAAAGCTTTGTGAGTAGTTGGAAAAAAATGTAAAAATGGTCTCTTATAATGTCCAGGTCATAATGGGTTGGGAAGGCTTTAAAAGCAGGTAAGTATTCATCATAGAAAAACGAACTCGTGTATCTATCGAGAACTTCTGGTTCTTGTAGGATTGGATTTGCATAAACAAGGCTACATTCCCTGCATTTGACTAGATTCATTTCAAATTTTGTTAGGATTTTTTTGTAATTTTTACTCTCACATATATGGCAGCAGATAGCTTCTGTTTTTTTGGGTGTATTTCTCATGCAAGAATAACTCAGAGTTACAAAAATGTTCTTTTCTGTTTATTTATAATTTTGTTTTATAGATCAATCTCTTAAGCCAGATTTTAAATCCTGACGGTAAAATCCTTTTTATATTGTGAAATTGATAAAAATGACTAACAGGGTTTGTAGAATATCTGTTTTTTATTTCAGTCTCTTTCCCAGTGTATATTTCTGTACTCTTAATTTTTTTCAATTCAGACAACATTTGTGAATTACGCAGTTTTTCCTTTAAGGGCAAAAGCAGATTATCCCAGTAAAATTCTTTTTCCACCTTCTTTATATTTTCTTTGAACTTATCCCTGAATTTTTTCTCTCCCATGGATAAAATCGCTTTTTTAAGTTCATCTCTGTTAGAAGGTGTGACAGTGATACCGATTGAATTTTTTTGAATGTATTGTTCAAAAAAATCACCTTTAGAGCAGATAATTGGGAGGTTAAAATGAATATAATCAAGGATGCGTGTTCTAAAGGAAAATTGAGTCTCGAAATGTGCTAAATGGGTGGTGATTCCAACATCGGATTCGAGAAAATAGTTAAACCTTTCCTCATAAGGAATCCAGTTTTTATTGAAGAATATAAATTTATTGAGAAGTTTTTTTTGGGCAGCTAATTTTTCAGCTTTTTCAGCTTTTGGAAATTTCATGACTAAAGGATTGGGGTGTTTTGTGGACATAAAAAAAAGTTTGAAGTTTGGGTTTACTTTAATGACTTCTTCCATAGCTTCAATAAGGATAAAAGGATCGAACCAGTTTGAAATAACGCCCCCCCAGATTAGAATAACATCTGATTTTTTAATCCCGGGAAGTACATCCCTTAGTACTTTGGTTTCCTTTATTGTTTTTTTCTGTTGAATTCCATAGGGAATTACAGTGAATGTTTTTGATAGGTTTTTGTCGAGTTTTAAAAGATAAGGATTAATCCTGTTGATGGCGGTGAGCATCCCTGAATAAAAGTATTTCTGTCTGTCATGAGCACAGAGAAAATGATGAGAATATAGGAGTAGTTTTATAAGGACTCTGAGGTCTCTGTTGTGTATTAGCTGTTGATCTCCCAACTTGAATTTTTTTGAATCATAGACAAAAAGATTCTCCAGGATAAAGGGAACATAGAGGTCGGCAATTATGAGTTTATTAAGGTTATTGAGACGAGGGAATTTATCTAGAATATAACCTGAGAGGAGGAAGATATCGAATCGAGAAGCAAAATTGATAAGTTTTTCCTTTTTATGCAAGGAATATTTAAAGATAATTAATTGAGGATGCTCCTTATTATCTATCTGTGAAAAATCTGGACAGGCAATCCCGACTTCAAAATCGTTTTCTTTAGACAGGGAAATTGCCATTTCCCACACCCGGATTCCAGGCCCTGCCATATTTTTTCCGATAATGTCATCACTGAGGAGGAGGATTTTTGTTTTGCCTATCATTTTTTTACCCGAGTACAGTAAATATTAATGCTGCCTTAAACTAATTTAGATGTAAATTTTTTTAATAAGATTATCATTCATAGATTTAAGATGCAAATCATATAGGCTTAACATATGGGGTTTAGGCTCACCATAAAAAAAAGAAATGATTTTTCCCTAATTAATCAAGGCTTTTCCAAAATAAAGTCTGATCCAAATAGAGGTTGGAAAAACAAGAACTGGGAGTGCTTTTTTGGGGTGATAAAGGGGCTCTCGTCGTGAGCCCCCTATATTGTGTTCTTGATGTGCGTAGACGCACTTTTAAAAGATACTGAACTTGGGCAGAATCTTTATCCTTGTCTTTATCTTTTTCTGTGCTCCGTTTTCCTCTTTCTTTATGAATACAAGATCATACTCTCCGATGAATCCA
>Ga0209986_10003424_pt1 | contig 13904 bp, 15 predicted proteins | sample BlataG_FD_183168 | JGI IMG/M metagenome (GOLD analysis project Ga0209986, IMG submission 183168) | Deep subsurface microbial communities from Black Sea to uncover new lineages of life (NeLLi) - Black_00105 metaG (SPAdes) (version 2) | ecosystem: Environmental > Aquatic > Marine > Oceanic >...
GGGAAATGGCAGAGTTAGCGGAGCAATTCGGCAAGTTCACGGAACTGAAGAAGCCGATAACTTATATCATAAACGGTCTGGGAAACTGGTATACATGCCTACTTTATCCCGGTATGGAGCCAACAAATAATCTCAGCGAGCAGGTTATCAGGGAACATGTGCTCATGCGGAAGATCATAGGTACCTTTAGATCTGAGGATGGCGCTGAGTATTACCAGTACATCGCTTCAGTCTTCGCCACGTGGCGGTTACAGGGAAGAGATGTCTACGATGAGCTCAAAAAATTGCTCGTCAATGAGCTTTGTTTGAAGTGAGTAAAAAATTTCCCGCAAAAGAAAAAAACCGAAAACCTTTTAAAGGGATACTTAGCTATACAAATACAAGAAAAGTAATGGTTTGGCTTTAATATTCTCTCAATTTCAATAAAGACTTCATTTAACAATTTATAATAATTATTTATATCTTTAGTTCTATCTTTAGATTCGCTTATTACAATTTCTTCTTCATAATTGACATCTTTTTTAAGCCAACTATTCCACATCATACTTAGCTCTAAATACGGCTGGCGATTGCCATGTGGAGGATCTGTTATTACATAATCTACGGAATTATTCGGTATTTCTTTTAATACTTTTTGAGCGGGAACATTTTTAAGAAGCAAATTTTTTGTATCTAATAAATCTTCAAAGTTGTTAGCTTCATTTATTAAATATTTTTTGTATTCCAACCCTCTTTTCGCTTTAAGAATTTTTCTATATCTATTTTCAAAACAGTTCCAAACATTTATTTCAAAATTTTCCTTTGGCAACCAATAACCAATTACCCAACTACCTACTTCCTTCCTCCCGATTTTCCTTGTTTTACCATTAAACTTTCCTCTTCGTTTAACAACAAAAACCATCTTACTGGCCTGCCCAACTGAAGCTGTGAAACAAAACTTAAAGAATTCTCTGAGGTCATTATTTTCAATTTTTTCTATTCTATCCATTAGAAGCGATAACGCCATTAAATTTCGTGGGGTAAATAAATCATAGATGTGATTTTCACGATTTGCGTTAATTCGGGAATTATGGAAAAACATATCCTTTGGATAATAGTGTGGAATTTTATTATACGAAAACGATGCCGCTAACTTAAAATCATCTTCTGTTGGTTCTTCAATAACTTTTGCTTTACTTTTTATATCATTTTTATACCAGACTTCTGTTAATTTACCATTCTCCCATATAAAATGTGTTCCTACGAATTTTTTCTCCCCTCTTTTTACTACATAAAAAGAATTTATTACATTCTTAATTTCCGATTCCAATCTGCTAAATTCGTCTCGGATTAATTTAGTGGATATCTTATTAATCATCTGTTTTGTTATAAAAATTGCAGATGGATTTATATCTATTCCAATTGCTTTTCTTCCTGTAAAAATAGATTCTGTTATCGAAATTCCTGAACCACAGAAAGGATCAACCACTATCTCATCCTTATTTGTATATCGTAAAATAAAATCTTGTATAATATTGTATGGTTTCTTAGACCAATATTTGTGCATACTATAAATTCCTGTGTAAGACTTGGCTATATGGTCAGTTTTGCTTTTTGTTTCGTCATCAAATAAAGTTAATTGTTTAGGCATCTCTATCACCATTTATTATTAGTCCAACTATTTCGCCTAACGTTCTAGCATAGCCGACGTTGGCCTGAGCGTACCCGCGAAGGCCAATGTGCCGCAGCGCCGTCTTCCATATCTTGGCGCGGAGGCCGAGGAGCGCCAGCGACGTAGCGGCTATGCTTTGTTGTGCGATGGGCTTGGGAGAATTCTTTAACACTTTTTATCACTTATAAGAGTTTTTCATAGTTTTTTTGCTACAATATAATATTCAATTGTTGGATGATAGGTCAATACTTTTGATTCGATTATTGTAAAACCTCCTTGAGTAAAAACTTCCTCCAACTCTGTTTTCTTAAAGAATCTAAATCTCGGGAATACACCAAATTTCATCAAAAAGAATACGAAAGAATTCATTAATGACTTCTCGCCCATACATGCTGTTGAGGAAATAATTAACCCTCCAGGTCTTAATAATTCGTTCAGTCTTTGAATTCCTTCTTGCGTGTTTTCTAAAAAATGAATTATGTTAAATGACAGTATTATATTAAATGACTCCTTTTTCAATTCTTCATTAAATATTGTAGATTGTGAAAAAGAGATATTCTTAATATTAGGGGTAAGAGCATTTCTATTTGCAATCTCAATCATTTTTGATGATATATCAATACCTATAATAGTTTTCACATTCGAGGCAAATTTAATTGAATATAGTCCAGTTGCACATCCAAAATCCAAAACAAAATCGGGTTGTTTAAGATATTTTTTTTGTTTTATCCAGAATTTGTTCGTATGTGCTATCTTTGGCACGTTTTTCATAATTCTTAGATAATTTATCCCAGTATTTTTCAGTATTATTCATTTTCATTCGCCTTACCCTTTGTCGGCTTTATGAAATTTGATAATGCCATATTTGAGTTTAACTGCTACATCTTTAAAAATCTTTCCAAAAACCGAGCCACCAGAAGGCGATTTTGGCGGAGTGGCAAAGGCACGAAGCCAGATATATTCTGTTATGTTATACGCCGTGCCCATCTTATTTTGTTACCCTTTTACTTGCGTTAAGTTGGATGTTTTCTCTCATCTATTTTCTCCTCATTATAAACTTTTTTGCCTGCAAAACAGCGTAAGCGTTCTTTCTTTGGTAAAGCTTTCTTTTTTAAAGAAAGGTTTTAGAGCAGCATCTTCGTCAATCCCAACAGCATTTTCGGATTCCTTTTCACGAGTTCCATCAACAGTGCCCACGTGCTAAGCTCCTTTATTTTTACACCTACTAAAGAATGCGCAAGCGTGTTGAGGTCTTCATCAGAGAGCTTGAAAAGGAATTCCTTTGCTTTAAAGCCCGTTTCTAACCTTTTTCCAAACTCGCTTCTCCACCTGTTCTCGTACTCCAACAATCGCTTCTTTGAACAATCTTTTTCCTGCACTGCCTTCGCTATTACGTCACCTGCTATTTTGCCTGCATGCATCGCATACAAAATGCCGCCTCCGGTTAACGGATTGACCTGCCTTGCCGCATCGCCGACTAAAATAAGCCCATCTGCCACGCTTTCGTAGCTCGGTCCGCTCAGCGGCACAACGCCGTACATCTCAGCCACCGTCTTCCCGTCCGGGAACTTATTGCGCACGAATGCCTTCAGATAATCAAGTGCACGGTGCTTTTCATCGCTGACGTCGCCACCTATCCCGAGACCAACATTTGCGCAATCTCCACCTTTTGGAAATACCCAGGCATAGCCTTTTGGTGCAACTTCACTGCCTAAGAAAAATTCCGAATAATCCCCGTTCAGTTCTATATCGCACATGAGGAACTCCGCGCATACAGATATATTAGAAGGTTGCAGCCTCGTGTTAATACCGGCCCACCTGCCCACCTTCGATTCCACGCCATCTGCACCAACCACGACTGGCGCGAATATACGAGTATCTTCGCCCATACACCGAACATAAACGCCTTTTGCATACCCATCTTCTTCAATGAGGTCATAAGCTTCCGTTCTGACTCTTATCTTGGCACCAGCACGTGCAGCTTCGCTTGCAAGAAACTTATCAAATATCCTTCTTTCGAGCACATACCCCGTTTCATCCATAGTTTCTGCCGACAGGACCACCTTCGTGCCATCGGGACCGTATATGTTCGCCCCTTTTACCTCTGCGCATATCCATCTCCTATCTGGTGCGACAAACTTCTCTATTTCTTTGCTCACTCCTTCCGCGCATTTCACTGGCACGCCTATCTCCTGATTCCTTTCGATCAAAAGGACGTCCAATCCACGCTCTGCGGCTTTTTTCGCTGTTACACTCCCGGCAGGTCCTGCGCCCACCACTACAACGTCATATCTCTCCTCTTTCATTTGCTGCTTCTCAAACGTTTATTTTATATATGATGATTTTATAATTAAATTAAATTAAAGAACGAAAAGATGTAAAGGAGCAATAACGAGTGTACAAAGAATTTGAAATCGAAGAATTTACTGTGTATTGGAACGTAGATGAGGAGAAGTTTAAAGCGAAGATAAAGAATTACGAGAATATCTTGATTGCGGGATTCCCACCTATGGGGAATATCATACCATATCACATAAAGGAGCTTTTAAAGGATTCTGAGAAGATACTGAATCTCTATTCTTATAACTTCCCGCCTATGGTAGAAGCACATGAAGAAGAATTTGAAATCCCGCATGACGAGATTTGGTACAGCGAGGAGAAGAAATTATTCTGTTACGTGGGCAAATATCCGGAGACCGAATATATTCCAAAAGCGGCGTATAAACAGGCTGAGTGTGTGGCTAAACTCTCAAAAGAGCTTTGTGTTAAAGAGTTATATACCGTGGGGGTAATCATGCCCGCACAAGAGCCGTTTAGAAAGATGAAGGAGGAAGTAGAAGCGTATATTGGCTTTTTTGAGGGCTCAAAGAAAGAAGTTCCTGACGGGGGTAAGAAGATGGCGAGAAAAAATATCGGTAGACATTCCATTATTCGTAAGACCGGGCTTCTACCTGGCTTTGCTTCAAAAATCGGGATTGAGAGTTATTCTATCCTTGGTGTAGGGAAATATCCGGAAGACCTGAGAGCATGTGCCGGAACTCTTAGAGCATTCAAGAAATTAGCCGGGTTAGAGTTGGAAACCGCGAGGATAGAAGAGATGCTTGAGAAAGGTGCAGAAGCCGTGGAAGCGCGAATAAGGGAACAAAGAGAGAAGGCGACTTATCGGGGCGAAGGCGTGGGGACTGAACCTTCTCAATACATGTATGGGTAAGACCGGACACCATGAAAGTGGTAATTTCATTGGGCGGCATTTTTTTAAAGGATGCTGCTCGCATAAAAGAAATTGCAGAGGCCCTGGAGGAGCTTGCGGAATCATGCGATTTATACGTAGTCACCGGTGGTGGAGAAATAGCGCGAGAATGTATAAAAATAGCACGTGATTTGGGTGCGAACGAAGCCGTTTGCGATTATATAGGCATAGCGGTGACGAGAATAAATGCGAAATTGCTTATTTCCGCTTTGCATAATGCGTATCCAGAACCTTTTTCTGATTATAAAGAAGTTACAGCGGCTAAGGCGAAAGGCGAGGAAGCGAAAATAACGGTGATGGGTGGAGTAAGCCCGGGTTATACGACCGATGCAGTGGCGGCGATTCTTGCAGAATACGTAAACGCAGACCTCCTCATAGACGTGACGTCGGTAGATGGAGTCTATGATGCTGACCCACGCAGGTATCCGGATGCAAGGAAATACGACGTGCTGACGGCAAAGGAACTCGTAGCGCTAACCGCGAAAGAAGAACTAAAAGCAGGGTCGAGAATTGTTATAGACCCCGTTGCAGCGAAGATAATAGAAAGAAGCGGGATAAAGACCATCGTCATTGACGGAAGTAATCCGCGTGATATTTTCGGTGCAGTTCAGGGGAAGCATAGCGGCACGGAGATAAATCCGGAATCCCACCGATGAAACAGAGGCGATAGAGATGGAACTGATCTTTCTCACCACGAACAAGAACAAGGTAAAGGAGATAAAAGATTTGGCGGATGCAGAATCGAAGAACGTAAGAATAGAGCATCTCGAATATGACTATCCGGAGTTACAGCTTGAAGAAATAGAGGCGGTGGCGGAAGAAAGTGCTAAATATGTAAAAGAGAAGATAGCGATAAAAAAAGCATTCTTCATAGAAGACTCCGGGTTGTTTATCCACGCTTTAAATGGCTTTCCAGGTCCTTTCTCCGCTTACGTCTTCAATAAAATAGGGAATGCGGGAATCCTGAAGTTGATGGCAGATAAAAAGGGTGAAGAGCGAAAAGCTACTTTTAAAACTGTCGTTGCATTCTGCGAATCCGTGAAAACCGCACCCATTCTTTTTGTCGGCATCGCTGAAGGTAAAATAGCGGAGAAGGAAAGCGGGGAAAGGGGATTTGGCTACGACCCAATATTTGAGTTTGAGGAAGCGGGGAAGACATTTGCAGAGATGAGCAGGGCGGAAAAAAGTGAAGTATCGCATAGAGGCAGCGCTTTCAGGAAATTGTTGAATTATATTTCTTAGTTTTGTGGTTGTTTAGCTCCTTTTATTAACCACAAGATTACACAGATTTTCACGAGAAATCGTGATTTCTGGTCTGTGTCTATCTTGTGAAATCTGTGGTTGTAAATTTAGCATCGGTATCTATATATTGTTCATTTGCTATATATTAATTTAGAAAAATTAAATAAACCGAAAGATTTAAATAGCCTTTTTGGTTTCTATATACGGGGGGAAGAAAAGTATGGAAGAAGGTGCGGCGCCGAAGACATTGGTATTGAATGCGGTTTTGCATAAGATGCAGGGGTTTTTACCGCGGGAGAAGAAATTTTTCGACCTCTTTGAGGACCTCGCGGGGAAAGCGGTGGAAGCCGCAGCGCTGCTGGTAGAATTAGGAGTAAATTATTCCGAACTTCCGCAAATCAGTGAGCAACTCAAAGAACTGGAAGAAGAAGCTGATTCGATCGTTCATCAAATCATACAGGAACTGTTTTATGACCATACACGAGTCACGGAGGAGAAGGCAGATATACGCTATTTCGCTCATAATCTGGACAATGTAATAGATGGCATCGAGAAAGCAGTAATAAGGCTGACGTTTACACAAAAACAGACGCTTCCGGAGCCGGTGAGCGAATTTTCCCCGATTATTCTTGACGCTTCGCGTGAAATAAGAACGGCAGTAGGTTGCTTACGAGATATGGGGTGTGAAGAAAAAAGTTTAGAAGCATGCTGTATAGTGATAAACGAATTAGAGAACGAAGCGGATAAAATAAACCGGAAATGGCTGCGAATGCTGATGACCACGCCGGTGGAAGATCCTAATGAGCTCCTTGATAGGCTATTGCTTAAAGAAATAGTGGAGATTTTAGAAAATACAATGGACGAATGTGAGGACGTGGCAAATATTTTGGAGACCTTTAGATTAAAGGGCGGGATTTAACGGGATGTCGGTTTTGGGTTTTGTTATCGTAATAATAGTTCTTGCGCTGCTCTATGATTTTTTGAACGGTGCGAATGACAGTGCGAATGCGATTGCCACGGTAATTGCAACCAAGGCGCTAACTCCGCTAAAGGCACTGAGTTTGGCGAGCTTTTTTAACGTTGCCGGCGCTTTTGCCTTTACAGAAGTAGCGAAGACCATAGGGAAGGGAATTGTTCCTCCAGGGTCTCTAACAACCAACATTTTTCTCGTGGTTCTTATCAGTGGTTTAATTGGTGCGATAACATGGACTTATATTTGCACCACGCTTGGAATCCCCATAAGTGTTACGCATTCGTTGGTAGGAGCAATTCTCGGCGCGGGAATAGTCGCAGGTGGACTGGGAATAATAAATTGGGATGTGCTTAACAATAAAGTATTTCTTGCCATTGCGCTCGGTCCTTTTGCGGGATTTGTAGCCGGGGCGGTGCTTTTTTCGCTCATCAGTTGGCTGCTGTATTTATTTTTTAAAAAGACACCATCAACAAAGACAGAAGGAATATTTAAAAAGCTACAGATTATTTCAGCCTCTTTTATGGCTTTTAGCCACGGTATGAATGATACGCAGAATGCAATGGGCGTGATTACGGTAGCTTTGCTGATTGGAGGCTTTATTCCCGCTTTTTACGTTCCCTGGTGGGTGAAATTAACGTGTGGGTCCGTGATGGCGATGGGCACACTTTTAATGGGCTGGAAAGTAATAAGGACAATGGGGTGGCGATTAACGAAATTGGAGCCGAAGCACGGATTCTCCGCGGAAACGGGCGCGGGTATTGCTGTGGTAGCGGTGAGTTTAGCAGGTATGCCGGTAAGCACCACGCACGTAATAGGTTCTGCGGTAATCGGAGGCTCGTTTTTTCAAAGCCTTCAGCGAATAAGATGGTCAGAAGTAGGGAAAATGTTCACTGCATGGGTGATAACCATTCCGATAGCGGCGGCAATCGGAGGAACGGCGTATTGGGTGTTGAGGTTCGTTTTGTGATAAAAAAATAAAATAAATTATTGACACAGATTAACACAGATTAACACAGATGATAAAAGTCAACAATAAAAAACCATTTCTTTGAAAGAAAAGCTTTACCAACAACCTTTCTTTGGAAAAGAAAGCTTGACTAAAGAAACAAGGTTTTTCTTTTAGCACAGGTTTTCTTTTTGTAAAAAAGAAAAAGTGTTGTGAAATCTCGTGGTTATAAAAGGAGCTAAACAAATAAAACCTGGTTTATACTATCGCTTCTATCAACCTCGCATAAGCCGGTCTCGTAATAAAAATGCCAAAAAGCAGCCCAACGATGGTTACAATCGCGAAACCACGCAGTGTGCCGAGTGCCATGAAAGCAAGTGCAAGCATCGCCACGATGGTAGTCGTAGCAGAAACAAATATTATACCAAATGCAAACGATATTCGTTTACGATACATTCTCGCGGAGGAACGACCACCGGAAAGCACTTCGTCGGTTATTATCACCAATTGGTCCACGCCCGTGCCGATTACCGCTATTATTCCCGCAATGCTTGGCAAATCCAACTGCCAGTTTATCACCGTAGCGAAACCCAATATCAGTATTATTTCGCTAAAAAGCGTGAAAAACATCGGCAATACTATCTTCTTCTCCCGGTATCGCAGGAAAACGACAAGCGTAACGGCAATAAGAGCAAGCAACCCTGCAATTAATGCCCCTTCCTTGAATTTCACTCCCAAATATGCTGGAACTTCGCCCGAACCTATTATCTCCACATTCACGGGCAAAGCTCCTGCTTTTAAGTGTATTATCAGTTCTTTAGCACTATTGTACCCCTCATTCCCTGTTCCCGTATTTGCAGTCCACGGATAAATAGGCTCTTTTTTCAAATCCGCACAAGCCTCGGACGCTATCGGTGCACTGTACACTACCTCATCGTCAAGCAGCATTGCGAGTTCGTGGTCCGTTGGATTGTCCGTTGCACCGTATTTTATTGCCGCATCTCTTAACGCAACCGCTCCTTCCTCTTTTAGAGTGAAAGGCGCGCCCCATGATGATTGTTCATCTGTCCTCGTTGGCACTGTTCCCACCCTTTCTATTCCCTCGCTGCCATACATGACATGAGCGGTGATATTCTCAATCTCTTCTATTCTTTGCCCTTTCTCTATGTCTCCGCCTACGCCTTCCGTTTGCATCCGTATTTCAAACTTCCCAGGCTTGCCCACAATGTCCTTTGCAGTTTTGATGTCTATACCTGCCAAGTCTATAATCATGAGGTTATTCCCAACGGCTCTTGTGGTAGTGCTCGCTAATCCCAGCATGTTTATTTTCGTCTCTATTATTCGGCGAGTCTCGTCTCTTGTTTCGCGAGTTAAGGCATCCTCAAAGAATTCATCACCATTCGGTTTCTTCGCTATACTACCGTTAATCCCCGTTAACACCTCTGCCAACTGCTCTTTTGTAACGCTCTTCCTTATCTCGTACTCGTACACGCCCTCATCATCAGTCGCGTAATAACTCACTTCTGTATCCAGCGCATCGTTGAGAAATGAAACAACTTCCGTCTCGTTAACCTGTGCATCTATCCTGACCAAAGTGCCTTCTAATTTCAATTGCAGCGAACTCCCTCCCACCAAATCCAGGCCATACCTCAGATTGCCATTTAGCCCGGCATCCGGGGGCGGCGAAGGATAAACATAGATGACAAACAAAGCGGCTATAACGCACAATAACAATGCCATTACCCTTATGTCTCCCAGCAATCCTCTTTCGCTTTTTTTCATTGTAACAGACCTTTATTCCCCCTTATTTCCTCTTTATCTTATCTACATCCATACTTTAAATAACCTTTTATATTATCTATCCTCCACTCACACCCACGGGCATCACGTATATCGGCTTATGCACTTTTGGAAGACTCAAGACCCTTGCGACTTCGTCATCATAAAACGCGCCTATGGCGACGGTAGCCAGACCCAACGCTTCACACTGTAAATATATATTTTGCGATACATGCCCCACTTCTATATGCACGTATATTACGCCACGGTCCCCATATCTACGAGTCGTTCTTTCATATTCGGCGGCAATCACAAAAGATACGGGGGCATCGGCAATGAACGTCTGGCTTAAACAAGCGACTGCTAACGCATCTCGCAAATCGCCTTCCTTATGCAGCTCTAACTCCGAATATCCTCTCCCGCTACGGTGGTACACGCCGCTGGCATCTATACCCTCCACGCATTCCTCGCCTATTACCATATACAGCTCCAAGGGGTATGTAGCGCCAGCCGAAGGCGTCTTTCCCGCAGACCATATCAATTGCGAAAGTTGTTTCTTCGTTAGCCGGGTTCTTTTGAAAGACCGCCGCGATTTCCTCTTCTCTATCGCTTCTTCTAACGAAACAGCTCCCTTTTTATCCGCTTCTTCTATTTTTAGTCGCATTTCTCACGCTTCCAACCCCGTATTCACATTTCTACCGCGGGCGGGTTCCGGGTATGTATTCAAAGCTCCAAAATTTCGCACACCGTAAGATATAAGGTATAAAAAACAAATATTATTTGAATAGATTAAATGATTCGCACATTGCAGAATAGGTATGTGGTTGTAACTGGCGATTTGAAGTCTTCGAGAAGATTGGAGGACCGAGCGGAAGTTCAAGAAGAATTAAAAAATGCTTTGAGAATGGTCAACAGAAGATTTGAGGAAGAGATAGCTGCAAAATTTATGGTTGTCCGCGGGGATAGTTTTCAGGGGCTGCTTTACTCACCAAAATGTCTGTTCGATATGTATCATGTATTTTTTGAGAACATCAGTCGTCAATTCTACCTGGGAATTGGCGTTGGTGACATATCTACGGGATTAAGCGAAAACGTTGGGGAGATAGATGGCGAAGCATTTCATAAAGCATCTGAAGCGTTAGAAAGGGCAAAGAAAGAAAATATATGGATTGTATTCAGAAGTGAGTGGGAAATTGACGAGGTTGTTACGTGTTTATTGAATTTCATGGCAGATGTGATGTGGAACTGGACTAAAAGGCAAAAGGAACTTATCATATATTTCAGGGAGCATGGAGGGGATAGAGAGGCGGTTAGATTGGCGTCTAAGAAGTTTGGTGTTGGCGAAAGAAGCATATATAAAACATTGAGAACAGGGAAATATCATTTATGGCGAGATGCAGAAAAGGTGGTGGCAGATTTATTGAACCGGAAATGGTTCGAATTAGGAATTGAACCGGAAATGGTTGATGGGGGCAGGTGATAGAAATGGATTATACCTTCAAAATCGCTATCGTCGTTTTTGCTTATCTTGTTGTTATTATGGGTGCGTATTTCATTAAATTAATGCTCAGGAGATATGAGGAAGATGTAGGGACCAGCGGCTTAAAAGGCGCGGGTATGGTGATAGGGGTTGTTGAACGAGTTATGGTTTTAACCTTTGTATTGGTTAATCAGTACACGGCAATAACAGTTATTTTTGCCGCCAAATCTATTGCAAGGTTCAATGAATTGAAGGATAGAAAAATGGCTGAGTACTATTTAATCGGAACACTTGTAAGCATAACCTTTGCGTTGCTTGTCGGCATCATTGCCGGAGAAATTCTGGGGGTGGGGTGTGAAGAAAATTTGAGCGAACTGCCTAAACGATATAATAATCAATAATCAACACGCTATATAACCATGAAAAGATAATGTAAGGGGAGGATATAAGATATGGGAATGTTTGACACCATTTACTTTGATAAAGCATATACGTGCCCAATATGTCAGGGTAAGATACATTCTACGCAGACAAAGGCATTTGAGAATTTACTGGAGGCTTTCCACGTGAAGGATTGTATTGGTCATGCAGAGGAGATGATGATTGTAAAAGAAGAACTATTCTGTGACAATTGTTCAAAGTTCATCGGGAAGAACGTGTATATCGTAGTGGGTAGAGGCATACTTCTGGGGATAACAGAGACATTGGAAGAAGCAAAGAAGCTTTTAAATGACTTGAATCCGGAGAAGCTGGTCCTGTGGTATCATGACCTTTATCGGAGATATATTGGCGAGCGAAATGAGAACCGTTCATACGGCAGGTTTCTGGAAGACCTCAGTGAATGGTATGGAGAGAGGCTGCATGAAAGACCGGAAACCGATTCAGCCTTTGAGCGACTCCGTTTTATCTGGAATTCAAGACATCTTAAAGGGTGCATAAATCCTGTGGAATCAATTGAAAGGTTCTTAACTTACGAGAAGATGCGAGAGGTATTGGCTGAGCTTTGGGAAGAAGGGCATGAAACCCTCGATATTTATTATGCTGAGGAGATGAGTCAGGGTGAAGAGAGCTGGTCGGTTGACGTTTATCAGGATGAGCTAAATGAACGTTGTGGCTTGAATTGGACCTGGACGGTGATAAGCAAGAAGGAGTTAGAAACAGAAGGCGAGAAGGAGGAAGAACTGCCAGAATGGGAAGAAGTGGTTGAAGAACCATTCTCAGACGAAGTGGTTCGTAAAGCGATAGAAAAGTGGTTACGAGGGAGGGGATATGAATTTGGAGTGAGAATGATAGAACTCGAGCAGGCAAGAGGTTCCGGATTGATAAAAAGGTTGAGGGAAAGAGGGGAAGAGTTAGAGAGGGGAGAGGCGGTTTCAATGGAGGTAATGGAGCGGGAATTGAAGGAAGAGGAAAATAAAAGATTGGCGGATTTTATAGCGGCGAGGGGAGATAAGAGAAAGGTCTTTTACTATGATGGTCTTTATGGCACACTCGTCGCGGATGTTGAATCTGATAGACTGCTGGGCAAGATTGAGGGGATAGACGAAGATATAGTTTATGAGTGCAGAACGGTGAGGGAATGCGAGCAGAAATTCAGAGATGCTGTGGCACGATACAAACAAAAAACATGAAGCCGGATAGGTGTAGTTTTTGTAAATGGAGGTTAGATGAGGGGAAGACGGAGTTTGTTGCAAAAGTAGGAGATGAAGTGATTTCAAGAGAAATTGAAATTCGCTAAATCTAATGGCGTAGAGGCATTGGATAATAATCTTGAGGCGGTATGGGTAGAGAGAGTATAATGAGAAAAATAAGGGATAATTAACATGCTCGCATCCGTATCTATCGTGATCTGCACGCATCGAAAGGAAAGATATAATGAGTTAGTAGAGGAAATGAATAGTTTAAAAAGCCAATCTTACGATAATTTGGAGATTGTAGTAGTTGTCGATGGTAATAAGGAATTGTACGATAAAATCCTGAAAAGTGGAATTGAAGTTGATAAAAAAACATTAAACGAAAAAAACCTGGGTCTTTCAGAAAGCAGAAACAGAGGTATGAAGGAAGCGAAAGGGGACATAATCGCTTTTTTCGACGATGATGCGGTGTGCAGATGAGAATTGGATAAAAGAGTTTCTGAGAATGTACGAAGAATTACAATCCCGATGCGATTGTTTATCACTAAAACTTTTTAGAAAAAAGTTTTATCAAAAAATAATAGTTTGTTTGGAAGCATTGCTGGAAGGGTTAAGGCGAAATCGTTGGTTGCGTTTGGGCAGTTGGTGTTTCTGCTTATTTTTACTTCTACGGCGGGTTTAGGGTATGTATTTAAGGCTTTGAGTTCTTATTTCAAGTCTGAATAGCTTTATAAGAATAAAGGTGTAATATCGATAATTGGTAAGAAATCGATTTGATTTAATATATTTAAATATCGAAACAAGTTGTGTCGGTAATTTTCCAACACTCGGAACCAATTTCAACAAATTCCCCTGAGTTCTTAAACCCCTTCCGCGATATGAATTCATTATGACCATAGACATCAATTATGTGCGGGAGCGATTATCTAACCAGCAGATAGAATCGGGT
>Ga0209986_10003425_pt1 | contig 13899 bp, 18 predicted proteins | sample BlataG_FD_183168 | JGI IMG/M metagenome (GOLD analysis project Ga0209986, IMG submission 183168) | Deep subsurface microbial communities from Black Sea to uncover new lineages of life (NeLLi) - Black_00105 metaG (SPAdes) (version 2) | ecosystem: Environmental > Aquatic > Marine > Oceanic >...
GCTGAAGCCGACTCGGCTGGCGGCCGAAGACGCCGTCGCCAAGCGCCTGCCAAGCCTGCCTAGAAAGAATGGGAACTGCCCGAGCCGCCGAGCGGCTTAGCTCGAGGCCGTTAGATGCTATGGGGGGATTTGAAAATACGGGCCGCTGCGTATAAGCTCCTTCAAAACTCCACAAAGGGAGGGAGCAATGAATACTGCAGCGACCCGCAATACAGAGTATAGCGCATTTGAGCAGGTTCTATATCTAGCATTTGAGTTGAGTGAGGCTCATTGGAAGTTGGGCTTCACCATAGGGATTGGCCAACGTCCTCGAGAACGGAATATCACTTCGTGTGACTTGGTAGCACTTCAAGAAGAGATCCAACGTGCAAAGAAGCGCTTTGGGCTACCGGAGACAGCGAAAGTTGTGAGCTGCTACGAAGCAGGTCGAGACGGCTTCTGGCTGCACCGCTATCTAACTCAGGCAGGCGTCGAGAACCTGATCGTCGACTCATCGAGCATCGAAGTCAATCGGAGGCAAAGGCGAGCCAAGACAGATAGGATGGATGTTGAGAAGCTTCTCTCGCAACTGATCCGGTACCGAAGCGGAGATCGGAAAGTATGGAGCGTAGTGCATGTGCCGAGTGTGGATGATGAAGACCGGCGGCATCTGAACAGGGAACTTGCTGCTGCGAAGAAAGATCGGACGCGACACAACAACCGCATCAAGGGACTGTTGGTTGGGCAAGGGATTAGGATGGCGGTAAAGAATGACTTCCTCGATCGGCTGGATGCAGTCCGAACCTGGGATGGATTACCATTACCGCCTGGGTTGCAGATGAGGTTGAAGCGAGAATACGAGCGGATGAAGTTGGCGGAAAGACAGATCAAGGAGCTGGAATGGGAGCGCATAGAGGCGATCCGGCACTCAGAGGATCCAAGTGTGGATATGGTCCGGCAATTGTTGAAACTGAAAGGGATCGGGCTGAACAGTGCCTGGCTGTACACGATGGAATTCTTCTCCTGGCGGAAGTTCCGAAACCGCAAGGAGGTTGGCGCATTAGCCGGACTTACGCCGACACCGCATGAAAGCGGATCAAGCTCTCGAGAAAAAGGTATGAGCAAGGCCGGGAATCGGCACATTCGTGGCATGGCTATTGAAATCGCCTGGGGATGGCTACGATACCAGCCAGAGAGCGAGCTGACGCAGTGGTACGAGGAGAGGTTCGGTCATGGGAGCAGCCGGATCCGGCGGATCGGGATTGTGGCTTTAGCGAGGAGACTTCTTGTCGAATTATGGCGATATCTTGAAACAGGTGCGATTCCCAAAGGAGCAGTACTAAAAACAAGACTAATTTGAAATACAACAAAGAGGGATAGAAGGAATGATCAGGCTGGTGTGGGCAGCTCGCTGTGCCGCCGGGTTTCAATGAGAAACCGACCGTTAGATGGGGCGCTCACAAAGAGCTTCCAGGATCGCCTTGAAGCGAAAAAGGCATTGGGTGTCCGACCAGATAAGAGTCGGCACGGATAGAAGGTAGTTCGAGGCACAATGTGCCCGACGCCAGAGGAAGCCGCCAGCAAGGTCAGTTGCGAGGAATAGCTCAAGAGGGTGTATTATCGAATTAGGAAAAGGGGCTTGACAAAAGCGCCATCATAGAAGGCCGCTATTGATAGGATAATGAGCAATTCGTCTATTGAACAAAGGCGCATCTATTTTCAAAGTGGAGGCTCTCAACTTTCGGGTTGGTTCTTTCACTGCAATGCACCATCATCAAACGCACTTACAGTTCTTATCCATGGTTATCCCGGTTCGGATCGAGATCCATTAGGCTTAGGTACTTTGATTTGTGAGGGTGGCATTGATGTAGTTACCTTTAACTTTCGAGGCACTTGGGAGAGTGAAGGAATTCATAGCTATAATAATTCTATCGAAGACATATTGGCCGTAAGCTCATATGTTCATTCAAGTGAAATTAGTCAAGATCTGCTTATTGAACCCTGCTCGATTTCATTTATCGGATATAGCTATGGTGGTGGAGCTGCATTGATAGCATCCACAAGAGATTCAAAAATTGACAGATTAGCAGTTTTAGCACCACTAAACCTAGGTGAATTTGGTAGACAATTACTTGAAAACGAACGGCTTAGATCAGTTCACGAAGCATTTATTGATGAAACTATGGGCGAGGACGGGATGGTTCGTGGTCCTGGAGGAAAAAAGACGCACATAGAAATTATTGATTCAATTAACGAGTACGACTTGTTTGGGATGATTGATGAACTTTCTGATAAGAATATTCTAATTCTTGGTGGAGAGCATGATGAAGATCTACCATTCGAACGTCATGTCCTTCCACTTTTTTCAAAGTTGAAGGAAGTAAATTCTAGTGTTAGCCTTGAAGTATATGAGACGGATCACGGTTTTACAGGTTTTGAAAAGAAAGTAGCTTATAGGCTTATTTTGTGGGTTAATTCAACCTAATGTTTGAGTTGCTCCGATAGCGGCCTAACAATTCGCTGCAGCCGACCCCGCGGACGGGGCGATTTGCAGGCCAGGATCCTGGTTGGGAATTTTGAAAAGCATGCGGAGTAGCGAGCGGGGCGGCTGAGCTCGAGGCTGTTAGGCGGGCCGAAGAATCTACGAATAATTTCTACTTTAACTTTGGAAGGATGAGTATGGTGGGTCAGCATTACACGAAGTTCATAGCTGAATGGTATGATGATTGGCTAAAAGATCTTACGCGTGATGTAGACTACTACTCGGATTTTTTCAGTGATTTTGAAGGGCAGGTTCTTGAACTGGCCTGTGGCACAGGCAGATTACTGATACCTATTGCAGAATCCGGGGTCACGATTCATGGATTGGACTCATCTCAAGATATGCTCGATGTTTTACAGAGGAAGGCTACCAACCTTAAGATTAAGGGAATCGAATTACATAATCAATTAATGGAAAGCTTTTCTCTTCCAACGAAATACGATGCCATCTTTGTAGCTAGCGGATCATTCCAACTACTTACTTCATCTGAAAATGCGTTGAATTCTCTGGGGTGTGTCCGTGACCATCTTACAGATGATGGTTTCTTACTTGCGGACATTTTTGTTCCTTGGGACAGCATCGTCGCGCAGAAGCGTAACGACTATCATGTCACCAGGGATGTAGTTCGTCCAGACGGTAAGCGCAGTATCGTGCTTGAACGATTTGAGATTGATATACCAACGCAAGTTAAGCGCGGCACATACCGATATGAGTTCTATGATCAGGAGCGGCTAACAGACTGCATCACCGACGATCTATCTATCCGTTGGTACTGGAAGGACGAGTTCTTGGTTCTTCTAAACAAAGCTGGTTTTTCACGGATAGATGTATTAACTCAATCTCCTCTTTACTCTGATGGTTATTCCTTTGTGTTTAAGGCATTCAAGGATGATTCGAATTGATGGAAGCCCGCCTAACCACTCAATGGAGCGGACCCGAGATTCTGGCGAGTTAGTGCAGGACTTGATGTATTATCGAAGTTGAAGACGGGCCGCTCATCTCGAAGCCGTTATCGAGCCGGATGAACTGAACCTGGCATCAGAAGATCATGAAAAGTAGACCTGCATTTCCTAACGAACTCGCCAAGAAAGCACGCAAGGGTTTCCGTGGTTATCCCGTTGCGACCATTTCATTCTATGGACCGACCGATAGCTTCGCATCTAAGGCAGCAGTTGGGATCGTGCTGCATGAAGGCGGTGAGGCCGATTTGTTGGAACGCTGGTTCTCCGACGAAGTTGATATCCGTTTCAATCGACCGATTATTAGGCAGATTGGTGAGTTCATTCGCTCACATAATGTGAAGTCGGTCGTCATGCCGGACAGAATCATTGGTTGTCCGCATGAGGAGGGGATCGACTATCCAGAGGGTGAGTCCTGTCCGGAGTGTCCATTTTGGGAAGATCGGGATAGATGGACTGGCGAGCTAATCTCATAAAAAGCCGTCTCGATAACAACTCGCTGCACCGGACGCCGCCAGCTGAGCGGAAAACAGATGACGGAGTCTTACGGCGCCGGTGAGCTCGGAGACGTTAGGTGGCTTTCCGCGAAACCTTCACATTGGGAGGAACCTTATGGAGTTTCTAAGAACACTTGGTATCACCTCAGCCTCAGGTCTGTTCGGCCTCACCTCACTCGTCATTGGGGGTTTCATGATCCTGGCAGGTGTGGGTGTCATCAGCATTCAACAGGTCACGGTCAAGCAGGGTCGGGCCACCTGGATCATGGGCATTGTGATGGCCGCGGTGGGGGTTGTTCCTGCTCTATCCTGAATTTGCCGCTCCCGGCGACGCTCCTGTGAATCCAGCGGCCGTTGTAGATACGAGCTCGCCGGCAATCGCAGATGCCAACCCGGCTGCCACGCTCCCATCCTCGGATCCAAACGACGGGTTATCGGAGTGGAGGGCCATCGAATTCAATGTTCCCGGAAACGGTCTATGGCTTGAGGAAGACGGCCGTTACACAGCAATCGGCTCCAAAGACACAATCGCCTGGTCGGATGATCTATTCGCGGGGGACACAGAAGTATCCTTTCAAGTCGAAAGCGCAAGTCCCAATACGGCAGCCAATGTCATCTTGTATGGCAACGGCGGGTCGCTTGCCCCAGGAAACCTGATCTTCACCATTGCTAGTGACCACCAGTCTATCCTGGCTGATTCGCTCTACGACGATGGAACCTATCTCTTCGCTTCCATGAACAGCTTGGGCTTCGGGGAGCAGAAGCACACCGTGTTGATCAGCGTCGTTGATCGGAAGGCAAGCCTGTTCATAGATGGAGAAGAAGTCGGTTCGGTCTTTCTTGATGAGAGCATCAACACAAGCGGAAGGATTGGCCTGTTGAAGTATTGGGAAATCCCCGATGTAACGTTCTCGAGTATTCGAGCGAGGGAATCAGGATTCGTCGAGTAGCAAAGTCAGGCCTCTCCGTGAAACAGCCACCTAACAACTCGCTGATGCTGACCCGGCTGGCTGGCGGAAAGTCAAGATGTCTAGCCCAACAAGGTCCGCGAGAATGGACAGCAATATGCCCGAGCCGCCGGGCAGCATAGCTCGGGGCCGTTATGCGCCAAGCCAGAAACTTTTAACATAGAGGAAGGAGAAAACAAGATGAAAATCGAGAAGTCAATAGAGATTGCTGCTCCACCGGAGCGAATCTGGCCGTTCTTTGTAGATCCCGAGAAAGTTATTAAGTGGTCAATCACATTTAGGAAGTACCAATATGCCGGGGATCAGAGAAGTGGAGTTGGTACTCCACTATATATCGAGGAAAAAGCCGGTGGTCCACTAATGAAGATGAACTTTGAAATTACTGAATGGGTAGAGAACGAGAGGATTCGACTCAAAATGATATCTGGCGCTTCTTTAAAGTCATATGAGCAACTATGGACATTAGCACCAACCAATTCTGGAAGCGAGTTCACCTTTTACGAAGAGATCGTTTTTCCTCTTGGAGTAATAGGCAAACTCATTGGATTGGTAAGTCAAGGAAGTTCATATAAATTCGTGACAGAGATGCAGAGTAAGCTTAAGTCATTAGTTGAAGCGTAATTTGACTAGCCTAGGCACTCTTGTACCCTCAAGCCGCATAACAATTCGCTGCAGCCGACCCCGCGGGCTGGGCGAAATGCATGCGATGGTTCTGATTTAAGATTCTTGAAAAGCAGGCGGAGGTACGAGCGGGGCGGCTGAGCTCAAAGCCGTTAGGCGCGGAGGGCGCAGGTTTTGAAATGAAAAAACCGCTGAAGATTGGTGCTAGCTATGTGGTCGAGTTTTCGTCAGACGGTTCCCAATTGGCAACCCTAGGGCGCTTCGTCTGGATATGGGACCTGCAATCTCGTGCCAAGCGATGGCGCTCTCATCCATTTCCCCATCCTTCATATGCTGCGTTCTCCCCAGATGACAGCACACTGGCAGTCAAGAACACCGCTGGCAAGATTGTTGTTCTCGATGTTGCTGACGGCAGTGTCGTGGTTAACTTCCAAGACCTAGACGATGGAGAGGGCTCGAATATTGTCTACTCCCAACAGGGTGACTTCTTGGTTGACGGCTCATGGAGCGGCCACCTTCGAGTTCGGAATGTCGGATCTGGCGAATTGACATTTCATCGGCATTTTCCGGGGGAAATGATCCGGCGAATTCATTCCGATCGTGCCCGGCAACTGTGGATCATCGAACACCAGCCCAAATTCCGACCCCACGAAAACCTCAAGCCAACCGCGTATTTTACGTCTTGGCAGTGGCTCTTCCATGAAGGCAGCTTCGCTCCTATACCTTTGCGCTTCGACCATCTCTACGGATCTTCTCTTAGTAACGATTGTTCTCGCCTTGCGGTTATCGATAAGGATTCTTTAGAAATCCGTCACCTCCCTGACGGTGAACTCATCAGATCGGCCCCCGTTGAATTAGGTGGATCCGGCACAGCACTAAGATGGTCGCCAGACGGTTCGATACTAGGATCAATTCAGAAGAAGAAGATCGTTCTTTACCGGACCAATGACTTGTATTGTGAACATCTTTTCTCTTTAGAATATCCATCCGACGTTGCCTTTTCGCCCAAAGGCGAGATGATCGCCCTCGGAGATTGGGAGACTGGCCTGCTTGTCAATGGACCTCCATACGATCTAGCTTGAGGCCTTTGATGAACGCGCAAAAATCGGAATAATGGCGGACAAAGCATTGATCTCGAGGGTTTCGAATGATTTGCCATAGCCAAGGACTAGTTCGAAAAGGTGTGGGGGACAAAGCGCAGAATATCGGCCTGGGATACCATCCGCTGCCTAACAACTCGCTGCATCTGACCAGGGATGCGAGGCATTTTGATATCGAGTAATCCTATCCCTGGCAGATGAGCTCGAAGCCGTTAGGGCGCTCAAGCTTTACCAATCCCTTGGCTTATGGAAGGTGCCTTTAGAATCTGTTAATACTGTAGGAAACTGACTTGCTTTTAGGGTACCGCTTCTAAGCTGCTTAAGAAATGTCGCGTGTTTAAGAAGCCTTGAACTTGGATGTTTTTGTGGGTTCAATATTCCAACTGGTTTTCCCAATTCGTTCCTTACGATCCTAATAGCTTCAACTAAGTCCGAGTCGTTTGTTATCATGACCGCTAAGTCATAAAGGCGTTTATACCCGTCGTTGATCATATGCGCAGCAATGTTTACATCTGAACCCTTCTCTTCCGTTCTGATTACGGTTGCGAATTTCATTTTCCCTGGTTTTGATGATGCCAATGGGAGTGAAACGTTCTTTGTTAGGAAACTTCCAAAGATTATTTCTACGATGGGTATAGTACGTAACGCTCGGAGGTAGATTTGTTGTCGTGTAGGTTTGCCTGGATCATCCGGCCTCGAGCTAATTCTTGCAGTGAAATACTTGATCTTTATAATGTTTGATTTCGGAAGCAAGTATTGACAAAGTTTTGATACATCTAACCATTTATATGCCGTATCCTTTACGGCACCATAATAAAGGTTGAAGCCATCAATGTAAACGAAAGTATTCATATCAAAATAATATATGCAGAAGCCGCACCCAGCAAATGGGCACGGCCTCGCTTCCTGTCCCCGAAGAGACAGGGGGGATACTATATATTATATAACAGTTTATGGATGGTGAGTCAAAGTCTCTAGAATTTTGTGAGCGCCCTAACCATTCGCTGGAGCGGACCCGGGAATCGTGCAAGTTTGCGCAAGACTTGATGTATTATCGAAGTTGAAAGCGGGCCGCTCAGCTCAAAGCCGTTATGCCGATTTCTTTTCCAATGGGAGTATCTGATATTCATGAATATTTACTGCTGGTGAATTCCTTGGTTCTAGCTATACGAAAGTGACAGATGAGATATTTACGGTTCTGGAAAGTCCCTTTAGCTGTATTACTAATAAGCGGTGTCGCCGCATGTACACACCGCACAGAAATCGAATCGCCATATGTGGATCTGGTAAATTCAACACTCTATTCATATATTGCGTGGTCGCCAGATGGATCGACGATATTGGCCATTGGCAGACGGTATCCGCCGACATCTGATGCGCATCTATACCTTATCGATATTAAAACGGGAAAATCTGAAAAGATCACGGAAACGCCAGTAATGTTCGATTATCCTAGTTGGTCTCCAGATGGTTCAATGGCTGCGCTCACAGTGGATTTAAATTCCATCTGGCTTCTGGATGTCTACACTCAGCAGATATCAGAACTAGCTGAGGGGGAGGGAGCGGTCTGGCTACCTAACGGAAATGAACTTGCGATTTATTTCGGGTCGATTTCGAACCGAGGAACCGATCATAGAGAGGTAAGGTTTCTTGATTTACAAGGTACGATACTGAGAACAATCGATATTGGGATGGTTAGCGACACTCAGCGTGAACAATCACCTACCGCAGCAGAGTATTTGAGTGGGATAGGTATTTCTCCCAACGGAGATCAGTTGATCATCAATCTTGAGATCTATCCTGATAATGGAGATAAAACTTGGGAATCTGTCCTTGTAAATATTGAAGAAGGGACTACCGAGCCTATCTTAGATGATGAGCAAGCCACGGGTGTCTCTTGGAGTCCAGATGAAAAACGGATTGCATTCATTCGAGAACTCTTACATCTTGACGGATATCTTGTTACTCAGAACCTGGAAACCGAATGTGAGACGGTTGCGCCTTTCCCACCCAAGATACATAGTCCGAGCTGGTCAAATGATCCAGCCCGTTTGGCTTTTCTATATGAAGGGTTAATTCATATCTGGGAAATCGGTGCGAATTTTCAAGAAGGTGGTTTAGAAGGATGTCCTTAGATTTATAGAATTATTCTATGTTCTCTTCGATAGTGGCTTGCAATCGGCATAACCAGTCGCTGAAGCGGACGCCGGTAGCAGCGGCAAATCCATTTTTCGGTACTATCCGGTGCCGCTTAGCTCAGAGCCGTTAGGCGGAAAATGAGTCGCCTCTGATTTCAAGGAATACGAAATGGCAAGTTGGCAAAGTCATGTCCTGCGTCTCACTCAACGCGGTTTTCGGGCTTTGAATGGACGATTCTCTCGCCTCGATGTAGTGAAGGAACGCCGCAATACAGCTGTTGCGGAGAGGATGTTCAGGCCATCGTCTTCCGTTCGGTATTCCGCCGTGACAGCGAATGACGTGCCGGCGGAATGGATTTCCCCCATTGGTTTGTCTCCGGAGCGCGTGGTGCTCTATGTGCATGGCGGCGCCTTCTATTCAGGGTCGGTGGCTGGAGCGCGCCCGGTTGCCGGCAATGTTGCCTTGGCGGGTAAGGCACGTGTATTGGCAATTGACTATCGCCTGACTCCAGAACATCCATTTCCGGCGGCGCTCGATGATACGCTGATTGCGTATGAATGGTTGTTAGCCAGTGGCATTTCACCTGAGGCCATCGTGTTGGTCGGCGACTCGGCTGGGGGAACCCTGGTTCTAGCGCTCTTAGTTCAACTTCGAGATCAAGGTAAACCATTGCCTCGGGGTGCTGTTTGTCTGTCCTCCACAACCGATCTCACGATGTCTGGGGATACTTGGACACTCAATGCGCAAAACGACCTCTTGTTGGATGCCGAGAAAGTTCGTGCGGCTATTGACCTATATCTACACGGCGCAGACCCGCGTGCCCCACTGGCATCGCCGCTGTACGCTGACTTGCGTGGGTTGCCGCCCCTGCTGATCTTGGTTGGGTCAGATGAACGTCTGCGCTCAGATGCCACTCGCCTAGCAACGAAAGCGCGGGCATCCGGTGTTACGGTTACGTTGGAAGTTTGGGATTGCATGCAACACGGCTGGCACATCCTCGCGAGGTTTTTGCCTGAAGGCCGTCGCGCGATAGCGCGGATTGGCGAGTTCATTGAATGGGGCCCGGTCCGGCCGACTGCAATAGAGCAGGCCTTTTCCGCCTAACAACTCGCTGAAGCCGACCTGGCCAGCGCACAGTTAGCTCTTTGCGCGATACTAGGCCTGCGCTGGCCAGGCGGCTTAGCTCGAGGCCGTTATACCGAATTTGAAACTCAACACTTTGGAGGAAATCGATGGAATTTGACGCTATTCTCCGACAAGGCGAGAAAGCATTGACAGGTTTAAATGCTGAAGCATTAACTGCTTTATACGCACCAGAGTTCCTTCTTGAAGATACCGCATCAGGAAATCGGATATCGAATAAGGCTGAACTCCGGGAATACTATGATCGGTTGTTTTCTTTACCGGGAGTGTCATTCACTGATGTTAGCTTTTTCGCATTAGGAGAGAGAGCTGCAGGTCACTGGACCTGGTGTGGAAGAACACAATCTGGAGAACAGTACGCAATTCGAGGGGCTTCACTTTTCATCCTAGGAGAGGATGGGATTCGTGAGGAAATTCTTTTTTATGACCCTAGACAAGCACTTGCGTAGCTAGAATTCGGTATAACAATTCGCTGCAGCGGACCCGGGAATCGCGGCGATTTGATTTCGAGTAATCCTATCCCTGGCCGCTGAGCTCAAAACCGTTAGGATGCTATATGTTTTATTAGGCTCTTAAGGAAATGAGCATGAAGATAAAGATCCACTACTTTATATTTCCAAGCGTTTTTATATTGATATTGTTAATGACTTCCTGTATTGGAATAACAAAGCCAGCACCGGTTTCCCCTCAGAAAGCTACTCAAACATCCACAATTCTGTTTAAGAACTCTCCCTCAATCACTGTTTCACCTACATCTACTCCATTCCCGCTCCCTACGTTGACTTCAAATATTTCACCCACTCCCGACATCTGCGATCCAACACAATGGCAGGTGCATAATCCGGCGGAAACCGTCCACCGATTCCGCTGCAATTCGTCCACTGATTCCGGCGGAAACCGTCCACCGATTCCAACTCAATCCGTCCACTGATTCCGGTCGATACCGTCCACTCATGGGCGACATCATTCGGGAGCTTTTTATCTATACCGGCGGCGCTGGATAACCGGGCTGGTTCGGGGCATCCTTGGTCTCCAAAACACAAGGAGGTCAGAATGCCCAGAGAAAGGTTATCTATGCGCAAGATCCACGAAGTCCTTCGTCTCAAGTGGAAAAGCAAGCTCAGCAACCGATCCATCGCTCGCAGCTGCGGAATATCCCACAGCACGGTGAGCGAGTACGTCCGCCGAGCCCAAACAGCCGGTCTCTCCTGGCCGCTGCCAGAAAGCCTGGACGAAGACCAGCTCTACAGGCTGCTCTTCCCCAAACCAGCCCCGCCCTCGGAGAGGGTGATCCCGGAGCCCGACTGGCAGCTCATCCACACGGAGCTGCGGCGCAAAAGCGTGACCCGCCGACTGCTGTGGCTTGACCTTCGGCCGCGAAGCCCATCCCGATGGATACGGCTACAGCTACTTTTGTGAGATCTACCGTCTGTGGGCTAAAAAGCTGGACCCTCCCATGCTTCTCTCCCACAAGGCCGGAGAGAAGCTGTTTGTGGACTACGCCGGCCAGACTGTGTGCATTACCGATCCGGAAACTGGTGAGATCCGCGAAGCACACATCTTCGTCGCCACCCTGGCGGCCAGCAGCTACACCTACGCCGAAGCACAGTGGTCCGAGAACTTGCCCAACTGGATCGGCGGCCATGTTCGAGCGCTGACCTTCTTCGGCGGAGTACCGGAAATCATCATCCCGGATAACCCTAAGGTAGGGGTGAAACACCCCTCTCGATACGAGCCCGACATCCCTGGCCAGGACCTTCGGCAATCCGACCTACCTGGACATGGCTCAGCACTACGGCACCGTTGTGCTTCCCGCCCGGGTACGCAAACCGAAAGACAAGGCCAAGGTTGAAGTGGGCGTGTTGGTGGTGGAACGCTGGACCGCGAAGCGTGGCCAGGTTGCGAAACAGAAGATTCTTCAGCCTAGCCGAACTCAATCAGTCCATCCGCGAGCTGCTGGAGGAGCGAAACAACCACCTCATGCAGCACCTGGGAAAGTCCCGCAGGGAGTTCTTCGCGATCGCCCGGCGCTCAAAGCGATGCCCGCAGAGCCCTACGTATTCGCGCTCTGGAAGAAGGCAAAAGTCCACATCGATTACCACGTCGAGTTCGACAAGCACTACTACAGCGTGCCCCACGGTCTCATAGGCGAAAAAGTCTTCGTTCGGGCCACGGAGCGCACGGTGGAGATCTTCCACCCTGGCCAGGACCTTCGGCAAGCACCGCCGGGTGGCCTCACACCCCCGATCAAGATCACGGGGGCGCCATACCACTCGAATCGAGCATATGCCACCAAACCACCGTCACTATGCCCAGTGGTCCCCCGACCGCTTCCTGCGCTGGGCGGAGGAGATCGGGCCCCAGACCCGGGCGCTGATCGAGACGGCTCTCAACTCTCGCAGACACCCTCAGCAGGCCTACCGCACCTGCCTGGGAATTCTTGGGCTGGCCAAACGCTTCACCAAAGAGCGCCTGGAAGCGGCCTCCGCGCGCGCAGTGGCCTCCGGCATCCGTTCATACAAAGGCATCAAGAACATCCTGGATACCCGCCTCGATCAGGTCCCCCTGGAGGAGCCCATTTCTACGCCCCTTGACCCCCATGCCAACATCCGTGGACAGTCCTACTACCGATGAGGAGGAATTCTATGTTGAGACAACCCCTTCTGGAGAACCTCACCCGTCTGCGCCTTCCCGGCTTCCGCGAAGGCCTGAAAGAGCAGTGGGAGAACCCCCACTACGCTGAACTCCCCTTCGAGGAACGTCTAGGCATGCTGGTGGACCTGGAGTGCACCCGCCGGGACAACAGCAGCCTGGGGCGCCGCATCAAGGCCGCACGCTTCGTTCTGCCTGCCAGTATCGAAGACCTGGACCTCTCTCCCGTTCGCGGTCTGGACCGCAGCTTCATCCTGGAACTCGCCCAGGGGGAGTGGATCCGCCGCCATCTGAATATCCTTGTGCTGGGACCCACCGGCGCAGGGAAGAGCTACCTGGCCTGCGCACTTGGCCAGGCCGCCTGCAGACACGGCTTCTCGGTGCGCTATCACCGCACCTCTCGTCTGTTGCATGAGATCATGCTCTCCCACGCCGATGGATCCTTTCCAAAGCTCCTGTCCGATCTGGCACGCACGCCGCTGTTGATCCTCGACGACTGGCTGCGAGATCCGCTCAATGCCTCTCAGGCTCGTGACCTTCTGGCCGAAGGTCCGGCACCTGCGGGAGATCATCGACGATCGCTATGGCCGGGCCTCAACCCTTGTGGCCACCCAGGTACCGATCGAGGATTGGCACGCCCGCCTTCCCGATCCTACGCTTGCTGACGCCATTCTTGACCGTCTTATCCATAATGCCTATCGGCTGGAACTGCGAGGTGAATCCATGCGAAAATCCCACTCAGCATTGCAATTGGCGACAGGCTGAGTGTATGATGTCTCAACCAGCGCCGCTACACTCCCTTAAGATGGATGTTTTCGATTGGACTGCATGGACGCAATCATTTGGAACAAGTGGACGGATTGGCCTGGAATTAGTGGACGATTTCGCCGGAATACGCATCATGTTCATCTTTTTGTGAAAACCACACCCAAAATAGCACCTTATGGGATTGTGAAACACCTGAAAGGCTATAGCTCCCGTATTCTTGGGATTGAGTTTTCTCAGCTTCTCGCACATATTCCAACATTATGGACCAGATCCTATTATTGTGAATCTGTCGGGCATATCTCAGAACAGACTGTCCGGAAGTATATTGCCAGTCAAAGAGAGAACGAATGCATCAAGAGTCAACCCCCTCCTTCATAACAAAACTTCCACTATCGATTTCACCTCGAGAAGAACGGATCCTCCTTGTTCGTCTTGATGCGGCGCGCCAGGTATACAATGCCTGCCTGGGGGAAAGCTTGAAGAGACTGATGATAATGAGGGAGTCAAAACAATTTAAGCAAGCCTGCAAAC
>Ga0209986_10003427_pt1 | contig 13897 bp, 19 predicted proteins | sample BlataG_FD_183168 | JGI IMG/M metagenome (GOLD analysis project Ga0209986, IMG submission 183168) | Deep subsurface microbial communities from Black Sea to uncover new lineages of life (NeLLi) - Black_00105 metaG (SPAdes) (version 2) | ecosystem: Environmental > Aquatic > Marine > Oceanic >...
CAGGATTATAGCTACAGGAAGGTCAGACTTCCCCAACCAGGTGAATAACTCCATCGGTTTCCCAGGCATTTTCCGCGGTGTCCTAGATGTCAGAGCCAGAACTATTACTGAGGGGATGTGCCTCGCTGCTGCTTACGAGCTAGCTAAGTGCGCCGAGGAGCGCGGGATAAATGAGGATTATATTATCCCCACCATGGGGGAATGGGATGTGTTTATCAGGGAGGCAGTAGCGGTGGGGCTAAAGGCCATAGAACAGGGAGTGGCTCAAGAAAAGCTGAGCCGTGAAGAGCTGACTAAGCAGGCAGAAAAGATGATTAAAGGAGCTAGGGAGACAGTTAGCACCCTGATGAAAGCAGGTCTAATCCCTCCGGTACCCTAATATTAAACGCATTGTAGGATAGTCTATATAATGATTTTTCCCTTCTTTTAAGGACACCGTCATCGGTGTTCCGGTAAGGCTGGGCAAAAGCGGCATAGAGCAAATAATAGAGCTAGAACTAACCACAGAGGAAAGGCAAGCCCTAACTAAGTCAGCCGAGGCAGTGCAAGAGCTTATAAAGGAGATAGGGGTGGGGTAGAAGCAATGAAACGATACCTAATACTGATTATATTAGGAATCTTGGTGCTAACTTCAGTCTCCCTAGTAGGCTGTGGCGAAGGACTACAAACATTCAGTAAGTATGGTATATCATTTAAGGTATCCAACGAAGTCAAATTAGAAGAGTATACCGTTAGCATTGAAGACCAAGTCTTTCAGAAGGGAACTGCAAGTTATGAAGAAGGGGCAGTTATTAGCACTGAGAAGAACTTCATACTACTATGGGCTACGGCAATCCCTGAATTTACACAAGAAGAGACAAGGCTCTCTATCCTTACTACCCCTAACAGCTTTGAATCAGCAGGTGGCACTCTCCAAGCACAAATAACAGGAGACCTTGCAACCCAGCAAATAGCTGGTTTTGAGGTAACTTTTTCAATGATGCAATTCACCTTACCGGGGTGGGAGGCACCGGGTATTACCGGTGTTTGGTACTGCCCAGCCAGCCAGAGAATAATGCAACTCATACTAATTAACGAACAGCCGAAAAAGGAGATGCAGAGGTTTATACAGAGTCTCTCCTATGAATAGGCCACTTTGACAAGGAGAGTCAAAGAGAGGCGAAGCCTCTCTTATACAACTACTTCCCCCTCCCTTGTAAGGGAGGGGGACAAAGGGGGAGGGTTGCTAAGTAAATATCTAAGGGGGATAAGGTAGAGAAACCCCAAATGAGAGAGATTGAAGCCAGCGCCATTACCCAAGCTGTAGCCCAGCTCTGTCAAGAGGCAAACTTTGTGCTGGGAGAGGATGTACTCTCAGCACTCAAGCAAGCCCAGCAGACTGAGGAATCCTCCCTGGGGAGAGAGGTCTTAAGCCAGCTTATAGAGAATGCTCAGATTGCTAAAGAGGAGCGCCTGCCTCTATGTCAGGACTGTGGCACAGCAATAGTCTTTCTGGAAATAGGTCAGGAAATTCATATTACTGGCGGTGACCTATATGCCGCAGTAGAAGAGGGAGTGCGCCTGGGCTATGTCCAAGGCTACCTGCGCAAATCAGTAGTCAGCCAACCATTCTCAGCCAAAATAAACACCAAGGATAACACCCCTCCGGTTATCCATGTTGAAATGGTCCCCGGCGACCGGCTAGAAATTACGGTTATGCCCAAGGGAAGCGGGGCTGAGAATATGAGTCGGCTGGCTATGCTCAAGCCCAGCGACGGCAGGCAGGGCATTATCGACCTGGTAGTGAGAACCGTTGATGAAGCCGGGGGTAACCCCTGCCCTCCACTGATTATTGGCTTGGGCATAGGGGCTACAGCAGAAAAGGCAATGCTGCTGGCTAAGAAAGCACTATTGCGAAAGGTAGCCGAGCCAAATCCTGACCCTGAGATTGCCGAGCTGGAGAAAGAGATTCTGAGTAGAGTCAATGATTTGGGTATCGGTCCGCTGGGCTTTGGCGGCAGAACTACCGCCCTGGCAGTGCATGCCGAAGTTATGCCCACCCATATTGCCAGCCTACCGGTGGCGGTCAATCTCCAGTGTCACAGTGCCCGCCATAAGGAGACCACGCTATAATAAAGAGAGGCTTTGCCTCTCTTATACAACCTATCCCCCTGACCCCCTTCCTTTAGTAAGGGAAGGGGGAGTGAAGGTAAGAGAGGGGGCTTTGCCCCCTCTCTAAAATCTCTTCCCCCTCTCCTTGTCAAGGAGAGGGGGACTAAGGGGGTGAGGTTAACAAAAACTAAAGGGGATAGGGTTGATAAATATCACATCACCAATTGATGCTGAAATAATAGAAAAACTGACCGTAGGAACCAGAGTCCTGATTTCTGGGGTTATCTATACCGCCAGGGATGCTGCTCACCAGAGACTGAGCCAAGCCCTGGATAGGGGTGAGGGATTGCCCTTCGACCTCAAGGGGCAAACGCTGTACTATATGGGACCGTCCCCAGCCAGACCAGGGCAGGTGATTGGCTCAGCCGGTCCCACCACCAGCAGCCGCATGGATATATATACCCCCCGCCTTATCGCTGCCGGCATTAGAGCCATGATTGGCAAGGGAAACCGCTCCCAACAAGTAAGAGAGGCTATTAAGAAGTATAAAGCGGTTTATCTAGCCACTATAGGTGGCGCTGGCGCTTTACTAGCTAAATCCATCGAACAGGTGGAGGTCATAGCCTATGAGGATTTGGGCGCTGAGGCTATCCTGCGACTCACCGTGGATAGCTTCCCGGCTGTTGTCGCCAACGATATTTATGGGGAAGACCTGTTTGAGCAGGGCAAAGCCAAATATCAGAAGGGAAAACAATAAGAGAGTTCTAGGGGCAAAAAGGGCTTTAGCTCTTTTCCATTAAGGGCAGCGGGCGGGAAAAGATATAAGGCGGGGGGATTTCCCGGTTTTTAGAGTGCGTTTTATTTCCCACCCACCCACCCTCATAAGCTGCGCTTCTAATGCTTTCTGCCCAGCCCCCCATTGGGGAGGGGACTGAAGAATTTTAGAGGGGAAGCCCTTTTTGGGCGGGTGGGTTGGGAAGAAAGAGAACTGTGAACAGGGGGGAGGAGAAAAATGGACTGCATTTTCTGCCAGATTGTATCAGGCGAAGTGCCCTCCGACATTGTTTATCAGGATGAAGAAGTAATTGCCTTCCACGATATTAAGCCACAGGCACCAGTGCACCTGATTATTATCCCGAGAAGGCATATCCCTTCCCTTGTCCACCTATCCCAAGCGGACTTATCCCTTGTCGGACACATGGTAGGTATTGCCAACCAACTGGCAAAAAGGGAGGGCGTTGCTGAGAGCGGGTATCGGCTGGTGATAAACTGCGGTGAGGAAAGCGGACAGCTAGTACCTCACCTCCACCTGCACCTTATCGGTGGGCGAAGGCTCTAGACGAACCTGGCTGATTTCTGATACTCAAGGAAGATGAGCAGCCCAGCGATGCTCTTGGCATCACAAATGGAGCCTGAGGTGATAAGACTGGGAATCTGACCGAGCGGCACCCGGATTAACCTGATACCCTCACTATCCTCAGCCTGAAGTGGACTGGGAACAAGGTCGGTAGCCAGATATAGATGGAGGTATTCTGTGCAGTAACCAGGAGTGGAGTAGAAGCCACCCAACCGCTCCATTTTTTGGGGAAGAAAGCCGGTCTCCTCACGCAACTCACGGCGGACACAATCCACCGGGTCTTCACCAGGTTCAATACCACCAGCTGGTATCTCCAGCAGCTCCTTCTCCACCGGCTTGCGAAATTGATTGACCAGCAGGATATTATCCTTATCGTCAACAGCTATAATAGCCACACAATCGCCATGCTCCACAATCTCCCGCGTGGTCTCCCTGCCGCTGGGCAGCCTAACAGTATCAACTCGCAGCCTTACCGCTCGCCCATCATAGACCACTCGGCTGGATAGTGTCTTTTCCTCAGCCAATTCGAACTCCTATGATTTCAGCCAGATGCTGGCAACTTTAGTTGACGGACAAGGGCTACCTCATCACAGTCGGGGAATTTAGGGCAGCGGTAGCACTCAGTCCACACCTTTCTTGGCAGCTCCATCTTATCTACTTGAGAAAAGCCAAATTTCTCAAAAAAGGATGGTTTATAAGTCAGACAAAAAACAGTAGCAATTCCGAGCTCCCTAGCTTCATTGAGGCAGGCTTCTACAAGCTGTGTGCCAATTTCCTGCTGCTGACTATCCTCAGCTACCGCCAGTGACCTTATCTCAGCCAGGTCTGACCAAAAAACATGCAGTGATGCGCAGGCAATCACCCGCTCGCCCTGCCTAACGACAAAACAATCCCTGATATTTTCATATAACTCACTCAATGGGCGAGGCAGCATCTCATCCCTTTCGGCAAAGTAGTTAATTAACTGATGCATCTGAGGGACATCGCTGATTCTGGCTTTTTCCACCTTCAACCTACTGCTTTCCTTTCAGCTTTTGCTCCAGAGAGCTATAGAAACCGGCTTCAGGATGAATTCTCAAAAAACGACCGGTATTAGAGCTATGCCTTACGGTAATAACAGCACCACTACTGAGTGGTAAATTTATATGACCATCAATGCTCAGCGCTGCCTGATGGGTGGTAGTAAGGCGCAGCCCGACTACTGCGGTAGCTGGTAATACCACAGTGTAAGCCGAACTGAGGTGAGGCGATATGGGCAACAGCAAAAACTCCTCGGCCTGGGGATGAAGTATAGGACCGCCGGCAGCCAGCGAATAGCCAGTGCTGCCAGTGGCGGTAGCCACAATAACGCCGTCAGCCTTATAGGTAGTCAGTGGCTCGCCATCAATGCTGGCTTCTACATAGACCACCCGAGCTACTGCCCCCCTTGCCACCACTACATCGTTCAGGGCATAAAAGGTGCGGGATGGCTCAGACTCAGTGGCACCAAGCTCTGCCTCAAGCATAGCCCGCTCATCGAGCCAACCCTTCCCCTCAAGCAAGGCAGGCAGCTTATCCTTAGCTTCATCAGCACTGAGTTCGGTCATAAAGCCCAGCTTGCCCAGATTAATCCCGGTAATAGGGGTTTGACCGTGAACCGCTACCTGAGCCGCCCGCAGAATAGTGCCATCGCCGCCGATACTAAGAATTAAATCGGTGTCATACACCTGAGACTTAGCCTTCTCCCCTTCCCAGGCAGAGCATAGCCAAACAGAGATACCCCTGGCGGCTAAAAAATCCTGTAGTTCTTGAGCCAGGGTATGGGCAGCCTCAACCATCGGGTGATAAAGAATGCCAACCCTTTTCATAGCCATGACCCGCTTTGTAATAACAATGAAAGCATCGCTTCTGAGGGCAAAGGAAGTGTAACATCGCCCCTTTGAGGTGTCAAGGCTAGAATCTGAGCAGCTACGATTATTATGGGCTAGAGGGCGATTTTTTCGCCATCCTATACTTCTTGATGGCGAGGACTATACTACCTACAGCGCCGACTAAAAACCCCAGCGGGCAGACAATGATTGCCATGATAAAGAAGACAGGCTCGTCTCCACCAATTCTGTCCCAAAAGCCTTCGCCAAAGAAGTGAATAAACAGACCATAAACCAAATTGTGCAAAAGGATGCTGACAAAAAACCCCGCAGAGGAAGCTCCGGTCAATAGGAAGAACTTCTTAAGCGTTCCTCCCACTTTTTCCTTCACAGTTAAGACTATCAATGCCACACCTAGTAAAAGGAAAATAGACCCAGAAATGATAATAAAAGGAAAACCCATGACTAAGTCTCTAAATGCTGGAATGGAAAAGACACTCACTATTACAATGAAAACCCCTACTAATGCCCAGAATATGGGCCAGCTCAATTTCCCCTTCACTTCTTCTCACCTCGTAATTTCATTTCGCCAGAATAATCCTAACACTTGGTATGGCTATTAGCAAAGCGGCAGCGATGAATATCCAGCCCGTCCATACTGATAGCCAGGTAGCAAGTAGCACCCCCAGCCCTACCCCAGCGAGGAACTTAGCGGTGATGTGCATTGAGAAGTAGGAGTTAGGCACCCTTCTAAACCTTTCTATCTTATCACCGAGCCAGCTCATTGTTTACCTCCTTTTAAACTGGTTCATTCTCAGCATGCATGCATAAGGAGGAGGGTTAAGCCAGCACAAAGTATAACGATGCCAACACCCAGCAAGATATACAGGATGCGAAGGCGTCGTTCATTCATTTCTTGACCCTCTTTTTACGCCTCCCATATAAAGCCTTGCCAAGCTTTTTAATCGCCCTGCCCGACTTAAACCTATTCAGATTAACAAAGCCCCTGGTTCGGTTCATCAGCTCTTGCCCTGGTTAAGGCATTTCTGGAGCATCCAGCGCTTCTTGAGGCAGTGTTATGGAAACCGGCTGATTGTAGTCGTATAATCTCTCCCCCACATTTATATCCATGGTCATCTTTTCAAAATCGGCTTCAGTGGCACCGACGTCAGCGGGACGCATTTCCAGAACCATAGCAACCTCTGCCTTCATAACCCGGTAGGTATCTTTGGCTATCCATTCTTTAACTGACATTTCCTTAAACAGGTCAGCTAGATTAAGTTGTCCAAAGTCCATGCCTTCCATACCAAGTGCCTGCTGGGACAACAGCTCGCCCAATGCCTCCATACTTGGCACTATCTGGAAAACATAGCAATCAGTACCATTTACCGCCTCATCGGGTAAGGACTTAATCTCGACGGCTGTTTTCAATAACTCTATTTGCTGGTCAATCTGGCTCTGCTGCTGCCACATCTCCTCGGTCAACGGCAGCTTCATCCATTGCTCGCCCATTTCAGGTATGCTCATCTTCATATACATCCACCCACCAACGAGATAAATCTCCGTCGCCATCTCCTGTTCACCTATCTCCGGTATATCCATGGTCATATTCATTGTCATTTGCATCTCTCTACTAGCCATGTCCATAGCACCGGTGCCATCACCCACCATGGTCATTTCCCCCGGCTCAGGCCCGCCCTCTACCTTCACGGTCATTGACATATCCATATCTAACGTAACGGTATCATATTGTGCACTCGTGACATTGTCGATTATCCGGTCTATTTCCTCTTGAGTGAGTTCTCCTCCAGCACAACCGACCAGAGTGAAGGACAGGATTAGCGCCAGAGATAACACCAATATCCTCTTTACTGCTGCCATGTTTTCCCTCCTTTTATGACAATCATACCATATAGGGATATTTGTAAACAAAGCCCCTATTTCGGTTCACTGGTTATCTATCCCTTCATCATGCGTCTTTGTTTCACCTTCAGGTAGTTTCTCCATAGGAGTTTCACCTACAACTTGTAGCTTATCACCGAGCCTTGTCAACTTTCTTGCAGCGTCATCATACTTTGTTGCCGCATGTCGAATATGTCCACCCAATGTGGCGTAGTCTTCTTGAAAATCATTAAGGTCACCTTGCAGACGTCCCAGATGCCCCAAGATTTCACGTGCGGCACTCTCAATATGTAACCCTTTTAGTCCTAGTATAATAACCTGTAAATAGGCATAAAAGCTATTCGGTGAAACCGGGATAACCCTCTTTTGGAGGGAGTAGGAATATATCTCACTTTCTTCAGCTTGACCACGGAGTATGGTCTCATAATAAATGTTTTCTGCAGGTATATACATAAGGGCAAAGTCAAATGTATTTTCATCAGGCAGAATATATTTGGTTACATCATCAATATGCTTTTTAATAGTGCGGGTAAATTGCCTTCGTAAGGCTACTTGCTCCTCTTCAGACTCTGCCTTAGTTATTCGCTCAAAATCTTCTAAAGGGAACTTAGAATCAATGGGGACTAGATTTCCACCAATTCGAATAACTGCATCTACCGTCTCACCATTTCGAAACCTATATTGGAGTGAGTAGTTCTTGTGGGGTAGAATATCAGCTAGTAATCTCTCCAGCAGGAGTTCACCAAAACCACCTCTAAATTTTGGTGCACGTAAGATATCGTGTAGTCTGGAGATATCCTTACCAACTTCTTGGATTTGCGCCGTTCTTTGTGTAAGTTCTCCTAATTTTTCTTTAACCTCTCCGAACACTTTGGTGGTATCAGCTATTCTTTCTCCTACTGTTTTCGCTAGAGTGTCGCTTTGCTCTTTCCACCTCTGCCGTGCTCGAAGCCTATCCCAAACAAAGAAGCCAACTAAAATCACCAGAAGAACAATAATCACAATTTCCATCACCACCTCCAACCCGGTTTATTAGCTTTCTAGTGGCTACCTAACTCCATTATACATCATAAATCAATCAGGGAAGAAGCCGTTTATCAGGGGAAGGTTGAAGGGGGTTGACTTTTCACTAAGAAAATGATACTATATATAGTATCATGATGGAGTGATGGATGACACAACTTGATAAATTAGTTGAAAAGTTTTTGAGGGAACCACCTGAGGTTTTATTCACAGACGTAGCTAAGGTTTTGGAGGCATTCGGATACGAAGAACGACCTTCTGGAGGAGGAAGCCATCGGGCTTTCGCGAAACTAGGTCATCCACCTAAAATTGTTCCAACTATAAAAGGGCGGCGTGTGAAAAGGGCTTATGTGAGGATGATAATAGAAAATTTAGATTTGGAGGATTGGTATGAGACACGATACGGAGCGTAGAGAATTGGAATATTATCTAAACCTGCGTTACCCAGTCACCGTACATCCAGATCCTGAAGGTGGTTTTGTGGCTGAGATCGAAGAGCTTCCTGGATGTATGACTCAGGCTGAAACATTGGATGAAATCTTTAAAGCAATAGAAGACGCTAGACAACTCTGGATTGAGACAGCCTACAACGAAGGACAGGATATTCCGCTACCAAGAGATATGGAGAAATACCCAGGAAAATTCTTGGTTCGCATTCCACAATGGCTTCATCGTAATTTAGCTCGCGCTGCAAAGAGAGAAGGTATCAGTTTAAATCAATATGTTACAAGCCTGCTTGCAGCCGGAGTCAACAGGGATATTATGGGGACTCTAGTTGGTACTATGGTGCGCTTTATCTGGGCTCCTCCTCCCTCAGCAAGAATATGGGGTAATAAGGAAGGAATCTTGGATAAATACGAACTTTTGTCTATACCCCAGAGTAAAGCAATAGGGAAAAAATAGAATGGTTTATGTAGTTTCATATGACCTTAGGAAACCAGGTAAAGACTATATAGGTTTGACAGAACAACTCAAGAATTCTCCCCGCTGGTGGCATTATCTAGATTCCACTTGGTTGATCGCTACTTCAGAGAGTGTTACTCACTTATATAACCGATTGGCGGCTCATCTAGATAAAAGTGATAGTATACTAATCATTGAAGCAGGGGGCCATATGCAAGGCTGGCTACCCAAGAAAGCCTGGGAGTGGATTCAGAAAGAGATCCCAAGCTGGCAGTCATAATTCCTAATAACTCCATGATAAATATGGAACTCTAGCTGCATAAGAGAGGAACCCCCATTCCGAAGGGGACTAATTTAATGGGGTGTCTAAGAGGGGCTAACGCCCCTCTTCTTTATATCATTCCTCCTCCTTAGATAAGGGTGGGGAAAAGGGGCAAATAAAGAGAGTTCAAAAGAGGTGAAACCTTTTTGGGCGGGTGGGAAGAAAAACAAAAGTTAAAAAAGGGGTGGGGGAATAAAAATCCCAGCTAGAAAACGAACATCTTGGCTGCTACTTCGGCGAGCTTCATTATGAAGCCGGGGATAATGCCAAGTAGCAGGACGCCGAGACAGGAGAGGGATAGAGCCAATCTCAGGGCTCCAGAAGATGGCACCTTTTCCTCTGAGGCTGGCTCGCCGAGCCACATTACCTTTACCACTCTGAGATAGTAATAGGATGATATTACGCTATTTATTACAGCAATGACCACCAGCCACAGCAAGCCATGCTGCACCGCTCCGCTGAAGATGTAGAACTTAGCCATAAACCCGGCGGCTGGCGGCATGCCAATAAGGGAGATAAGGCACAGGGTCAGAGCTAAAGCCAGCAGCGGTGCCCGCCTGCCCATGCCTGAATAGTCGCTAATCTGGTCGCTATTAAGCTTGTTGGAGATAGCAATAATGGCAGTAAAGGCGCCAAGGTTAGTCAGGGCATAGCTGGCAAGGAAGAAAAGGAGACTGCTTCTCCCGACAATATCTGCCGCCGGAGAGAAGCCCACGGTAGCCAGTCCCACCATAAGGTAGCCAGCCTGGGCTATGCTGGAGTAACCTAGCATTCGCTTGATATTGGTCTGAGGAATGGCAATTACATTGCCCAGGGTCATACCAATAGCAGCCAGCACAGCAAAGAGCATCCCCCAGTCCAGGCTCAGCCACTGGGGAAGCCCAAAGGCAGAATAGAACACCCTGAGGATAATGGCAAAGCCGGCAGCCTTACTGGCTACCGAGAGATAGGCGGTTATGGGGGTTGGCGCTCCCTCATAAACATCGGGAACCCACATATGGAAGGGGACAGCCGCAATCTTGAAGCCAAAGCCGGCGACCATCAGCACCATGCCCAAGATAAGTCCCGGACTGGCTAGAACGCCGGTTAACGACAGCGCCTGGATAGCCTGAGCAATCTCTCCTAGCTGCGTCTTGCCGGTAAAGCCAAAGACCAGCGCCATACCAAAGAGCAGGACTGCCGAGGCTACTGCCCCCAGCAATAGATATTTGAGCGAGGCTTCAGTTGATTTGGGGTCTTTGAGAAAGCCAACCAGAACATATAAAGATATACTGGTCAGCTCCAGAGCAAGATAGATAGAGATTAACTCGGTGGTAGCTGCCATCAGCATCATGCCCAAGGCAGATAAGAGCACCAGGGCGTGGTATTCACCCTGAAAGCGAGCAAACTTAGATACATAATCGGTAGAGGCTAGAATAACCAGGGCAGCGATGGCTAGGAACAGCAGCTTGAAGAACAGGGCAAAGTTATCCACTGCCAGCATATTGTTGAAGATAGCCTGTGAGCTGCCTCCCCACATAGCTATGGTGAAACCAGCAGCCACCACAATGCCAGCTATGCTGACCACTACCAGCCACCCCTTACGCGGGATAACAAGGTCAAGCAGGATTACTATTATGGCAACGGCAGCCAGAGTTAGCTCTGGTAAAAATAGCTCAAGATTCAAAAGCTTGCTCCTTTAAGCACCTAATAAGCCCATTATGGGCAAAATGCCCGTCTTAATAACATCGGTTAGAATTGCCGGGTAGATGCCGACCAGCATAATCACCGCCACAAAGGCAAACATATATACTCTCTCCAGAATATCGGCATCCTTGGCTCCGTTGAACTGCTCCAGCGCTGGACCATAGAACACACGCTGTAGCATCCACAAAATATATCCGGCGGTGATAACGATACCCAGTACACCAAGGATAGTGTAAACCTGAATTCCAGAAACAACGGTGCTGGTAAAACTACCAACAAAGACCAGAAACTCGGCAGCAAAGCCACTGGTGAGAGGCAGTCCCAGGGCACCTAAACCGGCTACCGAGAAGACGACGGCAATAATCGGCATCTGCCTCACCAGACCGCCAAGCTTTCTCAGGTCTCGCTCCCCAGCATTGTGCATAACCAAACCTGCCATAGCAAACAGCAGCCCGGTGATAATGCCATGGCTGAACATCTGCAAGGTAGCCCCAACCAGACTCACCTGACCTAAGGCGAAGATGCCCAGAAGCACATAGCCCATATGGCTGATGCTACTATATGCAACCAGCCTCTTTAAGTCGGTCTGCCTTAAGGTTACCGCCGCCCCATAGAGAACACTAACTATAGCAAATGCCACCAATAAGGGCGCATATTGTTGGGCGACCTGTGGGAAGATGGTTACACACAGGCGAATCATCCCGTAGCCGCCCATCTTAAGCAGTGCCCCAGCCAGCACCACGCTCACCGCCGTGGGGGCATCAGTATGGGCATCAGGCAACCAGGTATGCAGCGGGAAAACCGGTAGCTTGACGGCAAAGCCGGTGAGCAGTAGGAAGAAGATAGCCACCACTGGAATAACCGCCGTGAACGGGGCAAGCCCGCCCTGGGCTATCTCCACCATGCTGAGACTGCCGGTGGCGAAATACAGGCTAAGGATGCCAGCCAGCATCATGGCACTGCCGAACAAGGTATACACTACATACTTTATCGCTGAGTATTCTCTCCTCCCCGTCCCCCAGATGGAGATTAAGAAATACATAGGGATAACCTCTATCTCCCAGAAGAGGAAGAACAAAAGCAGGTCAAGGGAGCAGAATACCCCCAGAATGCTTGTTTCCAGAAGCAGAAGCCAGGCAAAATACTCCCTGGGTCTGAGGTCAATCTTCCACGAGATGAGAACCACCAGGAAACCGAGAAAGGTCATCAATATTACCAGGGGCAGGCTCAAGCCATCAACGCCGAGGTGGTAGTGAGCGTTAATGGCTGGAATCCAGGAGAGCTTCTCCTCGAACTGGATTGCGCCCGCCGAGCGGTCAAAGATGGCAAAGAGATAGATGGACAGCGCCAGCGGCACAAAGGTAAACAGGGCAGCTAGCCACTTAATCGCCCGTTGGGACAGACCGGGGATGAAGGCAATCAAAATCGCCCCTGCTACCGGCAGAAAGATTATGGTTGTAAGATAATTAAAGCTCAACCGACCTTGCTCCTATAGGCATTCTTTCTACCTCACCCCCTGTATCCCCCTCTCCTTCTCCAGGAGAGGGGGAAGATTTTTTCTGAAGAGGGACTTCGTCCCTCTTCAACTCCCTATCATGTATTTGGGGCTTCGCCCCTCTCTGACACCCGGTTAGATTAACCTCCTTCTCCTCCAAAGGGGAGGGATTGCCCTTAGAGAGGCTTCGCCCCTCTAAAACTCCCTATATTCGAGGGGACTCCTTATAACATATTTTGAGGCTTCGCCTCTCTTTAACTCTCCCTTAACCTTTTTCTCCTCCAAAGGAGAGAGCGTTCTTGGAGGGGCTTCGCCCCTCTCCGACACCCGGTTAGACCAACCTCCTTCAGCTTCTCCCCCACAGGGGGATTATTCTTGGGAGGCTTCTTACCCCACAAAAACTTTGTTTTTGCGGGGACCCCGTATTCGCTTCTCTTTAACTCTCCTTTAACCTTTTCTCCCCCCAAGGGGAAGAGTCTTTAGAGAGGGGGCAAAGCCCCCTCTCTTCCCTTCACTCCCCCTTCCCTTACTAGGGAAGGGGGTTAGGGGGATAGGTTGCTAAAAAATCTCCTTAGCCAAACAAATATAGACAGAGAATAATAGCCAGAATACCTATGCCGATGAACAGACCATAGAGCTGGAGTTGCCCGGTATGTGCCTTCCTGATAGCTCTGCCCCCAGCCATAGTGGCGCTGGCTACCCCATTAACTACCCCGTCAACACCGTAGGTGTCAAATACCTGAAGACCAGCGAATAATCCCTTAAGCAGGGCTATCCTCACGATGACACCTTCATAGAGCTCATCAAACCAGTATTTCCTGTAGAATAAGGTATATAGTGGCTTGAACATGCTGCCGATGCGCTCAGCCGATAGCCATTTAGCACTGTAGATGGCATAGGCTAAAAGAATGCCCAGACCAGCCAGTATCAGTGACAGCCAGGGTAGGGGGTGGGTTAAGATACCAAAGAAGCCTTCAACAAAGCTATGCGTCTCGCCATGACCCAGAAACTGCCCAAAGCCTCCGGTAACATTAAACAAACCGGAAACCACTGCCAGGATAGCCAGCACTACCATAGGCATAACCATAACCGATGGCGATTCATGAGGCTTGCCATGAGCCTCTGAACCACCCCCACGATACTCCCCACCGAAGGTCAAAAACACCACCCGGAACATATAGAAGGCGGTCATAAATACGGTGAGCATGGCTAGATAGAACAAAATGGGTTGGTTTATCAGGGAACTGGCTAATATCTCCTCCTTGCTCCAG